>JACCDS011433854.1_pt1 | contig 14718 bp, 12 predicted proteins | sample 7446441 | NCBI WGS metagenome assembly JACCDS01 (sample SAMN15323445, study PRJNA562643) | freshwater metagenome | isolation source: river surface water | place: USA:Blue River Watershed | collected 2017-08-17 | reverse complement strand
GTAAAGGAGTGCCTATCCCAGAGTTCTTGAAGAATCACGAATTGATGGCTCCTCTTGATGCCAAGCTCTAAGAAGCTGACATAAGGTCTCGACTACGTAGTCAGGACCTCTTTTTTTCTTTAAACAATTTGAGCATAAAACAACATTTGCTGCATCTTTATAGTACCAATCAAGACAGCTCTTTAACAATGCTTGCTATCCGTACCGCTAACGCCGGAGTTAACACTCCTACCGTGAACGTGATGGGCGATGGAAACTGCTTTTACCGTGCTGTGCTTGTCGCCGTGCGTTTGAAGAATCTTCTCGCCTTTAGCATGCCCGAAGAGCAGCATGGTATGCTTCGTACGATGGTCGTGGACTTTGCCTTAGCAGGGCCCTACGAGTTCAACATCTTCACTACGGAGTATGAGACTAAGCAAGCTTGGTCTCACGCGATGTACCAAGAGGGTACATGGGCGGATGCGATGGCTGTTCGAGCTTGCTCGGATATGCTTGAGATCCCCATTCAGGTCATCATCAATGGCCAAGTTGCTATGAGTTTTGGCGACGACCACTACTATCGAAACCATACCACTGGTATCGATAACGTGATTCGCCTCACTCTCGAAATGGGACACTACAGCGTGTGTGTTTAAGCCTCGGCTTGAACATGTGCTAGATAGTGTTTCGTTTTTTTGTAAAATTGAATATACTGAAGTACAATATACCATCACGGTTAATATAGCAAACCTTTTTCGATCGCTTAATATACGCTGCCTCTTCGTCAACAAAACATGTCGGCTCCAGCTAATATGAAGTATGACATTTGCTTCCCCGAAGCGGAGATCTCTCGCGTAGAGTTCTACCTTATGGGCAGCGATGACCACGCTAAAGCATCGAATTGTAATATCATCACCAAAGACCTCTTCAGCAATGACCGGCCATTAGATTCTGGTATCTATAGTTTGTCTATGGGTACAACATCTTACAGCTATCGTTGCAAGACTTGTAACAATACTCGCGATAAATGCCCCGGGCATTTTGGTGCAGTTCCAATGCGTTATCCGCTTGTAAATGCGCTGTTTCGTCCAGAATTGTTGCGGTGGCTACGTCAAGTATGCCATCAATGTGGATTTCTCCTTGGAAAGATCGCTGACGATGGAAGTATTCGTACATCCGCAACAAACAAGCATGCGGCTTGTAGTAACTGCGGGTTTGAACAACCTATCTTAATGAAAGATCCTAAGGAGCCCTTCTTCATCTTGAAGAAACTTCCCTCAGGTGAAGAGATGCGTATGTTCAATGATGAAATGGAAGCTATCCTATCTCGCGTAAGTGCTGAAATGGCCTCAAAGGTAACTGACAAGTATCATCCCGCATCATTGATGTTGCGCACGATGCCGACTGTCCCAAACAACGCTCGTCCTGACGTCCGTAAGATCAAATCTTCGACTCGTTCGAACAATAATGACACTACGACATTCATTAAGAACATTGTTGCAACGAATGAAAACATTCCTCTGCTTCTCTCGGAAGAAGAAAAGAGCACCAATGAGAACTTGTTGAATCTACTTGAAATCACTTATAGTAACATGATTCGTGATCCATCTGGCGCTAATACGTCAAGTCGTATCATTGGTGGCAATGGCCAAGCGTTAACTAGTATTGGAGCTCGTCTCCGCGGCAAAGAAGGACGCATTCGTGGTAATCTTGAAGGTAAACGTTTTCAACACGGTGGCCGTTCGGTTATCTGTGGCGATAACTTCATTGATATCGATGAAGTTGGCATTCCTATCGGGATTGCGAAGGTTCTTCAAGTCCCTGAAGTCGTACGACCATATAACATTGATCGTTTGATGACCTATTTCCTCAACAAGAATACAACCTATCCTGGCTGTACCAAACTTGTTAAAGGAGACACGGGTGCTACATACCATATCGCATCAATGAAGGGAAACATCAAACTTGAATACGGAGATGTACTCTACCGCGATTTGATCGACGGTGATCATGTAGCTATGAATCGAGCACCTTCGCTCTTGTACAGTGCTATCTCTGGCCATCGCGTCCGTATCCTCGGTAATGGCGATACATTCCGTTTGTCGGTCAATGTCGCAGATACTCTTTACGGCGGTGATTTTGATGGTGATGCCATGGGTATTTACCTTCCACACTGCTTGATCACCCGAAATGAATGTGGAATGTTAAGTGGAGTGCCAAGATGGTTCATCTCCTTAAAAGATCGTTCTCCTGCTATGGGTGTCTACCACGACAACTCCATTGGTGTCTTTGAGCTTACTCGCTCTAAGACGAAAATCAGCCGATACCATGCGATGCAATTGCTTTCGCAAGTCAAGTATGACAACTATTTGCATGCCTCTAAGGAGCTCGATCCATCAAAGACTGAGTTTTCAGGTCGTGAAATTATCTCTCTTCTTCTTCCAGAAATCAACTTTAAGAAGACGCCAGCGTTCTACAAACGCGAGTATGAGGGATTCATTGAATACAACAAGGATGAAACGCAAGTGGTTATTGAACGTGGTGTGCTAAAGAGTGGCGTCTTGGATAAGAAGTCAATCGGCCAAGGTGTGAATGACAGTTTGTTTCACAACGTATACAATGAATACGGAGTTAAAACTGCGATGGACTTGTTGTACAATATGCAGCAAGTTGCTACTGAATACTTGAAAGGCCGTGGGTACACCATCAACTACGATGATTTTGCGATTGATAAGAAGACTCTGAAAAACATCAATGATGTCACCGCGTCGATTATCCATCAGTCAAACCAGCTTACTAAGAAGTATCGTGCGGGATTGATCACGCCCCCTATCGGAATGTCGGTAGAGGAATACTATGAACAAGAACAAATGAACATTCTTAGTCCCGGCGATGAGTTTACTGAAGTCGTCATGTCTAGTTTGAACCATGAAACAAATAATCTTTCGAAGCTAGTCGCGTCTGGTACAAAAGGAAAGCCGACAAATATTCTTCAGATCAGTTCTTCTATTGGTCAGATGAGTATCAAGGGCAAACGTATGCGTCGAGCATTTGACTTCGAGCGTGCTTTGCCATATGCTCGACGATTCCACGACGAACCTGAAGCCGTTGGCTTCATCGCGGATTCGTTTGTAACTGGTGTATCATTCATGTCTGCGATCGCGCAACAGCAAGATGGTCGTAATGGTATTGCTACTAAAGCTCTATCTACGGGTATCACGGGTTATCATAACCGTAAAGCTAACAAAGCGCTCGAGGCGGTCATTGCCGATAACCATCGTCGCATTGTGAAGTACAACTTTGTGCTTCAGCAATTATATGGCGATGACGGCGTTGATATTCGTAATACGACTTACGTTGACTTCAGTATCTTGTTCGCAAGCAACGATAAGTTCAATGATTTGTTCAAACTCGATGAAAAGAGTTTGCCAGCAAGTATGCGCAACAAGACCATGGTAAAGATCCTTGACCAAATGTATGAAAACGCATTGTTCGCTCGTAGTACCTATCGTAATGGATACTCTCGCATCGAATCATGCAACTTTAAAGATACATTGATGGCTAATCAACAGGTACTTCCTGTCAACCCATCTAAGGTACTCGACAATGTCTCGTACTATCATCAAGACTATATCCAAACGGTCGATGAACCATTGAGTCCAGTAGAATGGCGCGATGCTATTACCGATCTCAAGCGCAGACTTCAGTACACTCATTTCAATGAAATCTGTGAACGTGGCAACCGCAAGTTGCCAGAACATATCGTTAAGTCATTCACATTGATGAACATCGCTATCGATATTGGTCTTGCGTACAAGCGAGTACTGAATAATAAGATCGATTCAAAGCTGCTGAAGCTCATCAGTGACCGTATTGTCTCTGTGTATAAAAAGTCGCTCATCGCATATGGCGAATCGATTGGTATGCTCGCATCAGAATGTACATCCGAAAGTATGACACAACGAATTCTTGATTCTATTCACGCTTCGGGTGCCTCAAAGTCCAACTTCTTAACACGTATTAAAGAAGTGTATGGCGCGAAGGGGACTGAACAGTTAGGAAACCCCTACATGGACGTCTTCATTAAAGATGAATTCGCTGATGATATGACTGCTATGCAACATATTGCGAATGAGATCGAAATGATGAATCTGAAAACATTTGTCTACCGTGCTCAGGTATTCTTTGAAGGTTATAATAATGTCAAGCACTCTGCGTATCAGCAGGAAGCAAAGACTATCTTCAAGAACTTTGAGAAGCATTCTATCAACCAACGCGCCCCAAGCGGACTTCTCAACTGGTGCGTGCGTTTAGAATTATCGCACACGATTCTTATCGAGAAGAACATGCAAATCACAACTATCTACCGCAAGTTGCTAGAAACGCACCCTCAGTTGTTCATCGTATACACTGATGATAACTCAGAAGATATTGTGATGCGCATCTACTTCCATAAAGATATGTTCCGTCGCGATATCACGATTGATCAACTCGTTATCCGCGACTTCCTTCATAACAAATTGTTGCAGATTGTCATTCGTGGCATTGAAGGCATCGTTTCTGCATCTGTCATGAAAGAATATGTTCCTCGAACTATTGAACAGGAAGATGGATCATTGAAAGTTGTCCGTAAGCATATCATTCGCACGCAAGGTACTAATCTAACTGCGATCATCAATCACCGTGCAGTTGATGTTGCGAAAACTTCATCGAACAGTATCATTGAGATTCAAGAACTTTATGGTATTCATGCCGCTCGTATGAAGTTGATTCAATGTTTGCGAGAGATGAGTGGTACGGATATCAACATCAAGCATTACACGCTCATTGCCGACACATTGACTTACAATGGCTATGTCAGCAACATTGAACGTGGTGGCATTCAGGAGAGCAACCCTGGAAACGCTTTGCTGAACATGAGTTACTCGCATCCAATTCAATGTATTACGGAAGCTGCTCTTAGCAATGAAGAAAGTGTAGTACACACGAACATTAGCAGTTCGCTAATGATGGGCACTACTCCAAACATTGGCAGCAACTACAATGGAGTAGTGATGAATGAACGTTTCATCAAAGAGAACACTCAGACATCAGCTGATCTTCTAGATGATTTGTAAGTGTTTGTAGATATACAATTTGTATATTTTTTTTGATTGCATAAAAAAATTACTGATAATAGATCTCGATCTTATATGTTAGACCTTGATATTGGAGTTCTGGCGTTGAGCTACAAGTATGGCCCAATAGTAAATGATATGGGAAGAAAGTGTCGCATTTGTAGTCCTTGTTGATTCTGGTGATATATATCATGTCTGCTAAATACAGTGCTTCTCGATAAAGTCTCTCTCCGCCAATCACAAAAATCTGTTTGTTTGAATCTTGAAAATATTGTAAAGCTTCTTCAAATGTCGTGAATGAAGTTGCGCCTTTGATGAGATGCGGAGTTGATGTAATGACAACATTTGTTCTTGACGGCAATGGAATAGAACCAATCGATTCCCAAGTGGTTCTTCCCATTATCACAATTGTTCCAATTGTAGTTTCCTTGAAATGAATCATATCAGGAGGCAGCGACCAAGGAATTGATCCATTCAAACCAATACCATTCCTTGAATCGAGACATGCAATCAAGTTAATCATGTTTATATTGGCTGTTTGGTTATTAGTAATGGCAAAATTGCAGTCAAACAAATCATAATATATCCAAATCAATGTTGACGAATGAGCTTTGCAAAGATCTTGCTTTCTGGGCTGGGCAAAAACTGGACGAAGCGAAGATCATCAATGCCAATACCGAGTTAGTTTGGTTTAACGTCGTCGATCCAAAAATTGGTAAATTGCCTATTTCGAGTACAGTTTCAAGCATCCTTGATCGGCTACATGTTCAGTACGATCGGTATGATTTGGACTGCAATGTAATTACCGAAGATAACATAGCCTATGACGATTCGTATAGCACAATGTACTTCATAGATTCCAAATCACTTTTGAAGACCGTGGCATTGCTTTCTCAGCGCAAAGAGTTAAGGAAGCATGCACGAGGTATCCTCATTTCATCGAATATACAAAAAAAGTTGATAACGTCGCATCCACCGACGCGACGTTGCATCGCGGCAAGTATGATACTGCTGCATGTCAATGATATGCCAATTGTGCGTATCTGCATTTATACAGGGACAGTTGAACAAGTTTGCAAAAAAATGAGTCAACGGCTAAGTGGCAAATATACAATAACTAAGTTATTGCCTGTTGCAAGAAAACATAGCGTATTTATCTCGCCGATTGAATACGCCAGTCACTATGAGATACCATACATGGCATTTGATATTATCAAAGATGCGGGGTTTGGTAAGATTGATCAATCTATTATCACTTGGGATACTAGTAGACCAATAACTCTTGATATGTTGAAGGATATATTCATACAAGAATTGAATATACTCTCAACTAAACAAACAATACTTCGACTTGAGCACCGCCAGTAACTGATGGCTGTTCCTTTACCGGCTCTGTTTCGGTGTGGCAATAGTTTGCTTGGTAAAGCGTAACCTGGTGTTGCGTATATTGTGCCTGTTGGTTAATCACATATGGATATTTCGGTACAAAATCATTCAAGATTGAATCCATATGTACTAGAGCTTGGTAGTTCTGGTAAATTAGATTATGCATTTTTTTTAAAGGGCTACCTCTCGCACTCGCGACTCTTGTATGATATATTGAAGATACTTCAACTGAAGTTTGATATAACGAAGATGCTTCTCATGCACATGTTTCATATTTTGATCAATGACATCGGTCGTACCTCTGACATAGTGATAAAATGCTGCATAGTGTAGGAAAAACATAAAATAGTGTAAATAATATGGCTTAGGGACCATTTTACACGTTTTCATGAATTGCTGCAATAGACTCATGCTGACATGTGCATATTGCTGATCGCGGATCATATCCATGAAAGGAAGTAATGACATTTTGGTTTCTTTTGTTGTGTGCAACTTTTCCATTTTTTTGATGAATCGTAGCATCTTTGCGATTTTCCGCTTTACAAGATCATCTAAACCTTCCGCTCTAATAACTTCTGCATATTCCGTTGATGTCGCAGTAGACACAGATGCTATAGAGCCACTGTCTGATATACAAACACTATCTACCGAATCAAGATCCATTCGGTCCAGATCATCAAATGAACAAACTCGCACACCCATCGCAGAAACCATTCTTTTCCTTAATACATCGAACATACCGTTGGCCGTTTTTCTTCTCTATATGATACTAAATGTATTAGTGAATCACAAAGCTATAATAGCAAATATTAACTCAAATAATATATAACTATGGCGCCCATCACTCTTCTGAAAAAGGGAAGTCTTGTCCCCCATATGGGGGAGAAGAAAGAAGAGCTGGATAAGCTCGTACCTATCAACTATATCATGGATTGGTTCGGGGAAAAGCTAAACAACAAATCTGCCGCGAATATGAGCGATAGAGTCGTAATTCTTGAGTCGAAAACAGGTTCAGGTAAATCAACATCGATTGCTCCCAACCTGTATCTTCGGTTCTTTAAGAAGTATCGTAAGCGTATTGTGATCACTCAGCCGCGAGTTTTAACAACAATTGAAATTCCAAAAGATATTGGCGCCATTGATGCATACAAGACTCCTAATAAGGATGGTCTATCGATTGAGTTGTATCGCAATCTTGGATATCAAACGCAGGAGTTCGTGAGAAAGCCCCTTGAGAAGGGGATTCTATTTAGCACGACCGGTATTCTTCTTCAATTCCTTAAGACCATGACAGATGAGCAGTTTTGTAAGAAATTTGCATTTGTAATCATCGACGAAGCGCATGACCGTTCGCTTGATGTGGATCTAATCCTACTTTTGATGAAACGCTTGATTAAACGTAATTTATCAAAAGGTGCGCCATTCCTGATTCTTATGAGTGCTACATTGAACATTCCACAATATCGTAGCTACTTTGATACCAAAACGGTATTTGGCGTAGACGGGCAATCCAAGCCAATCGAAGTGTTTTACCCTCCATTGGATGTGCAAGACATTTACACCAAAACTTGTGAATTAGTAAAGAACCTTGAAGTCTCAGAAGACAAAGAACCAAACGATATTCTTGATAAGGGCATTCGCGACGTTATTGTATTTATGCCTTCAACTGCACCCATCACTCGTATGGTAAGTGCCCTATCGAAACTTAACACATCCTTAAAGAAGAAAATTCTTCCTCTCAGTATTACATCTGCGGATATCAACGGGGGAACAGACAACTACAGATTAGTAATGGAGGATTTCACTAAATTACGCGTAACTGTTGATGGTAAATCGGTACCTGCTTATCGACGAGTAATTGTATCTACTAATGTAGCTGAAACGGGACTGACACTTGAATCTCTTCGGTACTGCATTGATACCGCGTTACAGTTCTCAGTTGAGTTTAATCATCGCTATGGTTCCAGTGTTATGATGACCAAACCAACTACATCGAGTATGTCGCTCCAGCGTAAGGGGCGAGTTGGACGTAAGCATCCCGGCATCTTCTTTCCGCTCTTCACAGAAGACACGTTTAAAAACATGATTGTTGACAATACCCCTAGCATCATGGTCGAAGATATGACTTCTCATATGCTTGCGCTAGTTGCTAGCGAACCGAATGCCACTCTTGATAAACTTTCGATTTATCAAATGCTTACTCCTCCTTCGGATGACAGTGTTAATTATTCTCTTCAAAAGCTATTCGTGCTGGGCGCAATTGATAGCAATGGAAAGATCACTAAATTAGGAAAGATGCTAAATACCTTCCGCAAAATCAACATTGAATCATGTAAGATGATTCTAAGTGGAATAGTTCATGGTGCATCTATCAAAGAACTGGTTTGCTTAGCTTGTTTGATGGCGGGCCGCAAGTCTGATTATTTGCTAAAAAAACAAGATACTGGGGTAACGCCGTATGAGACTAGTTTACTCATGGATGAACTATATGAACTAAACCCAACTTTTGATCGGGCCAAATGCGATACAATGAACTATAATCGATTAAAGAGCAAACTTTTAGTAGGTTGTGAAATGCTTGAACTTCTATTGATTTACCAGCGTTTCAGTTCTAAGGCACATCTGCCAATTAATCAACTGCGTGAATGGTGCTTGAAGAAGGGTTTGAATTATAAATCCCTTTCAAAGGTGTCGGAAGCGATTGATGAAGTTTATTGGCAAATGCTGGAGCAGATGAAGATCAATCCATTATTCACTAATTCTCAACCAACGCTCTATGAGACCATGAAACGCAGTTCTACCTTGAATAACACTGAAATGGTAGATTCAGTCATTCGGCTTAAGAAATGCATCTATGAAGGATATAAGTGTAATATCTTGCGTTGGGACGAAAAGGCAGATACATTCAAAACCACTACTGGATTGCCGGTTGTTGTTGAAAGCAAACTCGTTAGTCGTTTGAGTTATCAGAAGATTGGAGCAAACTTTGATCAAGATCGTCCTATGCTCATCGTTTATAAGGATCTACTTACTCGGCAAAACAAAATGGGAGATTTCGCCAATGAGGCAACTATGATTTCAGTGATGGATGGGTTTGTTGACGTAGATTTGGAATTTATGAGTCTTTAAGCGTAAAATGGACGTTTTTAGCCTAAAATAGGCCCATTTTCGCCTAAATGCCCTTTCGAGCAAAACGCGCAAAATTGAACGATGTATCTATAAAATATACAACCAATCAAGTTTGAACCTAGTTTCACATAGACCAGACCCTTAACGTCCAGAACTAAGAAGATGAGCACTGCCAACAAGATCGTTCTTACCACCGCCCAGATCCTCGGAGCCCATGCCGCGCATGGAAATGACTTCATTGTCATCAACTTTGAGTCTACGCGAAAGTTCAAGAACTATTCTCAGTACATTGACATCGATATCAAGCTTGCCGATGGCAATGTTGCTCCAATTCGCTACTGGAAGCTATCAAATGATGGTCTCATCATTGCTTCACGCATCCGTAAGCCAGAACAACGTAAATATGAAGCAATTCGTATGGGCGTTGCTCTTCGCGATGAAGAAGGTAATGATAATGACAACACTACTGCACTTCATCTACTGTGCGTGGCGTTCGAAGAGAAGATGCAACAGTTCAAGCAAGAGAATGTCATCACCGATGATGCTCGTGCGGCTAAGCGTCAAGCGGATGGTACTTATCGCCCATTCCATTTGATTAGCACAAAGATCGTCAGCCCTATGCAGACTACTGCAAAGGACAAAGAAAGTGATGACATGATTGACCTCGAGAATCCTCTCTTCTGGTTGTCTATTCCTAAGAAGAAGTTCTTTGGCAACGGTGAAACCGCTCGTCCATCGATTCACTACGAAGACAAGTTCTACGCTGATGAAAACGGACAACCAGACTTGGCTCGTCCGATCATGACGCATCAGTATGCTCCTGAGTTCTTCAACATCGATGACTTCTATCACCATGCTCGTACAGGCAAGAAGCACTACAAGCACCTTGGAGATATTGATGAAGAGACTGATGATAACTACCTCGATAACACTAACGTCCAAAACTACCTGACTCGCGGTTCTGCCATTATGGGAAACCTAAAGTTTGAGCTTGCGGTCAGTGGTCGTCAATGTAAACTAGAGATTGCTCTCTATGCCCGCTGTTATGTCAAGGTAGCCGATCGCGTTGAAGGCGGTAGCGGTGGACAAGATGATGAAAGCATTGATGCATTCGCTAGTCGCTATTCGAGCATTGGCGGTAAGAAACAAGCCACTCGTGATGGGGATGATGAGTACGACTTTGAAGAAGAGTAAGTCGCATTAAAAGCAAGTATCATTGATACTCTTTTTTTATGCAAAATCACAACTAACGTCATTAAATATAATCATGGACATTGACGCTTTCTACGACGGTTTGAACTGGATGGTGAATGAAGACGCATTGAATCTTATTGATGAAGAATATTACAACCTATACATGGATCCACATCCAGAGTTTGTTCTTCAGCGATTCTATGACGTGATCAATGAAGATGGTGCAGATATGCTCGCACAGATGTTTATGCGCCAAATTGGGGATATTGTAATATGTCGCCAAGAATCCAACATTCTGGGGCATTTTGTCACGATAATGGATATCTTAAAAGCCGACATGTGGAAATCACAAAATTGGCCTGGAAAGCTATTGATCTTCAAAACATTTCACCGCTATGGTTTCAAATATGCGCATGAATGCGATCAAAGGACCTTATACGATCTTTACACAGATTGTCCCTTTTACGAGGGCACAATTAGTACAATGCAAATATTCTATGATTACGAGCTTCTAAAACAGGAACGAGCTGAACTTGCCGAGGATTTGCACAAGTTTCTATATCATCCCGATAAGATATATAAATGGATCTTATCGGGATGCGATCTTGAAGACTATTTGAACTGATTTTTTTTGGGAAGCAAAATTGATGATCTTATGGGAATATATAATCATTGATTATTTTGCTCAGTTGAACAATGGAAGGAAAGACTCTTAAGACGTGGACCATCGGTAAGAAGCTTGGCGCTGGTGCCTGTGCTACGGTGTATTCAGTTCAATCAACGACACCATCTTCCCTTGATCCATCTTCCGGATTTGTCATGAAACTAGTGGCTCTTCCTCCTAACAAAAAAGGAAAGAAGAACAAGGAGCAAGACCGTATCGCAAACCTGCTTTACGCGGAGAATATGATCTACAATCAACTGCACAAACAATCAGGTTTCCCATATGTGCCTCTAAGAGCATACGGTGAAGCGGATGGATATCGATTCCTTGTGATTCAGCGATTGGGACGCAACCTATGCGATGTCTTAAAGCATGAAGGAACAATTACCTCATCAGCGGCTGCGCGGTTGGGACTAGAACTGATTAGACCAATTGAATTCCTGCACTCTAAGAACATACTGTATGTCGACGTTAAACCAGACAACTTTATGATCAATGTGGAAGAGACTCAGGCATACTGCGTCGATTTCGGAATCTGCGATAAATATATCTCAGCAGTTACCCGCAAGCATAAGCCTCTCACTACTGGCGCAATCAATGGAACTCCTACGTTTCTAAGTCTTGCATGCCATGAAGGATCATGTCCTAGTAGACGCGATGACATTGAAGCACTCTTGAATGTGCTGATCTATATGATGCGCGGTTCTCTACCATGGGAACATGCATCAAGTGATGAAGAAGGAGCAGCAATTAAACGCGAAGTTGCTGTTCATCAGCTTTGTGAAACCTTTCCAGACGCATGGGCTTCAATGCTGTGCAACATTCGCGAATGCGAGTTCGATGCAAAACCTGACTACGATTTCTTCATTCAACAATTTACCCTGCTTGGAGGAAATGAAAGTAGCAAACTCCCATACATTTGGAACTGATTGAATACATGTGGTTCATTTTTTTGATAAAAAAATGCATGCAACTGCTTTATTCGTGGAGATAATCATTAAATCCGCGAGCAGTCATCATGCGCGTCTTGCAACAATAACTCTGAAGACCCAAGATCTCAAAGATGTCCATGAGGTTCTTCTCAGTGTCCTGTGATTGATTCTTAATCGCGCGCATTGCTTGAAACAAGCGATAGAGGTGGCCGATCATGCAACCGCAGGTAGGACACTTGATGTAAGGGTACATTTCAACTTCTTTGTATATTATAGATCTAAACAATCAATTTTGGCGATATAAATACATCCGGCAAAATTGAATGAATATTATTAGAAACATACCACAGAGGTATAGATCAATACTCGAAAACCATGAACACTTCTTTGTTCTCCACATATGCTACTGCTATCAATGCCTACCTTAGTTCGCAATATGATTCAACATATAAGACATGGAATGAACTAGTAACAGTATTCTTTGAGTTTAATATTGATCCATTTGTCAGCTCTGCGACAAACCTTGCCAAAGCATTTGACAATGCTTCCCATCCAACATACTTGCGCATTCATGCAAAAAGTATTGATTCGTACTTTGAAACATTCAAGTTTAGTACAGCAACTCTTCGTAAAGAGGACTTTGAAGAACTTACGGAGTTTGTGGACGATAGCGATGGCCTACGTTTGACGTTTGAGACATTCAGAACGATTGTCTATACAAAAGGAACACGCAACTTGATCGACATGTTTAACTTCGTTGGCAAAGTATACCAACTGCATGTACGGTATGGTACTGCAATGGCCGGACGCTCTAGACGTAATACTCATTGGACAATCATCGAACGCGTTAAAGGGTTTACGGAGGCAATGCAACCGCATATTGACTTTGCCGCGGCAAGAGCAATTGCAAAGCATAACGTACCTAAAGAGAAGTTTCTTACTATGGATACTCAACCCAAAGTGTACTCAATTCTTCGCGGTTCGTATAAAGATATTGTTTCAAGACTTGAAGCAGATAAACGCATTGTTCAACCTAAAAAAAAGAATGTGAAGCCCAGTCCAGCAAAGCTACAGTATGTGGAAGAGCCTCTGACTCCAATCTACGAAACTGTTTTAGATTGTGCCGAAACAGAGATTGGATATCTGTTAGCATACATCGATGAGAAACATGCGCGGCCTTATCGCAAGCAACAGATTTCAAAGGATTCGAAGAGTAAAAGCCTGGTAAATACTAAGGAACATATTCGCATGTGCAAGAGCCATATCCTCATTGATTGTAGCGTTGGGTTATATGATGAAACCAACATTATCAATGATATCAACGAAGTGCGATACAGACTACAACTCGGAAAGAAAGTCGTTGATAGTAAAACGATACTCAGTAAGTACAGCGTTAAACCTTTGCCACGTACTGAAGTAGATATCAATACCTTTAGCACATCTGATGGTCAACATCTTGATTCCGAAGGGAAGATTACGCTTGCCGAACATGTACCTGATGATATGGTAACGCTTATTACGCGTAAACATACTCGTGTCGCGTTTGAATCAAAAGCGCGACGACCGACATTGAAGATTGAGACGGCGGATCTTAAAACTGAAGTATTTCAGTTTGGGGAAGAACGCTCAACTAAGTCCTCTAAACGCGCTACTAGAAAGATTCTTACCCCAAAATCAACAACTGGTACAAAGCGTGGTAAGAGAGATGTAATCGACCTAACCAACGAACCAGAAATACTCGATGAAGATACTCAATCTGAAACATATCGCACTGAGTATGCTCAATCGGATCCAGAAGGTTCCGTCTACGGCAGTGAAACCGAAAGCATGCCGATTGATGACGATTACAACACTCCAATCACTCCTCGTAGCGCAAAGGCTCGTCGCTACTTTGCGTAAATGCATGTTTGCCCGCTAGAAGGGCTTTCATTTTTGTAAAATTGAGGATTCTTTCTCAAGATATACTGATCGCTGACTGCATCTGGTAAACTGCTCAAAAACATGGATTCGACTCTATTCGCCACTTATGTCCCTGCTTTCAATGCCTATCTCAATGGAGACATGGATAAGAAGGCTAAGACATGGTCGGATGTAGTTGAGTTGTTCTTTAAGATGAATATCGATGAAAAGCTATCCTCAATGACTGACTTCGCGCAAGTGTTTAATCACTCTGCAAAACCAGACCTGCTTATGATCAACCCATCGTTGATCAACACGTATATCGGGGATTACATTCAAACAAAGAAAGATCTTATGGATGAAGGATACGTTGAAGATATTGACTTTATTGAACACGACGAAGGTCTTCGCATTTCAT
>JACCDS010826855.1_pt1 | contig 14721 bp, 9 predicted proteins | sample 7446441 | NCBI WGS metagenome assembly JACCDS01 (sample SAMN15323445, study PRJNA562643) | freshwater metagenome | isolation source: river surface water | place: USA:Blue River Watershed | collected 2017-08-17 | reverse complement strand
TTGAAGTGTTTGCGAAGGTAACAACGTTACCGGCAGTTGTAAATGAACCAGCTGCAGTTGGCGTTGCTGTAAAAGTAATGGTTGTGGCTGCAGATTGTCCTACACCGTTACAAGCGTTTGCATTCGTCACCGTTACAGATACAGTAGCGTTGTCGGTAACTTGGATGCTTTGTGTGGTCTCACCTGTAGACCAAGAATATGAATCAGCTGCGGATGACGTAACCGTTACGACTTCACCAGAACACGCTTGTGTGCTAGTTGCGCTGATAGTTGGAGCTGGAGCGTTAGATACGTTCACAGAAATAGGAGCAGAAGTGCTAGCACAGCCGTTTGCATCGGTTACAGTTACTGTGTAGTTGCCTGTAGTAGAAACAGTAATTGTTGCAGTAGTTGCTTGTGTAGACCAAGTATTGCCTGTAGTAGCGCTAGAAGTAAGGTCTACAGAACCACCTGTACAGAAAGTTGTAGAACCACTTGCAGTAATTACTGGCGTAGCAGGTAGTGCATTGACAATAACTGTAATGGCAGTGCGCATACTTTCGTCGTTATTTGCATTAGCCTGAGAAACATAATAAGTGTAAGTACCAGCATTAGTTGTGCTAGGAACTGGTGCAATTGTAGTGTAGGTGCCACCAGTTGGCTGTGTGTACCAACGAAGTGAATTTCCAGATAATGATGTTGCTGTTAAAGCTGTTGCTGAAGCACCTTGGCAGTAAGTGAAGCTATTGGTAGTCACAACTGGAGCAGCAACAGAGTAGAACTTAGGATTCATAAAGTTACCATTTGTGGCAACAACTGAACCTGCAGCCAAACGTGCGTCTGGTGTTACACCAAGTGCCGTAAACAAATTAACCCAGTTAACTTGAGCTAACGTAGCTGTTGTGTCATTGCCATCAGGCCCCATAAATGAAAGGTAGAAAGCAGAAGTAGATGCAGCACCACCGGAAGTACCAGCGTTGTAGATTGTATTGGTATTTGGTGAGTAATTGGTTAGTGTATTGTGACCAAAAACAAGAGTATCGCCATTCACGTTGTTCACAACAGCAGTTCCTTCAATTGACAAACCTTTTTCCCAACCAGTCGAAAGTGTATTGAAAACAGAAGTAGCCGTATTTCTTCTCAAGCGGAATGATTTTTCAAATTTTTCACCAACAGGTAGAGCTGTTGTACCGTTTCCTTTTGGACCAACGATTGTTCCGTTCGAAAAGATTGGAGCTGTTTTTGGTTGAGCGGTAGATCCTGCTGCATCATTGTCAGACTCAAAACAGTTTGAATCACCAGCAGCATCGGACATGTCTTTGTCGCGGATTGAAAGGAAGAATTGAACTTTTCCTCTGTAACCAAAATCGGTATCAAAATCGTCGTCTATTCCGCGGTAAGCGATGAGGTGTTTACAGTTTACTGTACCGCCAAACCATTCGAAAGAATCGTCACCAGAAAATGCAACTTGAACGTAGTCTACAACGGTTTGATTACCAACAGAACCGAATGTAATACCGTTGATTTCTTTGTTTGGCTCGAGTGGAATACCTGCAAACTCAACGCGCACATAGCGCAGAATACCTGAGTTGTCGTTGTCAAAATTACCACCAAACTGAGAGTCTGTAGTTGGTACAATACCTTCGATGTTGGCAACCCCACCAGGTTGGTTATTTTTTGCCAAACCTAAAAGTACCAATCCACCCCAGTCACCTTCGTTGCGTGCACCTACTGCTTCGTTTGAGGTAAATACAATTGGGTTAGCAGCTGTACCATCAGCTATGATTTTGGCACCGCGCGTAATCAGGAGCGTACCTTGTGTTAATTTATCTCCGCGGATAATTGTCCCTGGGGCAATAGTAAGGGTAGCGTTGTTTTTAACATAAACTTTGTTCATGAGTTTAACCACACCGCTCCATGTTGTGTTCGTTGTGATGTCGGCAGACACAGTTGTTACAGTAGCAGGGTATACGGTGTTTTCGGGATCGAAATTTGCCCAGCCGGAGGTCCAGTCTGTTGCAGGCGTGTTGTCAGTTACTGGAAATGCGCCACGGTAAGTTGTGGGTGTCCAGAAGGCATCCTGAGCCAAAGCAGCGGAGCCAAGGCAAAGGGCAGTCAAGAGTGTGTAAATTTTTTTCATCTTTTTATATTTTTATCTGATGCAAATTTCTTGTGTTCTTACTTGGGTCAAGTTATAGCTCCCTTAAGTTTGCTTTAAATGTGTGTTAAGCACTTGGAACAATTCCTTAACATTGACTATTTAGAACTTGTATTTGAAATTCAATGTAATGGTTTGTCCGAATGTGATTTCTTGCCATGCGCTATCCACACCTTTGTCATAGCGCTTGTTTTTATTGATGTCTTGGAAAAACACCAAATCTTGGGCTAATAAGTCTGCACAATTCAACTTAAGTTCGTATTTGTCTTTCCATGTTTTACCGATTTGAAAGTCTAATACGTGACGACCATTTTCCCAAACGCTTGGTTCTTGAATGCTTCCTGCAATTGCAATACGCTGGCCAACATAGTTATAAGAGAAGTTGATCATGAGGTCTTTCTGACTCTCGTAGAATAAACCTACATTTAAAATATAAGGTGACTGCCCTTGAAGAGGTCTAGTAGAACCTGGGTATTCCTCGAGCCCGGCAAAAGCGCTGAGGTCAGCAGCTGAACGAATTAATGAAGCATTTGTGTAAAAAGTTGTTCTGGAAAAAATGGAATTAGAGTCAGTGCGGTTCATCCAGCCAAGATTCATGCGGTATTCCAATTCGGCACCATAGCTGTATGCTTTTTCAATATTATTAAAATAGAGTTCTGGTGTACCGGATGTCCCAGTTCTTAATAATAATTCGATTGGATCTTTGAAAGTTTTGTAGAATCCAGAAACACTGATGATTTGACCTTTGCCAGGAAAATATTCCAAGCGCGTATCGTAGTTATTGATAGTAGCTCGTTTGAGTTGTGGATTTCCCGAAGCCAAGTTATCGTTAAGGAAGTTATAGAATGTAAATGGCGCTAATTCGCGGAACTCTGGTCGGCTAACTGTGCGCGCTGCACTAGCTCTCCATTGGAAGCGCTCTGTTATTTTATATGTAAGATTGATTGAAGGCAAAAGGTCAAGCACTGTTGTATCTATATACTGATCTAAATTGGAACCAAATTGTACATAATGGAATTTTTGCTGATAAGATTCTGCACGAACACCTGTAACCACACGTAGTTTACTAAATACGCGAGCATCGACCATAGCGTATGTAGCGTGTAACAATGAAGAGGCATCGTAGCTGTCATCTACGTTGGTGCCTTCTTCTAGTTTGAATCCGCCCTGTCCGTCGGCCATTAATCCAAGGTTTTCAGTTGCAAAAATTTGATCTTCTGGCAAAAGCAAAAGGTTGGAGTTAAAGGACGAAGACCCTGCTGGATCGAATTTGGAGAAGCCCAGGTTGCGTGCCGCAAAATCGCGACCGCGGTATTGGTGCATGTCACCAAATTTGAGGAGATTTTTAGAGTCGTCTCCACCAATTTGCTTGCTGAAATCATATCTTGCACTTGCAATGTTCTCTGACATGGTAGACCAAAACATGTTACCAGCACCTAATGTAGAGATGTCATTATTTTGAATAACGGCGAAGTAGGGTAGCGTTGTATCAACTTGTTGATACACCATTCGACGTAAAAAAGGGATATCGCGTTTGACATTGCTGTATCCAACAGACCAATTAAATTTCCAGTCGTCTTTCCAATTGTGCTTTCCTAAAAGTTGTGTGGTGAGCAAATTATTTTGCGTGTACCAAATGTTAGTAGAACGCTCTTTGTACATGGATTCGATGTCCATGTCTCGTTTGCCTTGGCGCGAATTGACTTTGTCGTCTGAAGAAACAGAGTACAATGTTTTGAGTTGTAATTCGGTTCTTTTGCTCAGGTCAAATTTGAGGTTAAGAAGCGCAGTATTTAGAATAGATTTTGTGTATGCAGAATCTTTAAGTTCATTTTTGGTAACAACCCCTGCTACTTGTTCTTCAAATTCTCTTCGTGTAACTAAGCTAAAACTGTTTGCATTGCTATAAGAGTAGGCAAAAATGTAGGACATGCTTTGTTTCTCTTTAAGTTTGATTTTGTTTCCTACACTATATTGCAAGCTTCCGTTAGGTAAGGCGGTTCCGCGAGTAGTTGACCAATTAGCAGGAATTAATTTCGCATAATCAGCTTTTTGCTGGGTAGTGAGCGCGTTAAAATCTGCTGTACTAGGAAGACCATCCGGGATTGCCCTCGCATTGGTTCCATATCCTAAAATATCTGTTGAACTACCAGTGTAAGATTTAAAATCTTTCAAAGTACTAAGTGTGTTATAGCCCGCTCCAATCTGAATATTCTGGAATTTTTCTGATCTAGGCTCAACGGTTTTAATATCGATGACGCCTCCGGCAAATTCACCTGGAAGTTCAGGTGTTGCACTTTTCATAATGAAAAGGTTTTCAAGCGTGTTTGACGGAAAAATATCAAAAGAAAACGCTTTGCGGTCGCTTTCGGTACTTGGGAGCGGTGCGCCGTTGATTAATGCAAAATTGTAGCGATCGCTGAGGCCGCGAACGACCACAAATTTATTGTCTTGGACGCTTGCGCCACTTACGCGTTTGAACACCTGCGAAACACGAGAGTCTGGGGTTTTGACGAACGTATTTTTATTGATGCCATCAACCACACCTGCTTGATTAATTTGCATTTTGGTTACTTCCATATCACCTTTGTTTTTATCGGTTTTGCGTTCGATACGGATGTCACCGGTTGTTTGTGATTTGGTTTTGAGTACAACCTGGGTGTTTGTAGTTTGTCCTTCTACAACGGTGATGTTTTCACTTTTAAAAGATTCGAATCCAGGTGCTTTGACTTCATATGTGTAGGTTCCGGCACTGAGCGCGCTGAAAAGGAAGGTCCCTTTCTCTTGATCGATGGTTGCTTTATTGGCAACAGATAAACGAATGGTATATTCCTTAACAGGTTTGTTGTCATCGTCGAGAACGGTTCCGGAAATGGCACCTGTTTGTGCGCTGAGCTTGTTTGAAAATAAACCAATAAATAGGAGGGTTGAGGCAAGGGTAAAGTACTTCATTAGATCTCTTTAAATTACAATGCAAAGGTCTTGTAGTATCTTGACGATTACATTAATCAAAGATTAATAAAGCATTAATAAGCGCCTTGTATTTGTTAACATTACCATAACATGAAAAAGGGAGGCACGTTGGCCTCCCTTCATTTTCAATGAAATAAGTTACTTATTCAAAAACGATTTTCATTTCTACGCGGCGGTTTTTCTGACGCCCTTCTGGTGTGTCGTTTGTAGCAATTGGTTTGGTTTCGCCAAAGTACTTCGTGATAAGTCTTGCTTCTTCAACACCCTGGCTAATGAGGTATGCCTTGAGTGCTTCGGCGCGTTTTTTCGAAAGTACTAAGTTGCCATTGTCATCACCTACGTTGTCGGTGTGGCCGGCAATTTCTAGTTTCCAAGTTGTTTTCTTTTTTAGAACTTCGGCGAGTTCGTTTAATGAAGGCTTTGAAGTCTCAAAAATGATATCTTTTGCCGATTCAAACTCAAGGTTGTCAAAGGCAGTCTTGAGCACTTCGATCACCGCTTGTTCTATCACAGGGCAACCCTTGTTTGTTTTTGGCCCGGGTGTGTTCGGACAGTCGTCGTCTTTGTCCAAGAGCCCATCTTTATCAGAGTCTTTATACGGACAGCCTTTGTTAGCTTTTGGTCCGGCAAGTGTCGGGCATTCGTCGTCTTTGTCTAATAAGCCATCGTTGTCGGTGTCTGGCCAAGGGCAACCTTGGTTTTCTTTCGGGCCTGCGTTGTCAGGGCAGATGTCTTCGGCGTCAGTTACGCCATCGCCATCGCGGTCTGGGCATCCTTTAAGCGCCACGACGCCGGCTACGGTAGGGCAAGCATCTTCGGAGTCGATGATTTTATCGCCATCGGTATCTGGGCATCCTTTGAATTCTTTGAGGCCAGCCACGGTAGGGCAAGCATCTTCGGAGTCGATGATTTTATCGCCGTCGGTATCTGGGCAACCTTTAAATTCTTTAAGACCAGCAATCGTTACGCAAGCATCCTCTGAATCTGCAATACCGTCGCCGTCGGTATCTGGGCAACCTAAAAATGCCCAAGTTCCTGGAACGCTTTTGCATTCATCCATTTTATCGGATACTTTGTCTTTGTCCTTGTCTTTGATGCGGTGATATAAAATTGGCAAACGCAAGCCAGCATAGAAGTCAATTCCGCTAATTTCGCCTTTTGCGCGCAATAAATGCATGTCGTTTATCCCGAGAATTACAGGGCCTATACGCGTGGCCAAACCTGTGCGTAAACCGCTGTATTTATTGTAGGCAATCGGCACATAAAGCCCAAAGTAAGGGCTGTCAAAGCTGGGTGTTATTGAGAATTGGCTAGCTACGTTTACCTTGGTGTCTTTTTTCTTTGGGATCATATTGACCATTGCAGTAGCATTCACATAAAAATGACTCCAAAGATGGTAATCGAGTTGCAAGCTCATGGCCGTTGGCGTGCGCATACGGAAAGTTTGATTCGGGTCTTGTAAAGAAACCCATTCGTTGTTGTTTGCCGCCGTAGATTCGTTGATCAGCGTATCGATTACCATATCGAATGTTTCTAGATCAGTGGCTGTTTCAAAGCGGTGTAGGTTAAATAAAGAACTTGAATTCACGACAAAATTGCGGCTCAAACCTCCTTTGGTGAATTTCATGCCACCCATATCTAGGATCGAAACACCAACGCGTGCTTTATATTTGTTTTCGTTGCGCATCCAAATATCGGTCTTGCCATCCATGTCGTATTTATGTTTGGCGTAGTTTGGTCGCCATTCATAGACCGCACCTACATCCAACCCAAAGCCAACAGATCCGGGCTTTAAATAAGCACCAATGTTATTCTCATTTATCTGATTATTGACGCCAGCCGTAATGAAATCACCAACCTCTTTAGAATAACCGTAATCAAATGTCCCGGCTAAATATTGAGAGGTATCTTCGTTGACAAGATTGTAGCTAAAGTCATTGGTGTGAACATAGGCACTCGCAAAACCGAGCAAAACTTTTGGCGTGATGCCTATTTTTAAGAAATGCGCTTTGTTATCGATGATCACTTGTCCGTAATTGAATCCAATTTCGCTCCAGGTGAGGTGATCCACATTGACGAGTTCTTCGCTAAGCTGCATGTCCCAAAGACCAGGGTATTCGAGCCCTTCTTCGGAGAGCACAGCGAGTGTTGGATCCATGTTGTCCACATTCGTTATAGAACGCAAATTGGCGTATATGCCTAGTGAGCGTTTTTCGCCAATATGGAAAGCGAGATTAAATAAATCTAAACGAAAATTAATATTTGCGCCGAGCACACCTGATGATCCTGCGTTGTAATTGTGTACAATGAGGCGATCAATGAAGGTAGATGAAGGGTAAGCCCAGGAATTGAGCACCGCGGTATCAGAAAAGGATTTGGCCCACCAATAACCGCCATTTCCTTGTTCTGCGCGCATTTGGTCTGCATTGAAATACCCAAAATTTTGATAAGTAAATAGGTTGATGGCTGGTAGTGCAAGATCCATTTTGTAGCGGCCATCGACAAAAGATGCAGGGTTCACTAAATTACCCATGGCACCAGCGTAATTACTTGAACTTGCCCCAAGATAAGCCTGCGCCTGAACCTGAATGCAACTCAAAAGCAAGAAGAATGACCAGATTATTTTTCTCATTGTTTATTGTATTGAATGATGTAATTTCCTAAAAATGTGGTAATTGAATATGCGTTGTTCCCAAAAGCACTCAGTTGCACTTCTTGTTCGCCGTGTCGCTTGTCTGTGTCAAGGTCACGTCCTAAGTCGTCCAATAAGATGATTTGGTTGCCTACTGCATCGATCATACTTAAAATTGATTTCTGATTAGGACCATAAAAGCAATTCAATTGCGACAGTTCTACCACATCGAGCGTCTTTTCCCAAGTGCGTTGCCCCTTTGCAGTAAATGCATAAAGGCTTTTGTTGCGTTTGAATACGATGATGTGGTTGTCTGCTTGCATATATGCCCCGACACATACAACGTGGCTAGGTAGTTCAAATTGTTTTTGGCCGTTCAGTGAGAGAATTGTGGCAGTAGTTTGCGCTACCTTTACGGCAAATGCACCGCTGGGATTTCCTACTAAAACATAGGTAGAATCAGCATTTTGCTTGAGCGCAACTCTTCTTTTATTGAGGTCGATGATATTGTGTTGTTTGTCCGTTAAAATACTGACATACGCTTTAGCGCCTTGTTTGAAACTTTGCATCTGGCGCACCTTCCCATCGACACTTATTTGTTTGATGAGCCCGCCAGTTTCATTATAGAGTTGAATGCTATTTGCTTTATTTGTACAGATGAATTCTTTTTTACCCTTGTTTTCCATGACCTGTATTCGGGTTCCGGCATCATGAGATAGTCTGTAAACAAGTCTTCCTGTCTTATCGAGGAGTTGGGCTTCATGTTCGAATTGAACGCAAATCAATTGCGAAAAACCTGAAATTTGATAAAGGTCACGTACCTCCTGAGTCAGTGCTTTATCCCATTTGCGCAGGCCATTGATATACCCAACCAATTGATGGTTTTCTGTGAGTGCAATGACATTGCCTCGCTCCGAAAATGCTGCAAAACGAAGCACCCTAAAGCCGGGGTTCATCACGAAGTAATCCCGGATCTTTTCTTGTTCTTGATTGGCCTGCGCGTCTAATTTTCTGTAACTGGCTTCCACAATTTGCTTCCCGAGTAAAGTGATGGTTTTCTTTTGGCTTGGGTCTACCCAACGTGCACTCACTTTGCTCGGCATGTTAGCATAGAATCTATTTGCTTTGGCTTCATCTTGAGAAAGGGTTTGCCCAAGTGTTGCAGCGGCTAAAGCCTGATCCAAAAGTGCTTTACTAGGGCTTGCAAAGCCAAATTGCCCAAAAACTGCCAAATGCCATGTGGTTTTATCCGTGCTAATTAAACCTGAAAACTGTAAGTTGTTGTAAGATGCCGTTTCAGTGTTGAGTTCTTCTTTTCTAAAAAATTCATTTAATGTTTGAATGGGGTGTGCATTTTCTTGAAAATCGAAAATCACTAAGCTGCTGCTGTCTTGCTTTAAATGGACAAAACCTTTGTCGATGCACTTGAACCAAGGGCTTTTGGCAAAAGAAGGGTCAAGTTGTTTGGCGTATGTTTTTTCATAGAAATAGTAGTTCCTGAAAAAGTCGGGAATGACATCAGCATAAAGCGCTTGGTCATCTAATTTGCGGATTGCTGGGTCGGGATTTTTATATTTGACATAGCGATAGCGCCCCTCTTTTTTACAGTAGGTTTCTGTGAGCTGTAAATTCTTTTGACGATTCCAAGTAAACCAGGCGTAACTGGCTTTTGAACTCAGACGCAGGTCAAAAGACTTTGCCTCCGGAAGTTCACCTTCATAAATGAGAAGCTGATTGCGATTGAAGATTCCGTTTAATTTGCCATAACGGAATTGCTTAAGCTTTCCCATCTGCAGTGCAAAAAGTCCATTTTGGAGTAATGCTTCAACCTCATCCTTGGTCCAATTACCTTTCTGTTCAATTAAAATTTTTGTGTGGGTAGCAGAAAAGAAAAAAGTAAGGTTTTCTGGTTCATTGCTGTATTTTAGAACGGAGTAATATAAGTCTTTGTTGAAAGAAGTACTGACTATACTTTCATTATCCCAGTCAATAGCTTTAGGGTCTTGTACGACGTAGATCGTTTTGTCCTTTGCGTTGAAATAGTGTCTGAAATCGACAAGGTTTTCATTTGAAAGAAGATCGTAAGAGCTAAAAATAACCCAGCCAAGGGCCACTAAGCCAAGAAACAGTAGAATAAGACGTTGACGCATGCGTTTTTTTTCAAAGTTACGCTTTGTCTGAGCTGCTTGGTTGTAAGAGCTTGATTCTAATCAACAGGCCGTTGTTTACACCAAATTCTAACAAGAATTACTCAAAAAGATTGAGTTGCGCTTGTGCGGGTAAAAGTTGAAAAGTCATTCGATGGTAAGGACTAGGGCCAAATTCAGCAATGGCTCTGCGGTGTACTTGGGTAGGGTAGCCTTGATTGCGGTCCCATGCGTAATTTGGAAAGCGCTCATGAAGCGCAGACATCAGTGCATCGCGTTCCGTCTTGGCTAAAATACTTGCCGCGGCGATGCTCGCAAAACGCGCGTCACCCTTGATCATGCATTCCGCTGGAATTTGCTGGTAAGGTTTAAAGCGGTTGCCGTCGACCAAAATAAATGCGGGCTGAGTGCTCAATTGCTCCAAGGCGCGGTGCATGGCAAGAATACTTGCGTTCAGGATATTGATTTGATCAATTTCGACATGGTCTACGATCCCAATTCCGTAACACAATGCTTTTTCAATGATTTCTTCGCGAAGGTATGCGCGCTTTTTCGCACTGAGTTGCTTGGAGTCGTTGAGAGCAGCAATGGGTTGCTCGGGATCAAGAATGACTGCCGCCGCAACAACTGGCCCTGCCAAGCAGCCTCTGCCGGCTTCGTCGCAACCTGCTTCTGGCCAAAGATTTTGGTGTTGTAAGATTAAATCAACCACAGTGCCAAATTATTGAAATATTTTGTAGTTTTATGCTAATCTAAAATTTGTACTATGAAAAAAGTAATGCTTCTTGTTTTGGCTTTAGGCCTGAACTTACTTGTTTTTGGTCAGAAAACCTTAAGCGCTTCAGCTCAAAACCTTGCCGAACTCAAAGGAGGCGTCGCAGCAGGGCATATCAAACTTACTTTGCCAACAGAAGTAACTGAAGAAAACGTCATTATGTATGCTAAGTTCTACACCAATATGTTTACCGTAGATTTTGATGCTAAGTCTCATGTCGCTACCTTTCATATGGTTTCCAACGATGCTAACTCGAGACGTGTCATTTTGCGCTTCTTGTCTGCTAATCAAATTGTCAATGTACAAGTTGCAGAGCGCAACTATGACCTCGGAACTTTCTTCGATAATTTCTTACAGTAATATCTCCATAGCTATCACCCAACATGAAAATTTTTTATATCGCCATAGCGGCAGTTTCTCTTTCCTTAACGAGTTGCAATTCGTCTAAAATCGCTTACAAGCACTATGGCCCTGTTGCTGTAGACAGCACTCAAGCGCTTACCCTAGACGAAATGTTACTTAGGTTTAAGGCCCAGCCGCAAAACGATGTATTTACTTTTGCCGCACCACTTGTAGGCGTTTGCCAAAGCGCAGGATGTTGGGTCAAAGTGCAGCCGAGTAACGGCGATCTCATTCGTGTACGTTTCAAAGACCACTTTCTGATTCCGCCCGCGACAGAAATCAATTCAGTGGCCTATTTTCATGGCCGAGCCTATTACGACACCATATCTGTAGAACTACAAAAACACTTCTTAGAAGATGCCAAAGCTCCGCAGTCAGAAATTGATCAAATTACAGCTCCAAAAATTGAACTGAACTTTGTAGCTGATGGCGTTTGGGTCAAGAAGTCTTCTTCAAAATCAAATAAGTAAACGCTACGGAACCCCCTACAATGAGCCCTTTTGCCCACCACAAATAGGCGGGCATTAAAAATAATGTAGTCAGGTTCACTGGAATCAGTAAGATAGCCAGTAAATGAAACTTCCCTTGATTTTTATTTTCTGAAATCATAAATACCGCCTGGTGTAAAACAAAGGTGTAGAGGAATATCTTCTGAATGGAGATCTGAAATAGATACAAATTCATCGAAGAGATGTAGCCCGATAAATAGGCAATCTGGCTTGCATTGCTTGAGCAAGCGGTCATAAAAGCCTTTGCCGTAACCCACACGTTGACCTTGCGAATTAATGCCCAGGAGCGGTACAAAAACGTAGTCTAGTTTGCTAGCTAGTAGCGTTCTGCCGTGTTTGGGCTCTGGAATGCCAAATGAACTAATTTCTAATTGGCTCGGATGCTCGTAATGATATAGCGTGAGGCTGTGCTCACTGAAATTTGCTTTCGATAAAATAGGATGCCCACCTTTGAGGATGATATCTTCAAGTAAACCATAGGTAGAGATCTCTTTTTGCTTTTCAATGGGCAAGAAGATACTGATATACTTGGATGAAAAGCTGAAATAATCCAGCACAAGTGCTTGCACTTGTGCTGATATTTTTGAAAGATCGTAGGGGCTTAGCTGAGCTCGCTTTGCTTTATATAGCTCGCGAATTTCGGCTTTTGTCATGTTATAAACGTACGCCTAGTTCAGAAAGCTTGCGGTTATCTACAACTGCTGCTTTTTTACGCAAACCGCCCATTGCTTGACCTTCTACTTGGTTGGCAAGGCCTTGAAGGAGTTGGTCTTTTTCTGCTTGGAAGTTTGTTGTTGCTGGCGCTTTAGTGCTCGTTTTAATTTGAATTACATAAACACCGGTTTCTCCTTTGAGTGGAAGGGTGCGCTGACCTTTTTTGAGCGCTCCAGAGAACAAATTACCGATAATGGTAGGTTCGTAACCAGCATTTGAAATTTGAGGGTTTCCGAAGGTTACTTCTGCGTCAATCACTGGCGTATTGAAACGCTTTGAGATTGCTTGTAACGACTTGCCAGCCATTTGATTCATGAAACGCTTCGCTTTCTTCTCTTGGATCAATTCTCTTTCCATTTGAGCACGCACGTTTTCGAAGAGTGGCTCGCCTTCAGGACGAATGGCACTTACCATAGCAATAACGTATTTTTCTTTATCGCGAATCGGTGAGAGTGTCATGGTACCTACCGTTGCATCTTCGGCATAGGCCATCTCTAAGACGCGATCACGGGCCATGGTTGTTGTAAAGCCATATACTTTTGGTGCTTTGTCTTCGATTTGGATAACGCGTGGTGCGTAGTTGGCACGCGTTACAATTGTATCAAAAAGAGCTGCCTTCTTGAACGGATCTTCTTCTTTGGAGATTTTTCTCTCGAGCTTCATTAGAATACCATTCACTTCGCTTTCCATGTTGGCTACGGTTTCATCAGAAGGTTTGAAGGTAACACTTACAGAAGCAAGTAGCGGAAACTTACTTGCGGAACGATCGAGTACTTCAATGATATGGAATCCGAAATCTGTTTTGACCACACCTACTTTTCCGATAGGAGCTGTAGCGCAGTAGCTGCCGAATTCTTTCACCATGTCGCCTTCGAGGAAGTCTTCGTAAACTCCGCCTTTGTCTTTTGAACCTGGGTCTTCGGAATATTTCTTAGCCATTGCATCCCAGTTGGTTTTATTTAAAACTTTAACCAAACTATCTGCAGTTTTTTTCTTGGCGGCAATCACTTTTTCGTCTTTAGAGTTGTTGGTAGACAACAAAATATGACGTGCTTTAAGGCTTGCTGGTGTGAATCCGATTACTTTAGACAAGACCATTTTTTCTTTTGATACATAAGGACCAACAAGTTGACCTACTGTTGCAGTTTTGAAAATAGTATCGAGACTCATAGGGTAGGTTTGGTAGCGGTCTGCTTTCGGATGCCCTTCTGGAACAGAAGTTGCACGTTTGTCGCTAAAATAAACTGGGGTTTCACTGCTTTTGGCAATAAATGCAGAGTCATTGGTGCTGGCAGAAAAACCTGCGCGAAGTGCATTCATTTTAGTTGTAAACTCTGTAGAGTCAGCCTTTGATGGGCGGATATTGACATCAAACATTTTGACATCGCGGCTCGCGTTGCGAACAACATATTTTTTGTCTCCTTTGTGAGCTTCGTAGTAAGATTTTACTTCTGATTCAGAAACTTTGATGTCTGCATCAGAAATTTCGGTGTAGCGACGTACCACAAAAGAAATTGTTTTCTTTTCGTTATTAGCGTAGTATTGGTCTTCGGCTTCGAGGTCTGTTACATAGACACCTTGCTTGAGTAGACCAAAGTACTTTTCTGTTTTGCGGCGGTCTGTGTGGTAGGCTTTGAAACCATTCCATTGCTCAACAGCCTGAACTTCTTTTGACTTCTTGAGATTGTCTAGTGTTGCTTTAAGTTTCGCACGACCATTTTCAATGGACTGTGGGGTTTGAATTCCTGTCAATGAATCTGTAAAGAATTGATTGAGGTCTGGCACCACGCCGAAACCATCTTTTGCATACCAATAAGACTCGAGTTCACGGTCGGTAACACTAATACCAAGTTTTTCATATTCTTTACTCAAAATAGTAGAATCGACTGTAAAGTTCCAGGCTTTATCACTAGCGGCTTCCATTTCGGTGTCCGTGTATTCTTTGCCATTTTGCGCGGCTTGATTGCGTTCTTGCTCTTGAAACTTAGCACTTGCTAGGCTGTAATTTGTGGGGTCGACTTTTTCCCCAAAAACAAGCCCGATGCCGTATTCACCTTCGCCGATGCCAAATAAACTTTGGTAATCATTTAAGATAAATGCCAACAAGGCGATACCAATCATTGCTACGAGTAAGCCAGATTTTGCGCGAATTTTACCGATTAATGCCATTTGTGTTCAAATTTAAGAATGCGAATATAGGAAGATTTGAGCAGAGCCCCAAGTATTTGAGCACAAAAAAGGAGGTCTAGCGACCTCCTCCTTTTGAGTTTGTATTTTCTTTTGGCGCTACAGGCTTCGGAGTTGTCGGAGCCGGTGCTGTGGTTGGTTTTGGCGCCGCAGGCTTTGGAGTTATCGGAGCCGGTGTTGTGGTTGGTTTTGGCGCTACAGGCTTCGGAGTTGTTGGAGCCGGTGTTGTGGTTGGTTTTGGCGCA
>JACCDS010377700.1_pt1 | contig 14726 bp, 14 predicted proteins | sample 7446441 | NCBI WGS metagenome assembly JACCDS01 (sample SAMN15323445, study PRJNA562643) | freshwater metagenome | isolation source: river surface water | place: USA:Blue River Watershed | collected 2017-08-17 | reverse complement strand
GCCCGAGAAATCGTCTTCCTTGTTGCTGCGCTCGTCCTTGAGGCGGATGCGCACACCGTTGTTCAGGAAGCTCAACTCGCGCAGGCGCTTGGCGAGGATGTCGTAATGGAATTCGTGGTTCTGCTGGTAGATGTCCAGGTCGGGCAGGAAATGCACCTCGGTGCCGCGCTTTTCCGTCTTGTCGATGATCTTCATCGGCGACACATCGACCCCGTTGATCTGCTCGATGATGCGGTTCTGCACGAAGCCACGCGCGAACTCCAGCTGGTGCACCTTGCCTTCACGGCGCACCGTCAGGTGCAGCCATTTGGACAGCGCGTTCACGCAGGACACGCCCACGCCGTGCAGGCCACCCGAAACCTTGTAGCTGTTCTGGTTGAACTTGCCGCCGGCATGCAACTCGGTCAGGGCAATCTCGGAGGCACTGCGCTTGGGCTCATGCTTGTCGTCCATCTTGACGCCGGTCGGAATACCCCGGCCGTTGTCGACCACGCTGATCGAGTTGTCCAGATGGATGGTGACCACGATGTCGTCGCAATGGCCAGCCAGGGCCTCGTCGATGGAGTTGTCGACGACCTCGAAAACCAGATGATGCAGGCCCGTCCCGTCGGACGTATCGCCGATGTACATGCCCGGACGCTTGCGCACTGCTTCCAGCCCTTCCAGGATCTGGATGGACGATTCACCATAACCTTCCGATGCACCGGGCTGGTTGCTGTCGATACGAGGCTGGGCGCTGAAATTTTCAGCAGCGCTGGGCTTGTTTTCTTCGGTCATGACTTACTTTTTCAACACTACGCAAACTCTTGAATGAACAGACCCGCGATGAACCTGATGTCCGTCGCGGGTCATGGTCCTGCCTGGGGATCAGATGCGCATGGGCATCACGACGTACTTGAAGCTGTGGTTGTCGGGAATGGTGATCAGGGCCGAACTGTTCGAATCCGACAGTTCAAGTTTGACCATGTCCTGTTCCATGTTCGTCAGCACATCGATCAGATAGGTCACGTTGAAACCGATCTCGATGCTGTCACCGCTGTAGTCAATGTCCAGCTCGTCCACCGCCTCTTCCTGTTCGGCATTGTTGGAAGCGACGCGCAGCGTGCCAGGATCGATGTTCAGGCGCACCCCCTTGAACTTGTCGCTGGTCAGAATGGCCGTGCGCTGCAGGCTGGCCAGCAGGGGCTGGCGGCCCAGGATGATGGCGTTCTTGTGGTTCTTCGGAATCACACGGTTGTAATCGGGGAACTTGCCTTCCACCAGCTTGGTCACGAATTCCATGCCGGCAAAGCTGAACTTGGCCTGGTTGCTGGCGAACTGCATCTCGATCGCACCCTCGGTGTCGCTCAGCAGGCGCTGCATCTCAAGCACGGTCTTGCGCGGCAGAATGACTTCCTGCTTGGGCACTTCCACGTCCAGTGTCGCCGAGGAAAAAGCCAGGCGGTGGCCATCTGTCGCCACCAGGCTGAGCTGCTTGCCTTCCGCGACAAACAGAATGCCGTTGAGGTAGTAGCGGATGTCGTGCACGGCCATCGAGAACGAGACCTGGCCCAGCAATTCCTTGAGGGTCTTCTGCGGCACGCTGAAAGCCGGACCGAAATTGGCGGCTTCCTGCACCAGCGGGAAATCCTCGGCCGGCAGGGTCTGCAGCGTGAACTTGCTCTTGCCGCCCTTGAGGATCAGCTTGTTCTGGCTCGATTCCAGCGACACGGTCTGGTCAGCCGGCATGGTGCGCAGAATATCGATCAACTTGCGCGCACCCACCGTGCTCGTGAAGTTGCCGGTATCCCCATCGAGTTCAGCCGTGGTTCGAATCTGGATTTCCAGATCGCTGGTGGTGAACTGCAAGGCACTGCCGGTCTTGCGAATCATCACATTGGCCAGGATGGGCAGGGTGTGGCGGCGCTCCACGATGCCCGAAACGGACTGAAATACGGATAGGACTTTGTCTTGTGTTGCCTTCAGGACGATCATGTCAACCTCTTCTTTGATTTCTCTATTTCAAATTAGTAGTAGTAGATAAAGCGAGCAGTTTTCTGTGGATAGCATCATTTTCCCTTTTTTTATCAACGACTTGGGCGCTGTCCAACCATGTGTGAAGCTATCGGATCTGAGCCGGCTTGGTACTGCATAACTTGGTTGAACTGGACTCCTCTGTGGATAAGTCATGACTTGTGCCAAAACTATCCCCAGGGTTTCAGGTCGTTTTTTTGGATGGGGCTGATGATTCCTTCTATCCCTTGAGGGTCTGTTCAAGCACGTGCAATTGCTGGTTCAGTTCAGTCAACTGCTGGCGCTCCCCGGAAATCTTGCGCACGGCATGCAAAACGGTGGTGTGGTCGCGTCCACCAAACAACTCCCCGATTTCTGGCAGGCTCTTCTGTGTCAGTTCCTTGGCCAGGTACATGGCAATCTGGCGCGGGCGGGCGATGCTGGCAGGCCGTTTTTTGGAATACATGTCGGCAACCTTGATCTTGTAGTAGTCGGCAACCGTTTTCTGGATGTTTTCCACCGAGATCTGTCGATTCTGGATGGACAGCAGATCCCGAAGTGCTTCGCGGGCCAGCTGGATGGAAACTTCCTTCTGATTGAAGCGGGAATAGGCCAGGATCTTGCGCAGGGCACCTTCGAGCTCGCGTACGTTGGAACGTACGTTCTTGGCGACGAAGAACGCCACTTCCTCGGGCATCTCGGCCCCTTCGCTCAGGGCCTTGTTGATCAGGATGGCCACGCGCATTTCCAGCTCCGGCGGTTCGATGGCCACCGTCAGGCCTGAATCGAAGCGCGAGACCAGACGCTCATGGATGTCCAGCAAGCCTTTGGGATAGGTGTCGCTGGTCATCACGATATGGGATTTCTTGGCCAGCAAGGCCTCGAAGGCGTTGAAGAACTCCTCTTGCGTGCGGTCCTTGTTGGCGAAAAACTGCACATCGTCGATCAGCAGCAGGTCCAGGGAATGGTATTTATCCTTGAACTCGTCAAAAGTCTTGCGCTGATAAGCCTTGACCACATCGGAAACGAATTGTTCCGCGTGGATGTAGAGAACCTTGGCGTTGGGACGCTCGGCCAGCAAGCGGTTACCCACAGCATGCATCAGGTGCGTCTTGCCCAGGCCGACACCGCCATAGATGAACAGGGGGTTGTAGAGTTGTCCCGGTGAGCTGGCCACATGCATGGCGGCGGCGCGCGCCATGCGGTTGGCCGTGCCTTCGATCAGGGTTTCGAAAGTGAGTGCGGTATTGAGACGTGTCCGATTACCGGCGTTGATACGCTCTACACCCGCCGCATAAGAGGCTTCTGCCGGCAGGGTCTCGACTTCGATGGCCGCTTCCTTGATCCGGGGTTGATGATCCCTTGGTGTGAGCGCTAACTCAAGCAGCATGGGTTGACCATAAACCTTTTCCAGGAGTGCAGCGATGCGGTTGCTGTACTGTGCGCGGACCCAGTCCAGCTTGAAGCGATTGACGACAAAAAGGGTGACGCGGGAAAAATCCTCGGCGACCTGTGCCGTCAAGGGCTTGATCCAGGTGTTGAACTGCTGCTCGGGCAGTTCCTGGGCCAGTTGGTCAACGCACGTCTGCCACAAGCTGTGTCCAGCTTCCTGGCCTATGCTGGCCGTCTGGCTATTGAATGGTCCCTCGCTCATGCGTGCTGATTATTGTGGATATTTATGCTTGACGGAACAGGGAATTGTAAATTATCAAGAATTTATCCACAAGCCATGAAAGAGCCGCCGACCTTCACGTGGTGCACGCGCTTGGAAAGCCAAGGCATTGCCATCATTGAAAATTTTTGCGATAATTCGCGGTTTTCCCGAGGCTTGTGATGTGCCCGGAATGTGCCGAAAGGTGCGGACCGAGGTCACGAACGTGCGGACGGGACATTTCATGGGTCGTGCCGCCGTAGGGATGGCGTGTCCGCATGGACAGAAAAACTCCACCGCTTATCACTAGGATTTCGAGATGAAACGTACTTACCAGCCCTCCAAGATCCGCCGTGCGCGTACCCACGGTTTCCTGGTCCGCATGAAGACCCGTGGTGGCCGTGCCGTGATCAACGCGCGTCGCGCCAAGGGCCGCAAGCGTCTGGCGGTCTAAGCTGGACCGCTTCCGCCAGAACCCGTACCGGTTTGCGCAGTGCATTTGACGGCGCACCATGCAGGTTTGGCGGCTGAAAACCCGGGAACAGTTTCAAGCCGCGCTGGCGTGTGCCCCTTTGGCCCGGACGGAACATTTTGTCATGCACCGCATGGTCCTGGACGCCTCAGGCACGCCAGCCGTGTCCCAGCCCTCCTTTGCCGTTGAAAGGCTCTGGATCGGTGCCATGGTCCCCAAGCGCTGGGCACGCCGTGCCGTGACGCGCAACCTGATCAAACGCTTGGTCTACAACATCGCGGCTCAGCACGAGACGACATTGCCGATGGCTGTCTATCTGGTGCGCCTGCGCAGCACCTTTGATCGCCTCCAGTTCAAAAGCGCGACTTCCGATGCGCTACGTGCTGCCGTTCGCGGTGAGATAGAGCAGTTGTTCAACAAGGCGCGCCAACCTGTGAAGGTCGCGGCATGATCCGTCACCTGCTCATCGGACTGGTCAGGGGCTACCGCTTCTTTTTGAGCCCCTGGCTGGGTTCGGCCTGCCGCTTCGAACCCACCTGCTCGCTTTATGCACTGGATGCCTTGCGCCAGCATGGCGCGCTGGCGGGAAGTTACCTGAGCGCGGGTCGGCTGCTGCGGTGCCATCCCTGGTGTGCCGGCGGGCATGATCCCGTTCCCGAGCAAAAACCTCGCTTTTTTACCGGCCTGCTTTCCTCTTTTTCTGAAAAGAACACTTCATGAACGATATTCGCCGCACCATCCTGTGGGTGATTTTTGGTTTTTCACTGGTATTGCTGTGGGACCAGTGGCAAATTCACAATGGCCGACCCGCCACTTTCTTCCCGTCGCCGGTGGCGAAATCGGCCCCCGCCCCTGAAGCGGCCGTGTCGACACCGGTAGCCGTTCCCGCGGCAACGACCGCGGTGCCGGCGGGCAACAGCAGCGACCGCATCGCCAGGACCGAGGTGCAGGCGCCGGTGGTACGCGAACGCGTGGTGGTGAGCACCGACGTGCTGAAGCTGACCTTTGACACCGAAGGTGGTTCGCTGGTCCGCTCCGAGTTTCTCAAGCATCGCGACCAGAAGGATGCGCAAGCCAACGTTGTCCTGTTCGATGAAAGCAAGGACCGCGTCTACCTGTCCCAGTCCGGCCTGATCGCAGGGGCCGCGGGCGGCAACCTGCCGACGCACAAGGCCGCCATGAAACTGGTGTCCGCGGAGCGCGAACTGAAGGACGGCGTCAACGAGATGCAGATGAAGTTCGAGTCACCCGAAATCGGTGGCGTGAAACTCGTCAAGACCTACACCCTCAAGCGTGGCAGCTATGCCCTGGACGTGAAGCACGAAGTGCAGAACCTGGGCAGTACGCCGGTGGCGCCGCAGCTCTACGTCCAGCTGGTGCGCGACGGCAACAAGCTGGCCGGTGAATCCTCCTTTTATTCGACCTTTACGGGTCCGGCGATCTATACCGAAGCCAAGAAATACCAGAAGGTCGAGTTCACGGACATCGAAAAAAACAAGGCCGAGTTCGAGAAGCAGTCACCCAATGGTTACGTGGCCATGGTGCAGCACTATTTCGCCAGCGCCTGGCTGCTTGGCGAAGGCGTCCAGCGCGAGATTTTTGTGCGCAAGGTGGACACCAACCTGTACGCGGTCGGCATGATCGCTCCGCTGGAGGCGATTGCTCCGGCGGCGAGCCGTGTAATCGACGCACGGTTGTTCGTCGGCCCGCAGGAAGAAAAGGGGCTTGAAGCCATCGCCCCCGGCCTGGAACTGGTCAAGGACTATGGCTGGTTGACCATCCTGGCCAAGCCCTTGTACTGGTTGCTGGATCAGCTCTACAGCCTCTTGCACAACTGGGGCTGGGCCATCGTGGCCCTGGTGGTGCTGCTCAAGATCGCCTTCTACTGGCTCAATGCCAAGGCCTATGCCAGCATGGCCAAGATGAAGGCCATCACGCCACGCATCACCGAGATGCGCGAGCGCCTGAAGGACAAGCCGCAGCAGATGCAGCAGGAGATGATGCGCATCTACCGCGAGGAGAAGGTCAACCCCATGGGTGGCTGCCTGCCCATCATGATCCAGATCCCGGTTTTCATTGCCTTGTACTGGGTGCTGTTGTCCAGCGTGGAGATGCGCAACGCACCCTGGATCCTGTGGATCAAGGACCTCTCGGCCGAGGATCCCTATTACATCCTGCCCCTGCTCATGACGGCCACCACCATGCTGCAGACGGCCCTGAACCCGGCGCCGCCGGACCCGCTGCAGGCCAAGATGATGTGGTTCATGCCGCTGATCTTCAGTGTGATGTTCTTCTTCTTCCCGTCCGGCCTGGTGCTGTACTGGCTGACCAACAACGTTCTGTCGATCGCCCAGCAATGGATCATCAACACCCGCATGGGCGTGCCACCGCAATTCAATCTGCCGAAGTTTAAATAAACCCCTGAGCCGCCTTCGGCGTCTTCCCCCAAGGGGGACGACACCAGCGGCCCGGCCAAGCCGGTTCCGCGGTGTCTCCCGGTTGGACCACTTCAAGCGGGAGGGCTCGATAATCCTCTCGCTATGCTGGCCCGCCATCAGGAACCCATCGTCGCCGTTGCTACTGCACCGGGGCGTGGCGCTGTGGGCATCGTGCGCGTCAGCGGGCGCGGCCTGGATGCCTTCGTTGACGTACTGTGCGGCCGCACGCTGGAGCCGCGACATGCCACCTACCTGCCCCTGCGTGACAGGATCGGCGAAACGCTGGACCACGGCCTGGTGATTCATTTCCCGGCGCCGCACTCCTATACCGGCGAGGATGTGCTGGAGCTGCAGGTGCATGGCGGTCCGGTGGTCATGCAGCTCTTGCTGGCGCGCTGCATGGAAGTGGGCGCGCAGGTGGATGAACACACCGGACGAGCTTGTCTGCCGGGTCTGCGCCTGGCCCAGCCCGGCGAGTTCACCGAGCGTGCCTTCCTGAATGACAAGATCGACCTGGCCCAGGCCGAGGCGATTGCCGATCTGATCGACGCGAGCACCGAGGCAGCAGCGCGCAGCGCCAGCCGTTCGCTCGATGGCGCGTTTTCGCGCGAGATCGGCGTGCTGCGCGAGGCGCTGATCCAGCTGCGCATGCTGGTGGAGGCCACGCTCGATTTTCCGGAAGAGGAGATCGACTTTCTCAAGAAGGCCGACGCCCAGGGGCAGTTGCAACGCCTGCAGGAAAAGCTTGGGGTGGTGCTGCAGCACGCCCGTCAGGGCAGCCTCTTGCGCGAAGGCATCAAGGTGGTGATCGCCGGCCAACCCAACGCGGGCAAGAGCTCCCTGCTCAATGCCCTGGCCGGGGCCGAGCTGGCCATCGTCACGCCCATTCCCGGGACCACGCGGGACAAGGTGCAGCAGACCATACAGATCGAAGGCGTGCCCCTGCACGTGATCGACACGGCGGGTTTGCGTGACAGCAACGACGAGGTGGAGCGCATCGGCATCGCGCGCGCCTGGGCCGAGATCGAAGCGGCCGATGCGGTGCTTTTCCTGCACGATCTCACGCGCCAGACGCAGCCGCAATACCGCCAGGCGGAGGAGGAGATAACCCGCATGCTGTCCCAGCGTCTGCCGGCGCGCGTGCCCGTGCTCGATGTCTGGAACAAGGCCGATGCGGCGCCCGCGCCGGACGCGGCGGGCCTCTCTCTGTCAGCCAAGACGGGTGAGGGTCTGGGACGGCTGCGCCAGCGCCTGCTGGAAACGGTGGGCTGGCAAGCTGCACCGGAAGGCGTCTACATCGCACGCGAGCGCCATGTGCAGGCTTTGCGGCGCGTGCAGGCCCATCTGGAAACGGCGCTGCTGCAACTGGCCGCGCAGGCTCAGGCGCTGGACCTGTTGGCCGAGGAGTTGCGCTTGGCCCAGAACGCGCTCAACGAGATCACGGGTGAATTCACATCGGATGATCTGCTGGGCGTGATTTTTTCTCGCTTCTGCATCGGCAAATAAAACCACAGGGCTTGCGGGCTTGAGCACGCTGGTTGTCAAGGTCGCGAAATGGGCGTACTGTGTGCCGACTGCCTCCCTGGGCCGGGAAACAATTTTTTACGCCGGGGGTTTGCGAGACACATTCGCGTGCCGGTAATCAGGCAGAAAATGTGGGGGCTGGCAAAACGTCGGCACCCATGTTGTGCAAGCTGCGCAATCGGAACGAAAAATGGTAAGTCTGGACAACCTCTTCTCGAAAAAACCCGCGCCCAAGACGGCGGCCGCGCAGGATGCCGGTCCGACCAATCTGCCGCCGAATGATGAGCATTCACTGGACCGCAAAACCCAGCGCCTGGAGCGTCGCGAGTTGTTGTACGCCGTGGTGCGCGAGTCCATGGCGCGCGTGGGCATGCTGTCGTCCAGCTACAAGTACAAGGTGCTTTCCCTCGACTCGCGTGGCAAGCAGTACCTGATCATGATGGATCTGCCCAAGGCGATGATCGAGCACATCGGCCATCTGGCAGAGATCGAGGAAGTCATCACCCAGAATGCCCGTCTGCGCCACAAGATCGACGTGAGCGCGGTGTACTGGCGCATCAACGAACTCTCCAAACCCTCCACGGCCGTGCTGCGCAAGCCGCGTCCCGAAGCTGAGCAAGGCAGCGCGACGGCCCTGCTGCCGCCAGGACTCGGCGATGTCTTCCCGCGCCAGGACGCGCCTCTGGTGCCGGGCGATCGGAAGCGTCGTTTCGAACCCATACGCCCCGACGAGGTCAAGGCCTTCAAGCAGGGGCTGGCCACGGGAGGCAAGGGCGTGGCGCCGGTGGCGGGCGGGGCGACCAGGACGGGGGTGCCCTCCGAGTTTCCCCCGACCGAATTCCCGCCCACCGAATTCGAGGAAACACGTCTCGAAGAAGAGCCCGAGCGCGTGCCACTGAGCCGCACACAGTACGGCGATCTGATCTAGAAACCGCGTCGGGCACCGCCGCGCCTCAATGGCCGGCGAAATCGAGCAGGGTGAAAAGCGGCAGGCCGGCTTCGCGCAGGCGTACCGATCCGCCAAGCTCCGGCAGGTCGACGATGGCGGCACCTTCCATCACCTGCGCCCCCAGCTTCTCCAGCAATTTTTTGCCGGCCATCATGGTGCCACCGGTGGCAATCAGGTCGTCGATCAAGAGCACACGGTCGCCATGCTTGACCGCATCGGTGTGCAGTTCGACCGTGGCACTGCCGTACTCCAGCTCGTAGGTTTCCTCCACGGTCGTGAAAGGCAGCTTGCCTTTCTTGCGGATCGGCACAAAACCCACGGCGAGTTCATAGGCGATCACCGAGCCCAGGATGAAGCCGCGCGCATCCAGCCCGGCCACCACGTCCGGGCGCATCCCGGGGTCCATGTACCGGTGCACGAAGGCATCGATCATGACGCGGAACACCTTGGGGTTCTGCAGCAGCGGCGTGATATCGCGAAATTGCACACCCGGCGACGGCCAGTCCGGCACGGTGCGGATATGGCTTCCCAGAAATTCCTTGATGTAGTGATCCTGCATGATGAACCCGTAGCGTAGCGCGATGGATGCGGGCAAGGAGGCTTCAGCCTCGCAGCAGTTGTTCCTCGGCCAGCGCCAGTGCCTCGGCCGGGCCGCTGAGGACCAGCGTGTCTCCATCCTCCAGCGTCAGACCGGTATCCGGTGCGAGACTCTTGCCGCTGCGCCGGCGCAGGCTGAGTATGCGGGCGTTGACCAGACGGGGCAAGAGCGCGCCCAGAGGTTGTCCGAGCGCATGGGCGCCAGCGGGCAGGGTCAGGGAATGCAGGCGCTCCTGCGCGCCATCATCGACCGCATGGTCGTCGGCGCCGTGAAAATAGCCGCGCAAGAGGTTGTAGCGGGCATCGCGCTGATCCTGGACCAGACGGATCACGCGGCGCATGGGCACGCCCACCAGGGCCAGCGCATGGCTGGCCAGCATCAGCGAACCCTCGATCGACTCGGGCACCACCTCGGTGGCGCCGGCGGCCCGCAGCCGGTCGAGGGCAAAGTCATCCTGTGTGCGCACGATCACGGGGACATTCGGGGCGTGCGCGCGCACATTGGCCAGCACCTTGAGCGCGCCGGGGATATCCAGGTAGGTGATGACGACGGCGCTCGCACGGCCCAGGCCGGCAGCCATCAGGGCCTGCAGCCGGGCAGCGTCGCCATAGGCAACACTGTTGCCGGCGGCCGTGGCATGGCGTACGCGGTCGGGGTCCAGGTCCAGCGCCATATAGGGGATCTTTTCTCCCTCGAGCATGCGTGCGAGGTTCTGGCCGCAGCGACCGTAACCGCAGATGATGACGTGGCCGCTGGTGCTGATGGACTGGCGGGCGATATTGGTCATGTGCAGCGACTGCTGCAGCCATTCGCTGGCGACCAGGCGCAAGACCAGCCGGTTGCTGTACATGATGATGAAGGGCGTGGCCAGCATGGACAGCACCATGGAGGCGAGAATGGGGTTGGGCATGGTGGCCTCGATCAGGCCCTGTTCATGCGCCAGTGTCAGCAGCACGAAGCCGAATTCTCCCGCCTGTGTCAGGTACAGGCCGGTGCGCAGCGCCACGCCCGTGGTCGCGCCCAGCACGCGTGTCAGGGCCGTGATCAGTACCAGCTTGAGCAGCAACGAGGACACCATGAGCATCAGCACCAGGGGCCAGCGCTGCCAGACGATGTTCCAGTCCAGCATCATGCCGATCGTGATGAAAAACAGGCCGAGCAATACGTCGTGGAAGGGCCGGATGTCGGTCTCCACCTGGTGCTTGAACTCGGTCTCGGCGATCAGCATACCGGCCACGAAGGCTCCCAGCGCCAGGCTCAGGCCGACCAGCTCGGTCAGCCAGGCCAGGCCCAGGGTGATGAGCAGCAGGTTGAGCATGAAGAGTTCGTTGCTCTTGTGGCGCGCCACCAGGGTGAGCCAGCGGCGCATCAGGCGCTGGCCGCCCAGCAGCAGCAGGGACAGCAGCACCACGGCCTTGAGCAGGGCCAGACCCAGGGAGCCCAGCAGCGCATGGGCCGGGCTGCCCAGGGCCGGGATCAGGACCAGCAGCGGCACCACGGCCAGGTCCTGAAACAGCAGAATGCCCATGACGCGTTTGCCGTGTTCGGACTCCAGTTCGAGCCGGTCGGCCATGAGCTTGACCACGATGGCCGTGCTGCTCATGGCCATCACCCCCGAAAGCGCCAGCGCAGCCTGCCAGCTGATGGACCATTGCTCCGGCAACAACAGGGTGAGGAGGTAGGCGCCCGCCATGGTCAGCAGCATGGTGAACAGCACCTGCAGCAGACCCAGGCCGAACACATGGCGGCGCATGGCGCGCAGCCGTGGCAGATTGAACTCGAGGCCGATGGCGAACATCAGGAACACCACCCCGAACTCGGCCAGGTGGCGCACGCCTTCCGAGTTCTGCGCCAGCGCCAGTGCATTGGGCCCGATCAGTACGCCCACGGCCAGGTAGCCGAGCATGGGCGGGAGCTTGAGGCTGCGGAAAACAACCACACCCAGCACGGCCGCCAGCAGATAAATCAAGGTCAGTTCAAGCCCACTCATCCCCTGATACTAGCAAGACACCACGTCGCCGATAGAATCACGGCATGAGCGAAAGCAAGCAGGACCCCGCGCCCGTGGATGCCGACCGGGTCATCCGTCTGGCGCACGAGACCCTCGAGATCGAAGCCGCGGCCGTATTGGGCTTGCGCCAGCGCATCGGTGAATCTTTCGCCCAGGCGGTCGCGCTGATGCTGAAAGTGCCGGGACGCGTGGTCGTGATGGGCATGGGCAAGAGCGGGCACATCGGCCGCAAGATGGCTGCCACCCTGGCGTCCACTGGCACGCCGGCCATGTTCGTGCATCCCGCCGAGGCCAGCCATGGCGACCTGGGCATGATCACCGCCGCCGATCTGCTGCTGGCGATCTCCAACAGCGGCGAATCCGAGGAGTTGACGGCCATCCTGCCCGTGCTCAAGCGCCAGGGGGTGCCCCTGATCGCCATGACGGGCAATCCCGCCTCCACCCTGGGTATGCATGCCGACCTGGTGCTCAGCACGGCCGTGGAGAAGGAGGCCTGCCCCCTGAACCTGGCGCCGACGGCCAGCACCACGGCCCAGCTGGCTCTGGGCGATGCCCTGGCCGTGGCCTTGCTGGATGCGCGTGGCTTCAAGGCCGAGGACTTTGCCCGCTCGCACCCGGGTGGCTCGCTCGGGCGCAAGCTGCTCACGCATGTGAGCGACGTGATGCGCCAGGGCGAGGCCGTGCCCAAGGTCAGCCCCGAGGCCGGTTTCAGCGCCATCATGCGCGAGATGGGCGCCAAGGGTCTGGGGGCCACCGCCATCGTCGATGCACAGGACCGGGTGCTGGGCATCTTCACCGACGGCGACCTGCGGCGCCTGCTGGAAAAAGGCGTGGACATGCGCACGGGCAGCGCGCAGCAGTTCATGCATCCGAACCCCGTCACCATCGGACGCGACGCGCTGGCCGTGGAGGCCGCCGAGATCATGGAGCAGCGCCGCATCACCAGCGTGCTGGTGGTGGATGAAGAAGGACGCTTGTGCGGGGCCCTGAACAGCAACGACTTGATGCGCTCCAAGGTCATATGAAGTCGGCACACCCCGCCCTGAGCTTTGCTCCCGATCAGTTGTTGCGCGCACAGGGTGTGCGCGTGGCGTTTTTCGATGTCGACGGCGTGCTGACCGATGGAGGTCTGTACATCGGCGAGACGGGTGAAACCCTCAAGCGTTTCAACACACTGGACGGCCACGGTCTCAAGCTCTTGCAGCGCGCCGGGATCACACCGGCGGTGATCACCGGTCGTGACAGCCCCGCCCTGCGCGTGCGGCTCAAGGCCCTGGGCATCAGCCATGTGCACTATGGCACCGAGGACAAGCGACCGGCTGCCGAGCAGACGCTCCAGACCCTGGGGCTGGACTGGGCGCAGGCGGCGGCTATCGGCGACGACTGGCCGGATCTACCCGTGCTGCAGCGTTGCGCTTTTGCCTGCGCGCCGCCCAATGCCCATGCCGAGGTGCTGCTGCGGGCACACCATGTGACAAAGGCTTCGGGTGGCGCAGGCGCCGCACGTGAGTTCTGCGACCTGCTGCTCGTGGCCAGTGGCCGTTATGCGGCACTGCTGCAGGAGAGCCTGTCGTGATCCGGATCGTGCGCCTGGCCTGGGACCGGCTGTCGATCTACCTGCCGCTCATGCTCATGGGCCTGCTGGCGCTGGGCACCTACTGGCTGGTGCGCAGCACGCCGCTGCTGGAGTCCGGCACGACGGAACAGCCGCTGCGCAAGGAGCCTGACTATCAGATGGAGCGCTTTTCCATCAAGACCTTCGACAGCAAGGGCCGGCTCAAGAGCGAGGTTTATGGCGCGCAGGCCCGGCATTACCCGCAGACCGACATCCTGGAGATTGACCAGGTGCGCATCCGCAGCTTCAACCCGCGTGGTTACATGACCGTGGCAACGGCCAATCGCGCCGTGGCCAACAACGATGCGTCGGAAGTGCAACTGATGGGCAACGCCCAGGTGGTGCGCGAGGCCGTGGCGGATCGCAGCGGTGTGGTGTTGCCGCGCGTGAGTTTCAGCGGGGAATTCCTGCATGCCTTCCTTGAGGAGGAGCGCATCAAGTCGCACAAGCCCGTCGAACTCGTTCGTGGCACGGATCGCATCACGGCCGAAAGCCTGGACTACAGAAATTTTGACCAGGTCGTGGAACTGCGGGGGCGCGTGCGTGGCACGTTGCAGCCGCCACCGGACCGCTGAGCGCTTGATGCGCAAGCTCGCTTTCATCACGGGCGCGTCCAGCGGACTAGGCCAGGCCCTGGCCTGGCGCTGCTATCAGTCCGGTTACGACCTGGCCCTGGTGGCGCGCCGCGTGCAAGAGATGCGGCAGTGGGCGGACACCCATCAGCTCGATGCGGACCGCTATCGCCTGTATGCGGCTGATGTGGCCGACGTCCAGAGCATCGTGGCGACAGGACAGGCCTGTCTGGCGCAACAGGGCCTGCCCGATGTGGTGGTGGCCAACGCCGGCATCAGCATGGGCATGGACACGGCGGAACGCGAGGACTTGGCGGTCATGGCGCGCACCTTTGCGGTCAACAACACCGGTCTGGCCGCCACCTTTCACCCCTTTCTTGAGCCCATGCGACAGCGCGGCGCGGGCCGTTTGGTCGGCATCGCCAGCGTGGCCGGCATCCGCGGCCTGCCTGGGCACGGCGCCTACTGCGCCAGCAAGGCCGGGGTCATCAGCTATTGCGAGAGCCTGCGTGGCGAACTGCGCGGCAGCGGCGTGCGCGTGGTCACGCTCAGCCCGGGTTATATCGACACCCCGCTGACGCGCCAGAACCGCTATGCCATGCCTTTTCTGATGTCGGCCCCCGCGTTTGCCGAGCGCGCCCTGCGGGCGATCGAGGCCGGCGTCAGCTACCGTGTCATTCCCTGGCAGATGGGCGTGGTGGCCAGGCTGCTGCGCCTTCTGCCCAATGCCCTGTTCGACCGCCTGCTGGCCGGCCGGCCGCGCAAGCATCGCGCGCCACCGGTCTGACGCCAAAGAAAAAGGCCTCATCGGGGCCTTGCTTGCCTGCGGGCGTGACCTCAGTAGCCGCGACGACCGCCACCGCCACCACCACCACCACCACCACCACCACCACGCGGATTGCCG
>JACCDS011688529.1_pt1 | contig 14728 bp, 11 predicted proteins | sample 7446441 | NCBI WGS metagenome assembly JACCDS01 (sample SAMN15323445, study PRJNA562643) | freshwater metagenome | isolation source: river surface water | place: USA:Blue River Watershed | collected 2017-08-17 | reverse complement strand
CGGCGTGCCAAGGAATACGAAGTCGGCATCGCGCACCGCCGTCGCCGCATCCCTGGCAATGTCGTCGATGACACCGAGGCGCAGCGCGGTAGCAAGGTTCTTGCGCGTGCGTCCTACGCCCACGACACGCTTAACCACCCGCGCCTTCTTGAGCGCAAGGGCGAATGAGCCTCCGATGAGACCGACGCCGATGACGGCGAGCTTTTTGATTTTTAGCGAAGCGGCCATTGCGTCTACCGTCATCCGAGCGCGCGTGAGAGGCTGGCGAGGAAGCGCTCGTTCTCTTCCGGCAAGCCGATGCTCACACGCAGGAAGTCGGGCATGCCGTAGCCTGCCACCGGGCGCACGATCACGCCGGATTGCAGCAAACGCCGAAACACGCCGCCTGCGTCGCTCATGCGGAAAGTGACGAAGTTGCCGTAGGACGGAATGTAAGCGAGCTTGAGCTGCTCGAGGCCGCGCGTGACCTGCCGCATCCCGGACGCATTGACCTCGTAACTCTGCTGGACGAACGCGTGGTCTTCGAGCGCCGCGGCCGCTGCAGCGAGCGACATGCTGTTCACGTTGAACGGCTGCCGCACGCGATTCATCATGTCGGCCACCCCGGGGGACGCGACTGCGTATCCGACTCGCAGTCCCGCGAGGCCGTACGCCTTCGAAAACGTCCGCGTCAGGATGAGATTCGGGTACCGCCGCAGCCACCCGAGCGAATGTTCGCGCTCTGCGGGCTCGAGGTATTCGTTGTAGGCCTCGTCGAGCACGACGAGCGTTTGCCTCGGCACCGAGGCGATGAAGCGCTCCAGCGAATCGGCGTCCAGAAACGTCCCGGTCGGGTTGTTCGGATTCGCGATGAACACGAGCCGCGTGTCCGCTCGCACTGCGCGCTGCATCGCTACAAGATCGTGGCCGTAGTCTTTCGCCGGCACTTCGATGCCTTCCGCCCCGATCGCCTGGACCGCGAGCGGATAGACCGCGAAGGCGTGTTGGGAGTAGACAGCGCTCAATCCGGGCGCGAGAAACGCCCGCGCGGCGAGCTCGAGGACGTCGTTCGAGCCGTTGCCCAGCACGAGGCCTTCCACGGCAAAGCCGAACCGGCTCACCAGCGCCTGCTTGAGCGCGTAGCCGTTCCCGTCCGGGTAGCGCGCCAGATCGTCCAGCGCCGCGCGCATCGCCTGCTGCGCTTTCGGGCTTACGCCGAGCGGGTTCTCGTTGGAGGCGAGCTTGATGATGCTCGCTTCCTCCAGGCCCATTTCACGCGCGAGCTCGGAGATGGGCTTGCCCGGCTGGTAAGGGGCTATGGCGCGGATATAGCCGGGGGCCAGGTCGCAAAGATCGGAGTTCATCGTCATGGGGCGTTACGCATCGCGGCAAGCGAAGCGTTTGAGTGGCATCCGGAATCCGATCAGCGGGGCGCAGCCGGATAGGACCCGAGATTCTTGAAGAAGGAGGCCCGTGCTTCGATCTCGGCCAGCGCTTTTGCGACACGCGCTTCCGTCGCATGGCCTTCGATGTCCACGTAGAAGACGTACTCCCACAGGCCGCCGTTGCGTGCCGGGCGCGACTCGAGCTTGCTCATGCTGACGCCGTGGTGCGCGAGCGGCGTGAGCAATTCATGTATCGCTCCCGGGACGTTGCGCGTCGCGAGCACGAGCGAAGTCTTGTCCGCGCCGGAGGGGCGCGCTTCCTCGCCGCCCAGCACCAGAAACCGCGTCGTGTTGTTCGGATCGTCCTCGACATTGCGCGCCAGTATCGTAAGACCGTAAAGCTCGGCGGCGTTTTTGCCCGCCAGCGCTGCCGCCTGCCGGTCGGTCGCGGCGATGCGCGCCGCCTCGGCATTGCTCACGGCCGGAATGCGCTCGGCCTCCGGCAAGGACCGCCCCAGCCAGCGCTGGCACTGCGCGAGGCTCTGGGTGTGCGAATACACCTTCCGTATGCCGCGGAGGTCCTTCGCCTTGCTCATGAGGCACTGGTGTATGGGCAGCTGCACTTCGCCGCAAATGCGCGAGCGCGTGGTGAGCAGCAAATCGAGCGTGCGGCCCACGGCGCCCTCGCTGGAATTTTCCACCGGAACGATCGCGTGGCCGGTGCTTTCCGCTTCGAGCTGCCGGAACACTTCGTCGATGGATGCGCAGGGCACGAGCGGGGTCGCTGAGCCGAAGTGCTTGCGCGCGGCCTGCTCGCTGTACGTGCCAGCGGGGCCGAGGTACGCCACCGACATCTGGTCTTCGAGCGCGCGGCAGGCCGACATGATTTCGGTGTAGATCTGCTGCACGGCGCGCCCGGGCAGCGGTCCGTCGTTGATGGCCGCCACGCGACGCAGAACCTGGGCCTCGCGCTCGGGGCGGTACACCGCAACACCCTGCTTCAGGGTGCCTACGCGCTGCGCCAGGCGGGCGCGGGCGGAAAGAAGCTTCACCAGGCGCTCGTCCAGCGCGTCGATGCGTCGCCGCAGATCGACCAGCTTGTCGCTCATGCGCCGTCAGGCCTGGGGGAGATAGCGCAGGGCGAGCACGCCGGTTATCGCCGAGAGCCGCGCGATGAGCTCGCCGCTTGCGGGGCTGTCCACATCGACCAGCGTATACGCCATCTCGCCTTTGGACTTGTTGATCATGTTATGTATGTTCAATCCCGCTTGCGCCAGCGCCGTCGAGATCTGCCCCACCATGTTCGGCACGTTCGCATTGGCAATGCCGATCCGGTACGGCGATTCCCGGCCCATCACGACGTTCGGGAAATTCACCGCGTTGAGGATGTTACCGTCCTCGAGAAAGTCGCGCACCTGGTCGGCAACCATCACGGCGCAATTGTCTTCCGCCTCGCCCGTGGACGCCCCCAGATGCGGGAAAGCCACCACCGAACGATGACCCTGCAGCGCCTGGGCCGGAAAGTCGCACAGGTAGGAGCGCAGCCTGCCCGCATCCAGCGCCTCGCACACCGCGCGGTCGTCCACGATGCCGTCGCGCGCAAAATTGAGCAGCACGGCCCCGGCGCGCACGAGTTGCAGCCGCTCGGCGTTGATCATGTTGCGGGTTTGCGGCAGCAGCGGCACGTGTATGGTCACGAAATCGCTCGCCCGCAACACTTCCTCGATGCTGTGCGCCTTCTTGACCTGCGACGGCAAGCTCCACGCCGCCTCTACCGTAATCTCCGGGTCGTAGCCCAGGACGTCCATTCCGAGCTTGATGGCTGCGTCGGCGACGAGGCTGCCGATCTTGCCTAACCCGACGATGCCGAGCGTGCGGCCGGGCAGCTCCATGCCGGAGAACTGCTTTTTCCCGTCCTCGACCAGCTTGTGCAAGGTCGCATCGTCGCCCTTGAGGCCGGCGACGAAGCCGAGCGCCGGAACGAGGTTGCGCGCGGCGGTCAGCATGGCGGCGATGACGAGTTCCTTCACGGCATTCGCGTTCGCGCCGGGCGCGTTGAAGACGGGCACGCCGCGCTCGCTCATTTTGGCGACCGGGATGTTGTTGGTGCCGGCGCCGGCGCGGCCGATCGCTTTGACCGACACGCCGATATCCATCTTGTGCATGTCCTGCGAGCGCACAAGGATGGCATCGGGCATCTCGACCTTGCCGACTTCGTAACGCTCGCCCGGGAACCGGCTCAATCCCGCCGGGGAGATCTGGTTCAGCGTGAGTATGCGGTAACGGTCAGCCATGGCTGCGTTCGAATTCCTTCATAAACTGAACGAGCGCTTCCACGCCGGCCATCGGCATCGCGTTGTAGATGGAAGCGCGCATGCCGCCCACCGAGCGATGTCCCTTGAGCTGCAAGAGGCTGCGAGCCTTCGCCTGCTTGAGAAACTCGTCGTCGAGCGCCGCATTGCGCAACGTGAACGGGATATTCATCCGGGACCGGTCCGCCCTCGCCACCGGCGATTGGTAGAACTCGGTCTGGTCGAGATAGTCGTAGACGAGCTTCGCCTTGGCGACGTTGATCTCCTCCATTCTCGTGAGCCCGCCCAGCTTCTTCAGCCAATGGAACACGAGCCCAGCCATGTAGATTCCGTAGGTTGGCGGCGTGTTGTACATCGAATCGTTTTCCGCCTGGATCTTGTAGTCGAACACGCCGGGCGTGCGCGCATCGGCCTGGCCGATCAGATCATCGCGCACGATGACGATCGCAAGCCCCGCCGGTCCGATGTTCTTTTGCGCGCCCGCGTAGATCAATCCATAGCGGCTCACGTCCATCGGACGGGACAGGATATGCGAGGAAGCATCGGTCACGAGCGGCACGTCGCCGGTGTCCGGCGTCCAGTGGAACTCTACTCCGCCGATCGTTTCGTTCGACGTGATATGCACGTACGCGGCATTCGAATCGAGCTTCCACGCCGACTGCTTCGGAACGTAGGTGAAGTTCGCGTCGTCGGCGCTCGCTGCGACGTTGACCTTGCAGTATTTCTTCGCTTCGCCGATCGCCTTCTTCGACCACTGCCCGGTGTTAACGTAGTCGGCGCCCGTCTTGCCGCGCAGCAGATTGAGCGGAATCATCGCGAATTGCGCAGCGGCCCCGCCCTGCAGGAACAGCACTTTGTAATTCGACGGAACCGCGAGCAGCTCACGCAAATCGGCTTCGGCCTGAGCGTGTATGGCGATGAACTCCTTGCCGCGATGGCTCATCTCCATCACCGACATGCCGCTGCCGTGCCAGTCGAGCATCTCCGCAGCCGCCTGTTCGAGAACCGGCTCGGGAAGAACCGCCGGACCTGCACTGAAGTTGAATACTCTACCCATTTGAGCCCACCTTAAGATACGAGCGAAACGGCGCAGCAGCCGCCGTCAGACCTGCGGTTCGTTTGCGACCGGCTCTTCGCCTTCCTCCGGTTCGAGAATTTTTTCGAGGCCGGCCAGCTTCTCGTTGTCGCCCAGATTGATGAGGCGGACCCCCTGCGTGGACCGTCCCATCTCGCGTATCTCGGCAACGCGCGTGCGAATCAGCACACCGCCCGTCGTGATGAGCATGATTTCGTCCTCGCCGCCCACGAGCTGCGCCGCGACGAGATCGCCGTTACGCTCGCTGCATTGGATCGCAATCATGCCTTGGGTGCCGCGGCCGTGGCGGGTGTACTCGCCCACTCGCGTGCGCTTGCCGTAGCCGAACTGGGTCGCGGTTAGCACGCACTGGGCTTCGTCCCCGGATATGAGCAGCGAAATAACGTGCTGCCCCATGCCGAGCCGCATACCGCGCACGCCGCCGGCAGTCCGTCCCATGGGGCGGACCTCGTCTTCGGAGAAACGCACTGCCTTGCCGGCGTCGGAGAACAGCATGACGTCCTGCTTGCCGTCGGTGAGCGCGACACCGATGAGGTAATCGCCCTCGTCCAGATTGACGGCGATGATGCCCCGGGACATCGGGCGGGAGAAGGCCGACAGGGTCGTCTTCTTCACCGTGCCGTTCGCCGTCGCCATGAACACGAAGTGCTGGTCGTCGAATTCCCTGATGGGCAGGATTGCGGTGATCTTCTCCTGATCCTCGAGCGGCACGAGGTTCACCACCGGCTTGCCCCGGGACACCCGGCTGCCCTGAGGCACTTCGTACACCTTCAGCCAATACACGCGACCGCGGTTCGAGAAGCACAGGATGTAGTCGTGCGTGTTGGCGATGAAAAGTTTTTCGACAAAATCGTCTTCTTTGGTCGTCGTCGCCTGGCGCCCGCGCCCGCCGCGCTTTTGCGCCCGATAGTCCGCAACGGGCTGCGATTTCATGTACCCGCCGTGGGACAGCGTCACCACCACGTCTTCGGGCGCTATCAGGTCCTCGAGCGCCATGTCCTGCGTCTGCGTGACGATCTCGCTTCTACGCTCGTCGCCGTACTGCGTCTTCACTTCCGCAAGCTCGTCGGAAATAATCACCGTCACGCGCTCGGGCTTCGCCAGGATGTCAAGCAGGTCGACAATCTTTTCCATCGTCTCGCGGTACTCGCTGACGATCTTGTCCTGCTCCAGCGCCGTGAGGTTCTGCAGTCGCATCTCGAGGATGCGCTGGGCCTGTGTTTCAGAGAGCCTGTAGCCTTCCGGATGAAATCCGAATTCGGCCGACAGGCCTTCCGGCCGCGACAACGGGCCCTCTGCGCGCGTGAGCATCTGCTCGACGAGCGTCGAGCGCCAGTACCGGGCCATCAACTGAACGCGCGCGTCCGCCGGAGTCGGAGCCGCCTTGATGAGAGCGATGACGTCGTCGACATTCGACAGCGCTACGGCGAGGCCCTCCAGAATATGACCGCGCTCGCGTGCCTTGCGCAGCTCGTACACCGTGCGGCGAGTGACGACCTCGCGGCGATGGCGCAGGAAAGCGTCGAGAACCTGCTTCAGGTTGAGCAGGCGCGGCTGGCCGTCGACCAGCGCCACCATGTTCATCCCGAACGTGTCCTGGAGCTGAGTCTCTTTCCACAAATGGTTGAGGATCACCTCCGGCACTTCGCCGCGCTTCAGCTCGATGACCGCGCGCATGCCGCTCTTGTCCGATTCGTCGCGGATATCGGAGATGCCTTCGATCCGCTTCTCCCGGACGAGCTCGCCGATGCGCATCAGCAGGTTCGCCTTGTTCACCTGGTACGGCAGCTCGTCGATGATGATCGAGACCTTGCCGCTCTTTTCGTTTTCCTCGAAATGCGTCTTGGCGCGCATGATGACGCGCCCGCGCCCGGTGCGGTAGCCTTCCTTGACCCCTTGCACCCCATAGATGACGCCGGCCGTCGGGAAGTCAGGCGCCGGCACGATCTCTATGAGTTCGTCGATCGAGATCTCCGGATTGGCGAGCAGCGCCTGGCACGCGTCCACGACCTCCGAGAGGTTGTGCGGCGGAATGTTGGTCGCCATGCCGACCGCGATACCCGACGACCCGTTGACGAGCAGGTTCGGAATGCGTGTCGGCAGCGTGACGGGTTCCTGTTCCTTCCCGTCGTAGTTCGGCACGAAATCGACCGTTTCCATGTCGATGTCGGCCAGCATGTCGGCCGCGATCTTCTGCAGCCGGCACTCGGTGTAGCGGTAGGCTGCTGCCGAGTCGCCGTCGATAGAGCCGAAATTCCCTTGGCCGTCGATGAGCGTGTAGCGCATCGAGAACGGCTGTGCCATGCGCACCAGCGCCTCGTACGTGGCCGCGTCGCCGTGCGGGTGGTATTTGCCGAGAACGTCGCCGACCACGCGCGCGCACTTCACGTACGGGCGGTTCCAGACGTTGTTCGCCTCGTGCATGGCAAACAGAATGCGCCGATGAACGGGCTTGAGGCCGTCCCGCACGTCCGGGAGCGCGCGCCCCACGATCACGCTCATCGCGTAGTCGAGGTATGAGCGCCGCATCTCTTCTTCGAGGCTTACGTGCAGAGTTTCCTTCGCGACTTGTTCCATTGACTCTTTTTGGTAGACGGCGGGCGCCGGTGCGGGCGATGACTAAAAGCTGTCAATTTTACCACGCGCCGCGATACCGGTGCGGACATTACCTACCCCTACATCTCCGCGGGACAACGCATTGTTGCCCTGAAATCCGACTATCTGCCCGCGCTTCACGGGGCATCATTGTACCGGCTGCAGGCGACCCGACTCCGTGCGTCGCCCGCGCACGCACGGGCTCAGAACTTGCTTGGTAGATCGCAGACTTACAAGGGGCACTGAATGTCACGTTCAACAACAAGCCGACAAGTACGCGACTGCAGGGCAATCACGTCGCAGGGCACAACTCTCCTCGTTGCCGGCCTGCTCCGCGGGGCATGACCGAACCGCTTCCGCAATTGGCACGGCTATCGTGCTCGTCGATCACGAGTCAGGACGCTCGCCGCGCCAGGATGAAAGGTGTCCGGTTGGATGGCAGCGCCCCTGCGCAATGCCGGCCACGACTCAATCCACAGGTGCGCGGCAACGCGTCAAGGGTAGCGCTGGAAGTGAGCGGATTGAATGCCAGAAGGTATGTCGACGGAGCCGCTATACCATGAAATGCCGACGCCGGGATGGACCGTTTCATTTACGCAACAACGCGCTATGCTTTTCTCCTAAAAAGCGTGTTATGATCCCTGCATAGTTTGATTCGAAATGACCGTTGTGATATTAAATGCAAGGGGAGTATTTCGCATTTCTCTCGAGTTTTTCAGCGGGCATCTCGGCGAGCTCTCATTCAATCGTAAAACAGGAGGAACAAGAACTATGAGGTCAACTCTTCGCAATACTCTCGCGGGCGCCCTTGCCGTTGCCGCGCTGATACCGGCGATGGCCTTCTCAGCGCAAGCGGAACGAAAGGACGGCTACCTGCTCGACAGCCAGGGCAACGAGGTGCGGGCAGCGCAGGCCGGCGTGTGCGTGCGCGTGAGCCAGTGGACTCCGGCGCTCGCCACTTCGAATTGCGATCCCGACCTGGTGAAGAAACCCGCTCCTGCTCCGGCGCCGAAGCCCGAAGCCAAGCCGAAGCCCGAAGCCAAGCCCGAGGCGAAGAAGCCGGCCAAGCCGCAGATGATGAACGTCGAGCGGAAGATCGAACTGCAGGGGATGCCGTTCGACAAGGCCGAGATGACCCCGGACAACGTCAAGGAACTCGACGAATTCCTGAAGGGCCTCAAGCCTGTGACCCTAGGCGCGATCATCGTAACCGGCCATACCGACCGCATTGGCAGCCTGAAGTACAACATGAAGCTGTCCGAGCGTCGCGCGATCGTGGTCAAGGACTACATCGTCAGCAAGGGCTTCGATCCGAAGCTGATCTTCTGGGAAGGCAAGGCGTTCAAGCAGCCCATCCCGGTGACGAAGTTCTGCGACAACAAGATGAAGCGCAAGCAGCTCATCGAGTGTCTGGCGCCGAACCGCCGCGTCACGGTCGAAGCCGTCGGCACGCAACCGAAACCGCCCGCGAAGAAGCCCGAGGCGAAGCCGGAAGCCAAGCCGGAAGCGAAGCCTGAAGCCAAACCGGAAGCCAAGTAACGACATAGCTGCTAGCAACCATCAAAAAGCCCTGCTTCGGCAGGGCTTTTTTTTCTCATGACCTCCGAGCCTTTACCGGCCGACACGCTCATCGACGCCCGCTGGGTGATCCCCGTGCAGCCTGCCGGCGCGGTATGGTCCGATCATTCCGTCGTCGTGACAGCGGGGGCGATTACCGATGTCCTGCCGACATCCGACGCACATGCCCGCTACACCGCGCGGGATCATGTCCGGCTACCGGACCACGTTCTCATCCCGGGGCTCGTGAACCTGCACACGCACGCTGCCATGAGCCTGATGCGCGGGCTGCGCGATGACGTGAAGCTGATGGAATGGCTGAACCGCTACATCTGGCCGACGGAGTTGCGCCTCGTCTCGCCGGAACTCGTCCGCGACGGCACCCTGCTCGCCAGTGCCGAGATGCTGCGTTCCGGCGTGACGTGCTTCAACGACATGTATTTCTTCCCCGAGTCTACGGCCGAGGCCGCGCTGCAAAGCGGCATACGCGCCGCGCTCGGGATCATCGTGGTCGAGTTTCCCTCCCCATACGCCACGGACGCCGGCGACTATCTCGCCAAGGGCCTGGCGATGCGTGATTCGCTGCGCGACGAGGCGCTTCTTTCCTTCTGCATCGCGCCCCACGCGCCATACAGCGTGTCGGACAGCTCCTTCGAGCGCGTCTGCACTTATGCAGCGGAGCTGGACCTTCCTGTGCATCTGCATCTGCACGAAACGCTGGATGAGATAGTCCAGAGCCAGAAGGCGTATAACGAACGGCCCATACGGCGTATGCATCGCCTCGGGCTGCTCGGCCCGGGGCTCATTGCCGTCCATGCGGTGCACCTGGAACAAGACGAGATCGAGCTGCTCGCGGCCGAAGGCTGCCACGTCGCTCACTGTCCGGCGTCGAACCTCAAGCTGGGCAGCGGCCTCGCGCCGGTCTCCGACCTTCAGCGCGCCGGCGTCAACGTGGGGCTCGGCACCGACGGCGCCGCAAGCAACAACCGCCTCGATATATTGTCTGAGGTCCGGCTCGCAGCCTTGCTCGCGAAGGGCATCAGCGGCGATCCGACCGCCCTCCCCGCGCATGCGGCACTCGAGATGGCGACCATCAACGCAGCCCGTGCATTGGGCCTCGACAGCCAAATCGGGTCCATCGCCAGGGGCAAGCGCGCGGACCTCGTCGCAATAGACGCCGGCGCGCTCGAGCTCGCCCCGTGTTACGACCCGCTGTCGCATCTCGTGTACGTCGCTGGACGTGAGAACGTGAGCCACGTCTGGGTGGACGGCGCGCTGCGCGTAGAGGACCGCGCCCTGGTCGGACTCGATATCGCAGAGATTCGGACCAAGGCCGCTTATTGGCGCGAAAAGATACAAGGGTGATCCGTCCCAGCCCGCGGCTGCCGTTGCAGTACAATCGCGGTTCACGCCCCATGTTCCCATCCGCATGATCAACGTCGATCCTTTCGAACTTGAGAAATTCAGCCAGCTCGCTCACCGCTGGTGGGACCCCGAGAGCGAGTTCAAGCCGCTGCACGAGATCAACCCGCTCCGCCTGAATTACATCGATCGGCTCGTGGGCCTCGCCGGGAAGCGTGCGCTCGACGTCGGCTGCGGCGGCGGCATCCTCTCGGAATCGATGGCCGCGCGCGGTGCCTCGGTCATCGGGATCGACATGGCCGAAAAGCCCCTCAAGGTCGCGCAACTGCATCTCCTCGAGTCCGGTCAGAAGGTCGATTACCGCCATACCTCGGCCGAGGCGCTCGCGGTCGAAATGCCGGGGCAGTTCGACATCGTCACCTGCATGGAGCTGCTCGAACATGTCCCCGACCCGAGCGTGACCGTGGCAGCGTGTGCGCGGCTCGCGAAGCCGGGCGGACATGTGTTTTTCTCGACGATCAACCGCAATCCGAAGTCGTACCTTTACGCGGTCATCGGCGCCGAGTACGTCTTGCGTCTGCTCCCGCGCGGCACGCACGATTACGCCAAGTTCATCAGGCCCTCGGAGCTGTCGTCCATGTGCCGTCGTGCCGCCCTGACGGTCACGAACCTGATAGGCATGGTCTACAACCCGTTCAACAGGCAATACACGCTCGCGCCGGACGCGAGCGTGAACTACATCCTACACGCGCAGAAGGACTGACGTGCCGCACATGGCCTCATGATCCGGGCGGTCCTGTTCGACCTGGACGGCACCTTCGCCGACACGGCGCCCGATCTCGCTTACGCGCTCAATCTCATGCTCGCAGCGCGATCGCTGCCCGCCGTGGCATTGGCGTCTACGCGCCCAGTCACGTCGCTCGGTGCGCGCGGCATGCTGAAAGTCGGCTTTGGACTGACACCTGCCGACGCGCAATACGCCGCGCTGCGGGAAGAGTTTTTATCGCTGTACGAGCAGAACCTGTGTCGCGAGAGCCGCCTCTTTCCCGGAATGGCCGAGCTGCTGGACGAGTTCCAATCGCGAAGCCTCGCTTGGGGCATCGTCACCAACAAGGCGGAACGTTATGCGCGGCCGCTGATCGCCGCGCTCGATGGAGCGGCGAGTTGCCGGTGCCTCATCGGCGGCGACACCACGGGGCACCTCAAGCCGCATCCCGCGCCGCTGCTTGCCGGAAGCAGCGCGTTGGGTTTCGAGCCTGGCGAGTGCATGTACGTCGGCGATGACGAGCGTGACGTGAAGGCAGGCCGCGCTGCAGGAATGACGACGGTCGCTGTCCGTTATGGGTACCTGAACGGCGGCGCGCCGGATCGCTGGGACGCTCACGCGGTCATCGATCGCCCGCAAGATCTTTTGCGCCTGATCTAGTCGCGGGAACTTGAATCCGGCCCCGCTGTCTCCATATGCGATAATGCGATAGCTTCAGCGATACCGGGGGCGACCTGGTTTCGACGTGGGTTACGAAGCAGCGCAGGGCATGCCAAGGTCCAGTCACCTTGTTAAACAGCTGGATAACCACAAACGCCAACGACGAGCGTTACGCTCTAGCCGCCTAACACCGGCTAGACGCTGCACTAGCTTGCTGATGGGCTAGGCCTGGAAGGCAGCGAGGCGCAAGCCGGACTGCTGGAAGGGTGCAGCGTCATTTACATCAGCCTCTCTGCACGGTGTGGTCGCTTCACTGTGCGGATCCGTCGAAGCGACTGGCTGAGCGCCAGCCTGCCGGCCGGCGGGCGCGAGGCGAGATCCAAATGACCAGGCTAAGCATGTAGTCCTGACTGTAGAGGACTTACGGACGCGGGTTCGATTCCCGCCGCCTCCACCAACATTACCCCGAACGAAGTCCAACGGCGTCCGATGCGGCGCCGTTCTTCGTTGTCTCCCCTCTAACGTTTCCTCCGATACCGTCCGAGGCGATCCATTGCAATCCAAAAACAATGGAGGTACGACAGTGGATGGGGGTTCGCGGCCATCCCAGAGCCTTTTTGAATTCACGCCTCGTCGCCGCGAATCGAAATCCATGCCGAAAACGTCGATATCGTCCGGTTCCCGGTCGAAAGTTCACAGCATATCTTCAGCGAATATCTCGCCGCCAAGTACGCCGAACATCCACCCGATCTGGTGGTTTTGGTCGATCTCGAAGTCTGAGCACGTTGCGGGAACGCTTCCTCCCCGAGGAACGCATGACGGACACACGGGGGAACGTCCGCTGGCTGCAAACGGTGAAGCGTGCGCTCATCGGAGCCGACGGCAAGGCGGATCACGTGCTCGGCGCGTCCACGGATATCACCCAGCGCAAGAAGACGGAGATGGAATTGCAGGAGCAGCGCGCCGAGCTGGCCCATGTGGACGCGCGTCTCGCTGATGGGAGAGCTCGCCGCCTCCCTCGCTCACGAGCTCAACCAGCCGCTCACCGCGATACTCAGCAACGCGAACGCCGGCCTGCGCTTCATGACCCGCAAGCCCATCGACGTCCGCGAGCTGCGACGTGCTGGTTTTGGTACATAACGATGCTGTCATGCACGACATCCGCATCACGCTCGATCTGAATGGCAACGTGCCGCCGGTGCGGGGCGACCGGGTCCAGTTGCAGCAAGTCGTGCTCAATCTTCTATTGAACGCCTTCGACGCAATCAGAGAATGTCCGTCGAGCGCAAGGCAGGTTACAGTGCGAGTGGACTGCCGCGACGGCGTGATCAACCGCGTGGCCGTCACCGATAGCGGACCGGGTCTCGGCAGCGAGGATCTGGAGAAGATCTTTCAGCCGTTCTACACCACGAAGCGCGAAGGATTGGGGATGGGGCTTTCCATTTGCCGATCCATCATCCAGGCCCATGGCGGCAATCTGTGGGCGGAAAACATTCCGACCGGGGCGCGACCTTCTGCTTCACCGTTCCGATCGAGGGCGCATGACGGCGCGGCGCCGTCGGTCTCTTCGAGCCGGCGGCGGTTCATTTTCTTTACGGAGTACAACGCGGGCAACGCGCTTGCGGATACACTGTCGATCGGCCTGATTCAACAATCCAAGAACCATTGGAGGAGAAACATGAAACATCGATTGCGAGGCGCGCTTGCCGCCCTGCTCGTGCTGGCCCCGCTCACCGTTGCGGCGCAGGTCTACCCCGCAAAGCCGGTCCGGGTGATCATTCCCTGGCCCGCCGGCGGGCTCACCGATGTGGCAGGCCGCATCGTGCTGCAGAAGATGTCGGAATCGATAGGCCAGAGTTTCGTCGTGGACAATCGCGGCGGCGCGACCGGCACCATCGAAGCCGACATGGTCGCCAAGTCTTCGGGTGACGGCTACACCCTCATGGTGCACTCCACGAGCCACGTCGCCAACGCGCATCTCTATGGCAAGCTGCCGTACGACACGCTGCGCGATTTCACCCCCATCGGCTTGCTCGTCGCTCAGACCGGGCTGCTCGTCGTCCATCCGTCGCTGCCGGTGAAATCGGTGAAGGAGCTCGTAGCGCTCGCGCGAGCGCGCCCCGATCAGGTGCTGTACGCCTCCTCGGGCGCGGGCAGCTTCTCCCATCTCGCCATCGCGCTGCTCACCTCGATGACCGACACGAAGATGCTCCACGTGCCCTACAAGGGCGGCGGACCGGCTACGACAGCTCTGGTTTCCGGCGAAACGCAATTCCTCGCCGGAAGCCCGGCCGCCGTCGTGCCCCACCTCGCCACGAAGCGCTTGCGGCTGCTCGCCGTCACCTCGGACGCGCGCCTGCCGCAATTTCCCGACACACCTACCGTCGCCCAGGCCGGCGTGCCCGGTTACGAATTCCGGGCGTGGGTCGCACTCTTCGGCCCGGCCGGCCTGCCGAAGCCCATCGTGGATAGACTGAATGCGGAGATCAAGAAAGTGCTCGACATGCCGGACAATCGCCTCGATGCTTTCGAGCCGTGGTACATGACGCCCGAGCAGACCGCCGCGCGCATGAAAGCCGACTATGACAAGTACGGCAAGTTGATCAAGCTCACGGGCGTGAAACCGGACTAGCCCGCTGTCACCCTGACACTGCAGAGAATTCTTATGACGATTTATACCAACCACACCAGGCAACAACTCGCCGCAGGCAAGCTCGCCATCGGCATGGGGCTGCGCCTTGCGCGCACGGTCGACATCGCGACGATAGGCAAGACCTGCGGCTACGATTGGCTGTTCATCGACATGGAGCACAACTCCATGGACGTCGACACAGCGGCGCAGATTTCCATGGCGTCGCTCGCGGTCGGCATCACGCCGATCGTCCGCGTCCCCGGCAAAGAGCATCATCACGCATCGCGGCTGCTGGACGCCGGCGCGCAGGGGATCGTCGTGCCGCACGTGGACAGCGTCGAGGAGGCGCAGCGCGCCGTCGCGTACTGCAAGTATCCGCCGGTG
>JACCDS010816330.1_pt1 | contig 14730 bp, 13 predicted proteins | sample 7446441 | NCBI WGS metagenome assembly JACCDS01 (sample SAMN15323445, study PRJNA562643) | freshwater metagenome | isolation source: river surface water | place: USA:Blue River Watershed | collected 2017-08-17 | reverse complement strand
CATGAATGTTTTCAAATACCAAGTCAAAAGAGTTGCTAAACGCGGCAAAAAAGGCTTGATTCATTTGAAAAGAGATTTTTTTTCAGCAAGAATGGCCGCTTGCTTTCACACATTGTGAAACATGCCTTACTTATTCAGCAAAAAATTTATTTAATCATGCTCAATATCGATATGTGTTTGAACTTAATAGAGAATCTGAACATAAACAAACCAAAAAGATCAATAAAAAAGTTTTAACTTTTTTGACGAATATGGAGAATTGTTTATTAAAAAATTACTGACTTTTTATATCATGTGAAGCTCAAACATTGGTTTATTGAGTCTTTTCACAAGATTAAAGACGTATTTTTTAAAGAAGATAGATACCATAAATCTATTCAAGGGGCTAAATATCAAGCCATGAAAATGAATTTCATGGCTTGTATACTTCAACAGATTAATTGGATCATTAACAAATATAATCTTGATAATTTCATCAATGATTGGAAATGTTTTTTCCTAACAAGATGTGTTTGATGTTTGATGGATCAATTAAAATTATTTTTTCTTCAATAGAAGGACAAATAATCTGTAAAAAATGACTGAGTGCAAAAAAACGATTCAAAAAATCATCACATATTTTCTGTAATTTTATCAAATCATTTTCTTTCCACGGCTGTTTTTCTTGAATTTCTTGATTAATCTGATTCAATAATAATATAATTTCTTGAGATGCTTTTTTAAATGAAAAGGATTCAAAGCATTTATCAATTTGATTCAGCTTGATATCTGAGTGATTGAATTTACCATTGAGTTTTGTTTCTACAATTTTTGAGATACGTGAATAAATATTAAAAAACTTTCTAATGATGACCGTATCATAAAAATCATAAGCTTTTTTGAAGTCAAGCTTAATGTCTTCAATACCATCTTCATAGTTTGAAAAAAAGAATAATCTAATTGCATCTATTTCTTCTGGTTGAAATTTTTTCAAATCAATTGAATCACCTTTTGATTTACTGATTTTTTCTCCATTTTCTAAAGTTATCCATCCATGTGTATGAATTTTTTTCACAATATTTAAATCTAAGATATCCAGTAAATTTAACCAGAAAAAAGTATGGAAATACGATATGTCTTTTCCAATAATATGTTCAACAGATATATTTGATAACTTCTCAAGGAGCTGATTAAATGTCAGTTGAGGCTCTTTTTCTTGAATATATTGAGCAATGAAAGATAAGTATCCAATAGGTGCATCAAACCAAACATAAAAGAATTGCTCTAATAAGATGACTCCATCTTGAGATGGAACAGGAATGCCGTGATAAGGTCCATCTCTTGTGATATCTATATCTTTTGTACTTTTTAAATGTTCATCTAATAATTTAGCCTTTACAGCATCACAAATGATATTTTTATCCAAAAATAATTTTAAATTTTCGTAAAAATTTTCTGAGTTTAAAAATCCATGTTTCGTAGTCTTTAAAATAATTTGACTATTTTCAAATATACTTTGAGGGAAAAGAAGATCTTTTGCAAGAATTTCATGCCCGCAATATTCACATACTCCAGGATATACATTATCATGATGACAATGTGGGCATTTTCCTCTTATGTATCTATCTGGTAAAAATTGATTGGAATTGATATCAAACCATGACTGCACATCTTTAATTTCAATTAGTTTTTTAGAAATCAGTTGAGAGTAAAAATATTGAACCAATTCATGGTGAAAAGAATGTGATGTTTGACCAAAGTAAGAATATTTAATTCCAAATTTTTGATATTGTTCAAGATGATGATTATACTGATTTTTTAAATGATCTTGAATATTTAATTGATTTTTTTGACAATAAATTGTAATGGCTGCGCCATGTTGATCATCGCCTGAAATTAAAGGTGTTTGTTTATATTTGGCATAAATATCTGCAATTGTTGCTTCAAAAAAATGACCGAAATGTAAATTGCCATTGGCATATGGTAAAGCTGTAGTGATAAAATGATTCATGATGTTTCCTTTCAAAAATTAAAATGTAAAAGATGAAATTGTTAATATTCATTAACAATTATTGCCATTTCACATTCGCATCAATTGAAAGAAGTTGTTCATAAATATTTTGTTTTTGTTGATATTGAATCATATCATGAGAAATAAAAAAATGCAAGGTATGATTTGATAACTTGGGTACTAGTATTGTCCATTTTGATCTTGATATGAATTTATAAAAAGAAAAATTAATTAAAAACGGTTCATCAATTGTGAAAAACCTTGTTTAATTCAAAAAAAAATATAAAATAATAAAAAAGGAAAATAAAAATGGAAAATTTATTAGATTTGAGTAAAAATTATATTCAACAATTCTCTGAAATTTTTGAAAGCTCAACGAAGGCAAAAGATGTCCAACATCTTAGAAGAATTATTGATAAAAATATTCGTGAGTTTGGACCTAACTGCGATTTGAACCATATTGATATTTCTGAAGTTACAAACATGAGAGGGCTATTTAATGGTTTAGAATTTAATGGAGATATCTCGAAATGGGATGTTGCTCATGTTGAAAATATGCTTGGTATGTTCAGTAATTCTACTTTTAATGGAGATATATCCAATTGGAATGTATCTAAAGTTGAAAGTATGGCTGGGATGTTTCAAGGAAGTAAATTCAATAGTGACATATCCAAATGGGATGTTTCTAATGTTCAAAGTATGAGTGCTATGTTTAGTAATTCTAAATTTAATGGTGATATTTCGAATTGGAATGTTTCTAATGTTTTGTATATGAATTCGATGTTTAAAGGAAGTGAATTTAATGGAAATATATCAAATTGGAATGTTTCCAATGTAAGAGAGATGTCTCATATGTTGGCTCATTCAAAATTTACAGGAGATATATCGAATTGGAATGTGTCTAAGGTTGACACTATGTGGGCTATGTTTGAAGAAAGTAAATTCAATAGTAACATATCCAAATGGGATGTTTCCAATGTGAGTAGCATGTCAGAAATATTTAAAAATTCAGAATTTACAGGAGATATATCGAATTGGAATGTGTCTAATGTGTACACTATGCGTAATATGTTTGAAGGAAGTAAATTCAATAGTGACATATCCAAATGGGATGTTTCTCATGTGGAAAATATGTCAGAAATATTTAAAAATTCAGAATTTACAGGAAATATATCGAATTGGGATGTATCTAATGTTAGAAAAATGAGAGGGATGTTTCAAGGAAGTCAATTCAATAGTGACATATCCAAATGGGATGTTTCTCATGTGGAAAATATGTCAGAAATATTTAAAAATTCAGAATTTACAGGAAATATATCGAAGTGGGATGTGTCTAATGTTAAAATAATGGAAGGTATGTTTGAAGGAAGTAAATTCAATGGAGATATATCTAGATGGAATGTTGAGAAGATGAGAGACATACACAATATTTTTAAAGGTTCGGATTTTAATGGAGATATATCCAACTGGAGATTTAAAGTATCATTTTTTACTAAAAACCCTGATGATTCTGTTATTGATATGGATATAATCAAAAAAGACTTAGAAGATAGTATATCAAATAATAGTTTGTTGGATATAGATGTGATGAATTTTGTAATGTCAAGAAATCCTTACTATAAAACAGATTTTGAAGAAATAAAATATAATCAATATATCGAAAGAGAATATACTGTAAAAGAATCTCCTTTATTGAATCTTAATAAATGTATAATTTCTGATGAAAGTAGAAAGTTTATTGAAGAAATGAATATGATATTTGTACAATCTAAAATAATGAATAAAGATGAGCAAGATAATTTACTGAAAATATCTAAATTTATTAAAACAATAATTTATCAAAGTGAAAAAAGTGAAAAAGACAAAGAGTTGTTTTTAAAAGATATGAATAACACTTTAAAAGATTTATATCCGGAATATGCAAAAAAATCTTTTGAGCAGATTGTATATTCTATGATACCGGATGTAAAAGAAAAAACTTTAGATAATAATATTCAGTTTTTGGAAGACTTAATACCTAAAAAAAATAACACATTGCTTTACGATCCAGCAATAAATAATATATATATGATGTTTAAACAGTATCATGATATGTCACAAAATGAAAAAACAATTCTAGACAAGAATTTTAAATTAGCTTGGAATATTATAAATTCTGATTATTTAAATGATAAAGATTTTAAATTGTTTTTTAATAAAATGGATGATTTACTCAAACATGAATTACCTCAGTATCACAAAGTTTATTTAAGCAAATTTTTAAATCATGAACAAGAAAATTTAAATAAATTTAGATCTTCTGTAGTAAAGTTTAGATGATTAAATTTAAAAACAAACAAAAATATTTATAAGAATAAAATAAAAAAGGAAAAAAGATGGAAGCTTTATTAGATTTGAGTAAAAATCATATTCAAAAATTCTCTGAAATTTTTGAAAGCTCAACGAAGGCAAAAGATGTCAAACATCTTAGAAGAATTATTGATAAAAATATTCGTGAGTTTGGACCTAACTGCGATTTGAACCATATTGATATTTCTGAAGTTAAAAATATGTATGATTTATTTAACGGTTCAGAATTTAATGGAGATATATCTAGGTGGAATGTTTCTCATGTAAATTCTATGGACGCAATGTTCAAAAACTCTAAATTTAATGGTGATATATCGAAATGGGATGTTTCTAAAGTTAAAAAGATGGAGGAGGTATTTAAAGATTCAGAATTTAATGGCGATATATCTAAATGGAATGTTTCTAATGTAGATGATATGCAAAATATGTTTGCCAATAGTCAATTCAATCGAGATATCTCTAAATGGAATGTATCCAAAGTAAGAAGCATGATTGGTATGTTTTATCAATCTAAATTTAATGGAGATATATCAAATTGGAATACATCTGCTGTTCAATTTATGTCTCATATGTTTGCTAATTCAACATTTAATGGAGATATCTCTAAATGGAATGTTTCTAAAGTAAGAAGCATGATTGGTATGTTTTATCAATCTAAATTTAATGGAGATATCTCTAAATGGAATGTTTCTAAAGTAGAAAATATGGAGGCAATGTTTGAAGATAGTTTATTCAATGGAGAAATATCACAATGGAATGTTTCTAGCGTAAGAAATATGCCACGAATGTTTCAAAATAGTCAATTTAATGGAGATATTTCTAAATGGAATGTTAAAGAAGTAGGAGATATGAAAAAAATGTTTTCAAAAAGTCAATTTACAGGAGATCTTTCTGAGTGGGATGTATCTAATGTGATGTGGATGGTTGATATGTTTGAACAATCATCGATGTTGCAAACTCCATATTGGTTTTTACCATCTCAAGATGAAAGAGCACAAATAATTGCTTTAAAAAAACAAGTGCAAGCTGAATTTAGTCATATATCAAAATTTATAGATTTATCTCATATCATTTTAAAAGAAGAATCAATTAATATTCAAAAAAAGAAAATATAAATGAGTACTGTACAAATACACAATATTTTAAACTATGAACAATTTTAAAAAAAGAAGAATATTTATAAGCATAAAATGATTAAAAAAGTCTAATAAAAAGGAGAAAATATGGAAAATAAAATTTTAGAAAAATGTCATTGGAATGAAAAACAACAAGAGCATCTTGGTGTATTAATCTTCAATATAGACCAAATAGATGTTGTGATTAAAAGACAAAAGAATCAAATTGAAATTCAATTTGTTGATAATAAAAAAAATCAATTAATTGAAGTCACTTATTCAACAGTTGAAAATAAATTGTTGCATAAAACAGATTCTGAAATAAAAACACAAGACGATTTTAATCGTTTTCTAGATGGTATTGATAGTATATTGAAAGGACAAAAAGGTGTTTTTTATCCTAAAGAAAAAATAGAAAAATTAGACGATATGATTAAACCTAGAATGAGATAATATGAATGACATCATTGAGAGTTATCAGCAAAATTTCAAATCACCTATTGGCGCTTATATTTATTTATTGTTGAATCAAGAAATGCCTAATTTCTTTTCCATTAATCAAAATGGAGAGAAACCTCTGGGTCCTAAAATAAGCAAGGTCTTGCAAGAGGCAGGCTCTTTAGATGAAGTTATCAAAGGTATTGATTCTATTCCTAATCTTTTATTTCTTCATGAACAAGAAGGAGTGAATCCAGAAAATGATGTATCTAAGTCAAGGGTATTAAAAATCATCAAAAATATTGCCTATCTAGATATTGACTTTGAAAAAAATGATTCATGGAAAGAATTAAAGGGTTTGATTGAATATAATGATTTTTCACTATTTATATCTGATAAACAAGAAATCATGAATAAAATAAAAGAGCTGGTGGAAGAGTTTTCATTAAAGGATTTAAACTTGAATCCAAATTTTTATCCTTTAGAATTTTTGAAAGATTTCAAAGAGTCAGTCAATTGTATGTGTCAAGTACTCAATATGAAGTCAGAAAATATTGGTATGGGTATTTTATCTCTTCATCACAAAAACGAATATGGTGATTTCACAGGCTATAATGAGGATGATAAAATTGTTTTTAATAAAATGGAGGTTTTTGCGCATGAATGGTTGCATTTCATCGATTATAGTTTGGGATTAAACAATTTAAGAATTATTGACGTCTTTGAAACATTAAGAAAGAGTAAAAATGATAACTTTGATATTATATGGAGTAAAAATTTAGATGCTTTTGACCAATTGATTAATGATCATCAAGATGTTGAAAAAATGGATTTGAAAAAAGCAATACCAAGTATTTCAGGTTTTCTCCATCGATATTCTTTAAATAAAGAGACATTTCATCAAGAAGTTGAAAAATTAACGATTGAATTTTTGGAATCTGATTATCAAAATGATTATAAAAAAAGTTTAGAAACATTTATGAATCATTATAAAAATTTATTAAATGATAATTTTCCTACACGTTATCTTATTTTCATAGAAGCACATTTTAACAGCTTTATGAAACAAGAAAAGCAAAATAATTTTTTGAATTTTTCTCATCATTCCGATGTTTTAATGGGAGATGATTATATGAAATCCCGTATAGAGGTTTTTGCAAGAACGTTTGAAGTATTTGTTGATGAAGAATTGGCTAAGAAAAAATTAAAAAGTGAAGTAGTCAAAAATGGTTATCATGATTATATGTATCCTCAAGGAGAGTTAAGAGAAAAAATAAATGAGCAGTGGCGTGATTTATGGCCTAAAATGCTTAAGGCAATAACAGCGAGAGAAATAGGTAATCTAAGAAAATCAAAAGATTATGTCACTAGAAATATTGATAAAATTAGAAAACAAGCACAACATCCAGAAAATTCGGTTGTCCAAATAGCTCAAACCAAAATAACTAGCAATCCACAACAACCTGAATCAGTAAGTATTGTTAATAAATTCAAGAATTTGTTCAATCGATGAGGTGGCTTGATTGACAATTATTTTTTGAAAATATGGATGATATTTTGCATCTGGATTTTTATCAACTAATAAAGATGGGCATTTATCTAAGCGAAAGACCTCTGGTTTAATAACCTGAAAAGATGTTCCAATAATAATTTTCAAATTATAAAAAGTTTGATTGTTTTCGATTTTATAAATTTTCGAAAATTCATCTTTTAACTTTTGATACTTAGGAGCTGATTCACCAAAAAATACAATATTTGGTTTTAATGAATGGGAGTCGCATTTTTGACATTTCCAACGTGTATTATAAGGTCTTTCACCAATTTTAAAAATAGATTCACAATCAAGACATTTGATTGTGAAAATATCACCATGAACATGCAAAACGTTTTGACATCCTGCTTTTTCCAATAAATTGTCAATATTTGATGTTGAAATAAAAACGTTCTCTGCTCCATATTTTTTTTGTATTTTTGCCAATAAAAAATGTGCCTCATTGGGCTCTTTGCTTAAGATTTCTTTTTTTCTTTCATTGTAAAAATCAAAAATTAATTCTTTATTCTTATGAAAACTTCTAATATCACAAATATCTGAGACCTTGTATTGATTCCATAAACCATTGTCATCTCTAAACGTCTTTAATCCACTCTCTTCAGAAATGCCAGCGCCAACAAAAAAAAGAATCTTTCTTTTTTCTATTGTATCTGTTGTCGTCAAACCTAGTATTTTAAATAGATTAATCATATAAATGTTATTTTTTAATGCTGATAAAACGAGGAGGCACATGGTCTGTTAACCATACATTATTGGCTGAACACTTGAAAGAAAATCCTTGTTCAAACATCTTTTTTGATTCTATGGTCAAAATAATGAAGTTTTTATCTCTTCTTTGGGCCACTCGTTGAGCGGTTTGTGTGTCAAAAGATAAATGTACATATTGTCTTTTTTGTTTTTTCAAACCTTCTTGTAAAATACTTGGTAAAAACTCTTGCACTGTGCCATGATACAAGACCTCTGGCGGTTTTATATTCTGAAGCTCTAAATCAACAGATAAAGAGTGTCCTTGATTAGCTCTTATGAAGTGCTTACCATTTCGTTGCTCAATTGTGAATCTTTGTTTTTTTGAATGTTTTGTAACGTTATTTATAAGAGACTCACTTAAATTCCAATCCGTATCTTGAGAGCATGCGATCAAATCTTCAAGGCTTATCCATCCTTTAGCGTCCAATGGTGTTGTTGTGTCATGCCTTAATTTAAACGAAATATATTTCTCTACTAAATTCAAATAATGAATATTTAATTTTTCTTCCATTTTTTATTCCTTGTTGATAATTGTTGATTTGTATAAGAATGATCATTCGATACATCTTCCAAAATAAAATCTGGTTTGATGAATTGTTCATCAGCATCGGATACTTCTAGCTCTGCTAATATTAATCCATCTAGATTTTTCTTGAAAAAATCAATTTCCCAAATTTTTTCATCAAGGAAAATTTCAAATCTTTCTTTTTCAATAAAACTGCTACAAAAAGTAAGCAGTGATTGACCATCTTTTAAGGGTATGGCGTATTCAAATTCAGGACGCTCTAGAGTTGTTCCTTTATTTATTTTGCCTGAACCTTTGATGGTTAGAAATGCTTCGTCATCTTTCAATCTGATTCTTACCACAGTATGCGGGTCTTTTTTTAAAGCTTGTATCTCGATTGCCTCATCTTGAAGAATATCCCAAACAAAATCATAAACATATAGTTTGTTTTCTTTAATGAAAACTCGACTGTTTGATTGAAAAAAACCATCATTTTCTAAAAAACCTTGAATAATATAAAATGGTTGTAATCCTTGTAGATGCGGTTTTAATTTTTCTTCTGATACTAAAAATTTATATTCAATTTCTTTTGACATATATATTCCTTTTTTATATTATAATTTAATTAACAAAAAAATTCAACATGAATCAATTACAAGCATTACAAAAATTAGAAGAAAATAAAGAATTTACAAAAGATATTGATTTGGTTCATTTTTTCTTAACTACTCCCTATTTATGTGGATTAAAACAAAATGATTATTCTATCAAAAAAGATGAGAAATATCATTTTAAGGTAGATATTTTCAGTAATTTTTCTATTAAAAATAAAAATTTACATTGGATTCCTATAAAATTAGATGATGTTGCTGGTTATTTTGATTGTAGTAAAAATCAATTGACTTCTTTGGAGTTTGGACCTTATAGTGTTGGTAGTTATTATGATTGTTCTGAAAATTTATTATCTAGTTTGATGCATAGCCCAAAAAAAATTCCTGGTTTATTTTTATGTTATAAAAATAAAATAAAAAATTTCAAAGATGGTCCAGATTGGATAGGTGAAGATTTAAGGGCAGAAAACAATAAAGTTGAATCGTTACTTTATTTTCCTCATGTAGAAAAAAAGGTTTTCTTAGATTATAAGAATTTATTGAAATATAAGCCAGCAGATATGAATAAACAAGATTTTATGGAGCAAAATATGTCTTCCTTTTGGACCCCCATTCATTTAAAAGAAAAAGCCTTATTTGAACAAACAATTATTTTAAATTCATTGCCAGAAGATCATACTGCGAAAAAATCTAGAAAAATTTAAATTTTTTTAGGCTTTTTCATTTGACTTTCTGATTGCATGATTGCTTCTAATCCTAACGCATGGTTAATCGTTTTCATTTCATTTTCTGTTTTTATCTTATTCCATAAATCATGAATGTTCATTTCTTTTGAAAAAAGAATGTTTTCGATGTGTTCATAAATAAATAAACGAACTAAATCAAGATGTTCAATTTTTGAGGAAGTAATCCTAAAATCTAAACCATTTGCTTTGTGAACTCCAGAGAACTCCCAAAGAATTTTAATGTCATCAACTTTTAAATCAACCACTTCTTTGCATCGAGATAAAAATTCATTGAATTTCATAGAATCTTTAATTTCTGATGTTTGAAAAATCTGATTGAGATTTTCTAATTGTAAGTATGCAGTATATAATGTATGATTCTTTCTGAGTAGGGCTTGTAAATCGTTAGCTTTGAGTGTTTGAGGTTTTTCAAATTGTGAAAAAACCTCAGAAATAATTTGTTTTGGAAATAATTCTTTTTCTTTGATGGTTTTCCAAAAATCTTTTAAATTATCCAAGTAATTAGCACGCTCATAAGATTCTTTAAATTTTTCATTTTGACTGATAAACTTAATCAATAAATTATTTTTACTTTCTTGATTTTTTATTTTTGTTAAACAATCAATAAACTGCCCTATAGATATTTTTGAGATGATCTGATTATTTTCAAGGTAATCAACTAGAGAAGGGTATTTCATCAAATAAGAGCAAATTTGTTGTACTTCTTTTGATTTAAAATCATATTTGCTTGAAACATTTGTGAGATGTATTTTCATGAATTTTTTTAAATAATCAGTTTGGTTATTTTTAATTTTATCCTTGATGTACAATTCAACAAATCTTATGTTAGATAAAACATTATTATTCTCTAGAAATCTTTCTACATCATAATCAGATATATCAGAGTCATTTGATTTTTCTGAAAACATATATTGAGAACCATTGTATCTATAAGAATATTCAATAGAGAAATGATTATCAATGAGAAATTGTTTCACATCTTTTTTAATTGTATCTTGTATATTTAATTTTTTATTCATATCAGGGTTTTATTTTATTGGATGTTTTGCTATTTGCTTCATCTAAAATATTTTGACATTTCTTGAAATCTTTTGCTTCAAAAAAACTTGTTAAATCTTGCCAATTTTCTATTAAGAAATTCCAGCTTGAATTGATATTTATATTTTTCATTTTTTCTAAAATTTGACCATCATCAACTGCTTGAATCAAAAGATAGCAACGTTTAAAATCATCACTGTCTTTCGGTGTATTTCTTTCTGCCAAACCTTCTTTGATTTTTGAATGATTCAATTCAGGAAAAAGGTAAGAGCATAAAGTTAAAGAAGATGAGCCAACTTTGCCATTTTCAAGCCAGTCAATCACTTTTTTTTCTTGCTCTGAAAGAGTATTAAGATAGTGATTTTGGTTATTTTGAATGATTTCAACATCTTTTTTGTCATAAGATAGATGAATTTTTTCATTATTAAAAATTAAATAGATTGGCTGAAGTGCTTTGAGTTCAATGACCTCATTTTTCTTTATTATTGCAAAGAAATCATGTTTTAATTTTCCTGTTTTTAAAATTGAATCTTTTGTTAAAAATTCAAAAGGACTTATGACGATATCGTTGATGTCATCTAATGTTGTTTGACCATCAAATGATTTTAATAGTTGAACCAACATATTAATCGGAATACCTTGCGGTTCAATCATCGTATTTGTGATATTTTTAGGTAATTGATAAAATTTCATGTAATTCCTTTAAAGTTTAATTTTTCTTTTAGGTTCAGTATTTTCTACAACCAATCCTTGTCCAATAGCATAATTATCAATCATGATATTAATGATTGAGCCAATTTGTTCAGGGTTTACTTCTTTTGCTTTATCAATCATTTTTTGTACATGAATAGGATATTTAGAATATAATGATTCAACCACTTGAGATGGAATCATAGAAAAATATTTTTTTGTAAAATCATCATTCATGAAAAAAATATGGGAAGGTTGACTATTGGGAGCTTTTGTTAATAAATGCATAAAAACCTCATCGTGTAATTGCATTTTACCAAGCTTAACAAAAAAATCATGATTAATATCAAGAATTGCCTTGCATACTTCAACATTGTTTTTTAATGCAGATGGAAGTATGTAAAAAAAACTATCAGATAATTTAAACCTTGAATCTTTTTGTGTAATGTCCTTAATTTTTGATAGAGTATCACATATTTCTTCAGGACTGATTTTCTTTAATATATTCAAACCTTGATTATCTAAATAACATTCATCATAATGTTTGTTCGTTGATTGTAAAAAAAGGGCTGGTAAAATCTCTTTGGATAAATTATTTGAATTTTTAAATACGTTATTTCTAAAAATTTTAGATTGTATTTTAATAAAATTATCTTGATCTTCGATAGGATCGATGATGGCTTTTAATTTTAATAAAAATTGACTTGGAATATTATCTAAATTTAAAAAAGCAATATTATTTTTTTGAAGTAATTTATCTTCTATAACTTTTACTTTTTCGTTTCCTAAAATTTCTGAAGAATTCTTTAAAAGATTAAATCCTTGAGACATCCAAACATTATTTAATTTTTTCATTTCTTCAACATTCATGTTATCAATTAAAAAAGTCACCAATTTAAAATCTTTAATCAAAAAAGATTCATATTGTTGAAATTCAGCAGCAGTAACTTCCTTATCCAATTTTTTATGAATGAAATTTATATAAAAATACCCAGAAAAATTTCTATTTTCTTTTTTATATGAATGATGAAAAATATCGAAGGCAATAAACAAAGAATCTTTATTTTCATAGACTTTATGAGAAAAAACATTTGAAAATTGTTCAAGACTCAAGCATTTTAAATAAAGCGGTTTATCAATAATGGATTCAGGAATAAAATCAGAAGAAATATTTCTGCTCATTAATTCAGAAAAATCTTTTACGGATAGCTGTGAAATTTTTTCTTTTAATGATACTTTTTTTTCATTGTCGAGAGAGTAAAAAATATGATCTTGAATTTTATTTTTGATGAAAAATTGCATGAATTGATCTGGTTCATTGACAAAAAGATGATTGATGAGATTATCGTATAGCATTAAATCTTTGTTATTGTTTCTATCACAAAAATATTTTTTTGTACATATTTCAATCATTTGACTGATTAATTCAGAGTGCTTTTGCAGGTTTTCAGGAACTTTATGAAAAAATGTAAAGAATTCTTGTGGATTATTTTTGGAAATATTTTTACTTTTTTCTAAAACCCAATTAATATCTTCAAAATTATCTTTATAGACTTCTATATTTCCTACGACTGTATTCAAGGGAAGATTAATATTTTTTTTACTATATAAATACATGAAGTTTTTTCTTTGGATTTCTGTTTTGCCATTTATTTCTTTAAAAAAATTTTGATACTGAGGGGGAAGAAAAACATTCTGATTGATTTTAATGGTTAATGGTTGACGACTAATAAGGCATTGAAGAATTTCTTTAGAATGATTTTTTAGAAATTCATCTAAAAAATCATTATTTCCCCAATCATTTAATTCAATGTCTGAAATAGATTGTTGATTGATGTATTGATAAGCGCATTCATTGGCAAAGCTGATAGAATTAATTTGTGTATATTCATCTTTTTTAAAAGATAAAATATCTCGTTCATTAATGCTTATCTTTTTATCATCGTCATAGATGTATAAATTTTTATTTTTTTCAAAAAGTATTTTTTTAAGATTGGATGAAGAAATTTGTAATGTTTTAGTCATATGTTTTTTATTTTTATATTATTTTAATTGAATGAATTAAAAAGTAAAGAAAAATAATTTGACAAATATGAAAAAGTTAGTAGAAAGAAAAAAAAGAAAGAAAGAAAATAATGAGTCTAGATCTTAAAAAAAATAAGTTTTATGTTTTTATTTCTATGTATTTGATGGTGATTGTTTTTCTTTTATCTCAAGTGAATCCAGATACTACGATTTTTCACGCGTATATCAGATATATTTGGATGCTTGCTCCAACTGTTGCTTTTTCTTATTTATTAATAGGTCCAGATATACACACATATATTAAAAATAAACAAATTGTTTATCAAAAAATATTGAAAATATTAATTTTGATGATGCTTAATTTTGCATTTTTACATCTAGCAATGATGTATACAATTGAAAAAAAATATAGGGAAGCACAAGTACAAAAAATAATGATTGAGAAAATATATGTTAATAAAGGTTGTCATTTTATTGATTTAATAGAGCCTCTTGAAAAGAGAATGCACTCTGTTTGCTTAGAGGATTTTGGCATCAAAGATTTTGCTGTTCCTAAGAAAATATGGGTCATTTTTGGTTATCATGCTTTTGGTGTTAAAATTATTAAAATTAAAGAATAAAAAAAAGGCTAACCACATAAAAGCTGGAAATAAAAATACAATCATTTGCCACAGCTTATGAAGTTTTGTAATCCAAAGAAAATAAAAAGTAATCATGAGTTTGATAAGTTTTTAAAATCATATCAAATAGTAGATATACAAAGACCTCATAGGGTAAACTTAACGTAAAAGAATGAAAGGCATGTTTCACAATGTGTGAAAGCAAGCGGCCAATCTTGCTGAAAAAAAATCTCTTTTCAAATGAATCAAGCCTTTTTTGCCGCGTTTGGCAAGTCTTTTGACTTGGTATTTGAAAACATTCATG
>JACCDS010660078.1_pt1 | contig 14730 bp, 12 predicted proteins | sample 7446441 | NCBI WGS metagenome assembly JACCDS01 (sample SAMN15323445, study PRJNA562643) | freshwater metagenome | isolation source: river surface water | place: USA:Blue River Watershed | collected 2017-08-17 | reverse complement strand
TGATGGACGCGCTCGTGTCCAAGGCAGAGTTGGATTTGCCCAAGGCCAGCGTGCAATCTGAAGTCGAGCGCCTGGTGCAAGGTGCACGCGCCGATCTGAAGCAGCGTGGCATCAAAGACGCCGATACAGCACCCATTCCAGAAGAGATGTTCACGGCCCAAGCCGAACGCCGCGTCCGTCTGGGGTTGGTGGTTGCAGAGTTGGTGCGCGCCAATTCATTGCATGCCAAGCCTGAGCAATTGAAGGCGCACGTTGAGGAATTGGCGGCTTCTTACGAAAAGCCTGCTGAAGTGATCCGCTGGTACACCACTGATGATCGTCGCATGGCCGAAGTTGAAGCTGTGGTGATTGAGAACAATGTCACAGAATTTGTGTTGTCCAAGGCCAAGGTGGTCGACAAGGCCATCGCGTTTGAAGAGTTGATGGGACAAGGCTGATGCTGTTTCTGTGGCCGCGCCAAGCATAGAGCGCGGCTCAACAGATTGACACGTACCAGGAAGGCGACTCAAGAGTCGCCTTTTTTGATTCACGACTTGTATTTCAGGGCTCTCGCCCCATTTACCGCTTCAGGTTTTGAATTCGGTACAGTACGGTCAGATTTGACATTGGAGTTTTGATGAGCGCTTTAGACACAAACGCCTTGGGCATGGTTCCCATGGTGATCGAGCAATCCGGGCGTGGCGAGCGTGCTTACGACATCTATTCCCGCTTGCTCAAAGAACGGGTGATTTTCCTTGTAGGCCCCGTCAACGATCAGAGCGCCAATTTGGTTGTGGCACAACTGTTGTTTTTGGAGAGCGAAAATCCAGACAAGGACATTTCTCTCTATATCAACTCTCCAGGTGGTTCAGTCAGCGCCGGCATGGCGATTTTTGACACCATGAACTTCATCAAACCAGACGTGTCCACGCTGTGCACAGGCATGGCTGCCAGCATGGGTGCTTTCCTGCTGTCGGCGGGGGCAAAAGGCAAGCGGTTCTCGTTGCCCAACTCTCGCGTGATGATCCATCAGCCGCTGGGCGGCGCGCAAGGTCAGGCCACGGACATCGAGATCCATGCACGTGAAATCCTCCGTTTGCGTGGTGAGCTGAACAAAATGCTGTCCGAACACACTGGGCAGCCCCTAGACAAAATCGAGCGTGACACTGAACGCGATTACTTCATGTCAGCGTCTGAAGCCCAGGCATATGGCTTGGTTGACAAAGTAATCAGCAAGCGCGGTACGCCCTGATCGAGCGTGTGTGACTGGATGAGGGCATCTGCCATCATTCCTGAGATTGTTTGAAAATTGATTGCCTTGGCACCTTGGGTGCTGGGGCATTTGCCTTTTACTGGGTGTAATCCATGGCCGACAAAAAAGGCACCTCTGCTGAAAAAACCTTGTACTGCTCGTTTTGTGGCAAGAGCCAGCACGAAGTCAAGAAACTCATTGCAGGCCCGTCAGTGTTCATCTGTGATGAATGCATTGACCTGTGCAATGACATCATCCGTGATGAACTGCCCAACCTGAAGTCTGTGGATGACAAGGGCACCGATGGCCTGCCCACGCCCGTTGAAATCAAGCGCAACCTGGACAATTACGTCATTGGCCAGGAAACAGCCAAGCGTGCTTTGGCCGTGGCTGTTTACAACCATTACAAACGGTTGCGCCACAAAGAAGCCAGCAAGAAAGACGACGTCGAACTGGCCAAAAGCAACATTTTGCTGGTGGGGCCCACAGGCTCCGGCAAGACGTTGCTCGCGCAAACCATGGCGCGCATGCTGAATGTGCCGTTCGTCATGGCCGATGCCACCACGTTGACCGAAGCCGGCTACGTGGGGGAAGACGTGGAAAACATCATTTCCAAGTTGTTGCAGTCTTGCAATTACGATGTGACCAAGGCACAGCAGGGCATTGTGTACATCGACGAAATCGACAAAATCACCCGCAAGGCCGACAACCCTTCCATCACGCGAGATGTGTCCGGCGAGGGCGTGCAGCAGGCTTTGCTGAAAATGGTGGAAGGCACCATGGCGTCCATACCGCCCCAAGGCGGTCGCAAGCACCCGAATCAGGACTTCCTTCAGGTGGATACCACCAACATCCTGTTCATCTGTGGGGGGGCTTTCGCGGGCATTGAGAAAATCGTTGAGAACAGAACCGAGGCCTCTGGCATTGGTTTCGGTGCGGCAGTCAAAAGCAAGCAGCAGCGCAGCATCTCGGATGCGTTCAAAGACATTGAGCCTGAAGATTTGGTCAAGTACGGCTTGATTCCCGAGCTCGTGGGACGGTTGCCAGTGGTTGCTGCTTTGAACGAATTGTCCGAAGACGCATTGGTGGAAATCTTGACTGAGCCCAAAAATGCAGTGGTCAAGCAGTTTGGCAAGCTCATCTCACTTGAGGGTGCCGAACTGGATGTTCGTCCTGCGGCGCTGCGGTCCATTGCGCGTAAAGCCCTCGCTCGCAAGACTGGTGCACGGGGTCTGCGCTCAATCCTTGAACAAGCACTGATCGACACCATGTTTGATTTGCCCAGCGTTCAGAACGTCGAGAAAGTGGTGGTCGACGAATCCACTATCGACGAAGGCAAACCCCCATTGCTCGTGTATCGGGAAGAAGCCAAGCAGGCCTGATTAGGCATTGCTTGCGCAAACAACCTACTTTTGAAAGAGCACTCATGTCAGGAAACAAAACCCTGCCGCCCTTGCCTGTGGATTTGCCCCTGTTGCCATTGCGTGACGTGGTGGTGTTCGCGCTCATGGTCATTCCAATTTTCGTGGGTCGCGCCAAAAGCATCAAGGCGCTCGAGGTGGACATTGAGTCCGAGCGCCGCATCATGCTGGTGGCACAAAAAACCGCTGCCAAGGACGAACCCTCGCCGTCAGACATGTTCGAGATGGGTTGCGTTGCCACCATTTTGCAGTTGTTGAAATTGCCCGATGGCACCGTCAAGGTATTGGTCGAGGGCTTGCAACGCGCAAAAGTGAACACGGTCAATGACCTGACCACTCACTTCACCGCAGACGTCACACCGCTGGAAAACGGGGGCACATCAGGCGATACCAAAGCCAATGAACTGGAAGCCCTGCGCCGTGCCGTCATGCAGCAGTTTGACCAATACGTCAAACTCAACAAAAAAATCCCGTCGGAAATTCTGACATCCATCTCCAGCATCGATGACGTGGGGCGTTTGGCAGACACCATTGCCGCACACCTGCCGTTGAAGCTCGAATCCAAGCAGGAAGTGCTTGATCTTTCGTCCGTGAATGAGCGCTTGGCCAACCTGTTTGAACAGTTGGAGCGCGAGGTCGATATCCTGACCGTTGACAAGCGCATCCGCGGCCGGGTCAAGCGCCAGATGGAGAAAAACCAGCGCGACTTTTATCTGAACGAGCAAGTCAAAGCCATTCAGAAAGAATTGGGCGAAGGCGAAGACGGCGCTGACATCGAGGAAATCGAGAAAAAAATCAAGGGTGCCAAAATGCCGGCCGAAGCCCGCAAGAAGGCTGAAGCTGAACTGAAAAAGCTCAAGCTCATGTCCCCCATGTCGGCTGAGGCCACGGTGGTGCGCAACTACATCGACGTGCTAACGGCATTGCCTTGGAGCAAAAAGACCAAAATCAAGCACAACCTTCTGCACGCAGAAGATGTGCTCAACCAAGACCACCATGGACTTGAAAAGGTCAAGGACCGCATTCTTGAGTACCTTGCTGTCCAAACGCGGGTTGATAAGGTCAAAGCGCCCATCCTGTGCTTGGTCGGGCCACCTGGGGTGGGTAAAACATCGCTCGGGCAATCCATCGCGAAAGCGACGGGGCGCAAGTACGTGCGCATGGCGCTGGGTGGCATGCGTGATGAGGCTGAAATCCGTGGGCATCGGCGCACTTATATAGGCGCACTGCCGGGTAAGGTGTTGCAAAGCCTGACCAAAGTCGGTACACGCAACCCGTTGTTCCTGCTGGACGAAATCGACAAACTGGGCACCGATTTCCGCGGTGACCCATCGAGTGCGCTGCTGGAAGTGTTGGATCCAGAGCAAAATCACACCTTTGGCGACCATTACGTCGAGGTTGATTTTGATCTCAGCGATGTCATGTTCGTGGCAACGTCCAATTCCATGAACATTCCACCTGCGCTGCTTGATCGCATGGAAGTCATTCGTCTGAGTGGTTACACCGAAGACGAAAAAACCAGCATTGCCATGAAGTACCTGTTGCCCAAGCAGCTGGGCAACAACGGTCTCAAAGACACTGAACTGAACATCGGTGAAGATGCCGTGCGCGACATCGTTCGCTACTACACGCGCGAAGCGGGGGTGCGTTCGTTGGAGCGAGAGGTTTCCAAGATCTGCCGCAAAGTGGTCAAAGGCCTGTTACTGAAAAAGTACACCCCTCAAGTGGTGGTGAATGCCGACAACCTTGGCGACTTCCTCGGTGTGCGCAAGTACACGTTCGGACGTGCCGAGCAGCAGAACCAGGTGGGGCAGGTGGTTGGCTTGGCATGGACCGAGGTGGGGGGTGATTTGCTCACCATTGAGGCTGCACTCATGCCCGGCAAAGGCATCATCACGCGCACGGGCTCATTGGGCGATGTGATGAAAGAGTCTGTCGAGGCTGCCCGCACAGTGGTGCGCAGCCGTTCGCGTGCCATGGGCATCAAAGACGAACTGTTCGAAAAACGCGACGTTCACATTCATGTGCCGGATGGCGCTACCCCCAAAGATGGCCCCAGTGCAGGTGCAGCCATGGCCACCGCGCTGGTGTCGGCCCTCACAGGCATTCCTGTGCGGGGTGACGTCGCCATGACCGGCGAAATCACCTTGCGCGGTGAAATCACTGCCATCGGTGGTTTGAAGGAGAAGTTGCTGGCCGCTTTGCGGGGAGGCATCAAAACCGTGATGATCCCTGAAGAAAATCAAAAAGATTTGGCGGAGATCCCCGATAACGTCAAAGCGGGCTTGAACATCGTTCCGGTTCGCTGGATAGACAAGGTGCTTGAAATTGCGTTGGAGCGGGTTCCCGTACCGTTGGTTGATGACGATTTGGCACCTGCCGTGGTGAAAGCCGGTGAATCTGTGACTGCGGTCGATAAATTGGCCCACTGATGACGAAAAATCACGGATTTTTACTCAGCCAGGTAAAAAACGTACTATAATTCAAGGCTTCAGCGAAACGCTGATATGCGGGATTAGCTCAGTTGGTAGAGCGATACCTTGCCAAGGTATAGGTCGAGAGTTCGAGCCTCTTATCCCGCTCCATATTCAAAAAGGGAAGCGCAAGCTTCCCTTTTTCATGGTGACGCACTTCAGTACGCACCATTGGCGCGATAGCAAAGCGGTTATGCACCGGATTGCAAATCCGTGTAGGTCGGTTCGACTCCGGCTCGCGCCTCCAAATTCGGTACTCAAAAACTGCCCCTCAGCGGAAGTTGCGGGGCTTTTTTGTTCCACAATCCATCAGCGGCCTCGATGGTGAAATTGGTAGACACAGCGGACTTAAAATCCGCCGCTTCCGTAAAAGGGGCGTACCGGTTCGACCCCGGTTCGAGGCACCATGGCTCCCATCCAGTTTTCGAAACTGATCGAAATCACTTTGAGAGACAGTACGTGATGTACAACATGCCCTTCGAAATCCATGTCCATGGCGACATTCCTCTTAGATCTGATGTCATGCTTTCGCATGTCCAAGAGGCATTGCGTCCTTTGTGGATCTATGCGGGGGCAGAGTCCTTGCAGACTGGTGCCAGAAGCAGCTATGAAGAAGAGCCCGGTATCCGCTTCAATGCCAAAGAGCATATGCTTCAGATTTGTTGGACTGTGGCAGGCGATGACGATTTCCGTCAAGTGATGGAAGAGGCCTGCATGGGGCTGAATGACATTGCTGCAACGGGTGCACCCATCGAGGTGTCTTTTTACGATGCCCAATACGACGAAGAGTCAGATGAGTCGCAAGATGAGGATTCGCGCGATGATTTCATGATGTGTTTCGTGGGGCCCACGCCTGCAGCAATATTGCAGGTGCAGCGCGACATGATGGTTCGCGACGTGGTGCACATGATGGAGCGTCATTTCGAAGCCAGCGAACTCGATCCGGTCGTTGCCGCCATCGACAAACTCTTTTCGGATCGATTTGATGCACTGGTCAACTCCATGCAGTTAGGCAAGCCTCCGCGTGGCTCCAGTGGTGGGTCCGGTTCGGGCCATGGTGGTGGGCGCAAGCCGCGCCATTTGCATTGAGGCGTCTTGCTGCCCGAATTCGGTCGCAGCTGCGCCGCAGCCGTTTTCAGACTGACCAGACGATGTCTACTTTGGCTGCTTGGCATCTGTCAAGCATGGCCAGGAAAGGCACGAGCCGCTGAGCCAGCGAGATGCTGGAGGACTGCTTTGCCGTGTTGTCAGCATCATCCGTATCAGCTTCTGCTGCGTTTTGAGTCGCCTGTTGACTGGCGGCAAGTGCTGCAGCCTGCAATGTGGCTTTGGCATCGGCAATCTCTGCCAAGGTGATGATGCCTGGCGCCTTCAAGACCTTGCCAAGCAAGGCAAGAATGCGCTCGGCATCAGGCGCCAGCATGATGAGGTCACCGGTTTCACGGGACTTGAACTTGTAAATCATGCTGGCGGGCCTTTCAGTTGGCTGTCAGCGTAACGCCTTTGAACTCACCGGTTGCAATCCTTTTTTGCCACTCTGTGGGTCCTGTGATGTGGGCGCTGGTGCCGCCAGCGTCTACAGCCACCGTCACAGGCATGTCAACCACATCAAATTCGTAAATGGCTTCCATGCCCAAGTCTGCAAAGCCCACCACTTCTGCGTGTTTGATGGCCTTGGACACCAGGTACGCGGCACCGCCTACTGCCATCAGATAAGCAGACTGGTGCTTCTTGATGGCCTCGATGGCCACAGGGCCACGTTCGGCCTTGCCTACCATGGCGATCAGGCCGGTCTGGGCCAGCATCATGTCGGTGAAACCATCCATGCGGGTGGCAGTGGTTGGACCAGCTGGACCCACAGCTTCGCCTTTGACGGGGTCGACTGGGCCGACGTAGTAAATGACGCGGTTGGTGAAGTCCACGGGGAGCTTCTCGCCTTTAGACAGCATGTCTTGAATGCGCTTGTGGGCGGCATCGCGGCCCGTCAGCATTTTGCCGTTCAGCAGCAGTGTGTCGCCTGGCTTCCAGCTGGCCACTTCGGCTTTGGTCAGTGTGTTCAGGTTCACGCGCTTGCTGGTTTCTGTGTTGGGTGCCCAATCAACCTTTGGCCAGGTATCCAGGCTGGGTGGGTCGATGTAAGTGGGACCACTGCCATCCAACACAAAGTGTGCGTGGCGGGTTGCCGCGCAGTTGGGAATCATTGCAACGGGTTTGCTGGCTGCATGTGTGGGGTACATCTTGATTTTGATGTCCAGTACGGTTGTCAGGCCACCCAGGCCTTGGGCGCCGATGCCCAGTGCGTTGACCTTTTCAAACAACTCCAAGCGCAGTTCCTCTACTTGGGTGAGTTTGTCACCACCCTGTTTCGCCTTCTCGGCTTTGGCCTGCAGCTCGTACATGTCCAAGTCGTCCATCAGGCTTTCCTTGGCCATCAGCACGGCTTTCTCGGCAGTACCACCGATGCCGATGCCCAGCATGCCGGGCGGGCACCAGCCTGCACCCATGGTGGGAACCGTTTTCAGCACCCAGTCGACCACGCTGTCGCCGGGGTTGAGCATGACCATTTTGCTTTTGTTTTCGGAGCCGCCGCCTTTGGCTGCAACGGTCACCTCCACGGTGTTGCCGGGCACGATTTCCGTGACGATGACCGCAGGTGTGTTGTCTTTGGTGTTTTTGCGCAAAAACTGGGGGTCGGCTACCACGCTGGCGCGCAGGGTGTTATCAGGGTGGTTGTAGCCCTGGCGCACGCCTTCATTGATCGCGTCATCAAGACTGCCTGTGAAACCTTCCCAGCGGACATCCATGCCCACTTTCAGGAACACGTTGACGATGCCGGTGTCCTGGCAGATGGGACGGTGGCCCATTGCACTCATTTTGCTGTTGGTCAGAATCTGTGCAATCGCATCTTTGGCTGCAGGGCTTTGCTCGCGTTCGTAAGCACGTCCCAGGTGCGCGATGTAATCGGCTGGGTGGTAGTAGCTGATGTATTGCAGGGCTGCAGCAATTGACTCGACGAGATCGTTCTGACGGATGGTGGTCATGATGTGCGTGGTGTGGGTCGGAAAGAGATTGGCGGTCAGCCAGGCATCTGGCAACGCGGATGTTGTTCGCGGCAACCTTGAGATTTTAGGCAGGGCTACCTGCGTCTGGCTGACGTTTTACCTGTCGGTGGAGGTGGGTTTCCCGTTTAGGTCAGTGCGAGGCCTGGTGGGAACTGTTCAACAGTTTGTCGGTGTAGGCGATGGCGATGGCACTCATCAGGAAGACCACGTGGATGATGGTTTGCCACATCAGCACTTTGAGGTCGTAGTTGGCGGCGTTGATGAATGTTTTCAGCAAGTGAATCGACGAGATTCCGATGATGGCTGTGGCCAACTTAACCTTCAGAACTGACGCGTTCACGTGGTCCAACCATTCGGGTTGATCGCGGTGCCCATCAAGGTCCATGCGACTCACGAACGTCTCGTATCCACCAACGATGACCATGATCAGCAAGTTGGAAATCATGACCACGTCAATGAGTGCCAGCACCACCAGCATGATGATGGTTTCGTTCAGGTGATGGATGTCGATATCAGACTTGTAGCCAATGCTGGCAATCAATGCGTCCAGTGCCGTTTTGCTGCCGAAAGCTGCTTCCACCAAATGCAGCAGTTCCAATAAAAAGTGCACAACGTATACGCCCTGTGCAGCAATCAGCCCCAGGTACAGAGGCAGTTGCAACCAGCGGCTGGCAAAAATCAGGCGGGGTAGGGGACGCAAGGGCGCGGTATCGGGTTCTTTGGGGTGGGACATGTGCAATTTGAGAATATTGAATGCAAATGCGTGCAGCTGACGTGAGAGTGCCACACACCTAGCCTACATTGTGCCGCGGTGCACAAGTTCACGCGATGTTGGGTGGCCCTGTTGTCAGATGAGGGTAACTCCCGATCAGTGCGTGCATGCTTGGCACGCAGTGGCCAGTGATGCGTCAGACCCTTGTAAGAGCCTGGTTTCACATTAGTGGTCGCTTATTTCACCCCAATCGTCCAGGAGACAACATGAGTGCTAATGAAGGTGCAAGCGTATTGCCCGTATACCAACCCAGCGAAGAGTTTGTGAAGAACGCAACCGTGGCTGGCATGGCTGCATACGATGCTCTGTGCAAAGAAGCCGATGCCGACTACGAAGGCTACTGGGCCCGGCATGCACGTGAGCTGATCAGCTGGAAAACACCCTTTACCAAGGCCTTGGACGAGAGCAATGCACCGTTTTTCAAGTGGTTTGCCGATGGCACACTGAATGCGTCTTACAACTGCCTGGACCGCAACATCGAAAAGGGCCTGGGCGACAAGACTGCCATCATTTTCGAGGCTGATGGTGGTGAAGTCACCAAAATCACGTACTCAGGCCTTTTGGCAAAAACCTGCCAGATTGCCAATGCGCTGAAAGCGCAAGGCGTGCAAAAGGGTGACCGCGTCGTCATCTACATCTCCATGTCCATTGAGGGCGTGGCTGCCATGCAGGCCTGCGCCCGTATCGGCGCCACCCACTCGGTGGTCTTCGGCGGTTTCTCCGCGCAAAGCTTGCGCGACCGCATCAACGACACCGGTGCCAAGGTTGTCATCACCGCTGACCACCAGGTTCGTGGTGGCAAGCAGTTGCCCCTCAAGTCAATCGTGGATGAAGCGTTGGCACTGGGTGGCTGCGAATCGGTGGCCAAAGTGCTGGTGGTGAAGCGTTCCGGTTCTGCCATTGCCATGACAGAAGGCCGTGATGTGTGGATGGACGACGCCATTGCGGGGCTGCCCACTACATGCGAACCAGAATGGGTGTCGGCTGAGCATCCCTTGTTCCTGCTGTACACATCTGGCTCAACCGGCAAACCCAAGGGGGTTCAGCACAGCACAGGCGGTTACTTGCTGCATGCTGCCCTGACCACCAAGTGGACCTTTGACCTGAAGGCCGACGATGTGTTCTGGTGTACGGCCGACATCGGCTGGGTCACGGGCCACACTTACATCACCTATGGCCCGTTGGCCCTGGGCGGCACGGAAATCGTCTTCGAAGGTGTGCCCACTTACCCTGATGCCGGTCGTTTCTGGAAGATGATCCAGGACCACAAGTGCAGCATTTTCTACACAGCCCCCACGGCCATCCGTTCGCTGATCAAAGCTGCTGAAGCCAACGACGCTGTGCATCCCAAGAGTTATGACCTGTCCAGCCTGCGTCTGCTGGGCTCAGTCGGTGAACCTATCAATCCAGCTGCTTGGGAGTGGTATTACAAGCATGTGGGCGGCAGCCGCTGCCCCATCGTCGATACGTTCTGGCAAACCGAGACCGGTGGTCACATGATCACCCCTCTGCCAGGTGTGACACCCATGGTGCCCGGTTCTTGCACACTGCCTTTCCCTGGTATCCAGGCTGCCATCGTGGACGAAACCGGCAAGGACGTGCCCAATGGTCAAGGCGGCATTTTGGTTGTGAAACGTCCATGGCCCTCCATGATCCGCACCATCTGGGGTGACGATGCGCGTTTCATCAAGAGCTACTACCCTGAAGATTTCAAGGGCAAATACTACTTGGCAGGCGACGGCGCCATTCGTGACGAAAAAACGGGCTATTTCACCATCACAGGCCGGATTGACGACGTGCTGAACGTGTCAGGCCACCGCATGGGCACGATGGAAATCGAGTCTGCGTTGGTCAGCTGCACGGAGTTGGTGGCCGAAGCTGCTGTGGTGGGTCGTCCTGATGACACCACTGGCGAGGCAGTGGTGGCTTTCGTGGTGCTGAAGCGTTCGCGCCCCACGGGTGACGAAGCCAAAGCCATCGCCAAGCAATTGCGTGATCATGTGGGCCGCGAAATCGGTCCGATTGCCAAGCCCAAGGACATCCGTTTTGGTGACAACTTGCCCAAGACCCGTTCTGGCAAGATCATGCGCCGCTTGTTGCGCTCCATCGCCAAGGGTGAGGCCATCACGCAAGACACCAGCACGCTGGAAAACCCGGCTATCCTGGATCAGCTGTCTGAGAATTTGTGATGAGGATGGGGGTTTCTGTTTTGATAGCTGGAACTCCTTGTCACTAAAGCCAAGGAGCCCTAAAAAGGCAATAAAAAACCCGCTTCAAGCGGGTTTTTTATTGCTGAGCAAAAAGGTTGAATGCCACGAGGGCATCAACCCATTTGATTTCACTTCATGCCAAGAATCCAAGTGGCCAGTTTGGTGGCTTCTTCCTTGGACACTTGTGGGTTCGCGGGCATGGGGACTGCACCGTACACGCCAGAGCCACCTTTCATGATCTTGTCAGCCAGGGCGCCCGCCTTGGATGCATCGTTGCCATGCTTCTTTGCCACCTCTTTGTAGGCTGGTCCGACGATTTTCTTGTCAACAGCGTGGCACGCCAAGCAGTTTTTGGACTTGGCAAGAGCTTCATCGGCCATTGCAGGCGCAGCAACGGTCAGGACGGACGCGAGAACGATCAGAGCACGTTTCATGGAAAATTTCCTCGTGGGTTGGTGAAATCGGCGGGCACTTACGCAAAATAAGCTGGCACTGATTTTATAGGGATTCTTTGATGTGAATCAGCGCGTTACGCATTGTTTCACTCGTGATTCTGTGGTTGACAAGGGGTAATTCATGTGGTTTTTGGGTGCAGGACTGGTTCTGTTGTTTTTGAAATTTCAGGAAATTGGGCCGGTGGCATCCTGGCCCTGGTGGGGAGTGCTGCTGCCTTTTGGTCTGGCAGCCGTCTGGTGGACGTGGGCAGACCATTCAGGCTATACCAAGCGCAAGGCGGTTGAGCGAGAAAATGCCCGCAAGCAGGCGCGCATCGATCGCCAGCGTGATGCCCTGGGGTTGACGCCCAAACGCCGCAAATGAGTGGCGAACAAGTCTGCTGACAGACTGACCTGGATTGCTTGCGTGCTCAGAGATAATCTGCCACGCACAATGTTTCCGTAAATTAATTTACTGCCTGTTCACCATGCCTGAATACCGCTCCAAAACATCCACCGCTGGCCGCAACATGGCAGGTGCCCGCTCTCTGTGGCGTGCCACAGGCATGAAGGACGACGACTTCAGCAAACCCATCATTGCCATCGCTAATTCCTTCACCCAGTTCGTGCCCGGCCACGTGCACCTGAAGGACCTGGGGCAGTTGGTGGCCCGTGAGATTGAAGCCGCAGGCGGTGTGGCCAAAGAGTTCAACACCATTGCTGTGGATGATGGCATCGCCATGGGCCACGACGGCATGCTGTATTCGCTGCCCAGCCGCGACATCATTGCTGACAGCGTGGAGTACATGGTCAATGCCCATTGCGCCGATGCGCTGGTGTGCATTTCCAACTGCGACAAGATCACCCCCGGCATGCTCATGGCCGCCATGCGGTTGAACATCCCCGCGGTGTTCGTGTCGGGTGGCCCCATGGAAGCGGGCAAGGCCAAGCTGGCCAACCCCACCACGCAGGTGATGGAATTCAAAAAGCTGGACCTGATCGATGCCATGGTCATGGCAGCTGATCCACAGGTGACGGATGCCGATGTGGCCGAAGTGGAGCGCTCCGCATGCCCAACCTGCGGCTCATGCTCGGGTATGTTCACGGCCAACTCCATGAATTGCCTGACCGAGGCGCTGGGCATGTCGTTGCCCGGCAACGGCACGGTGGTGGCCACGCATGCCGACCGCGAGCAGCTGTTCAAGCGCGCCGGTCACTTGGCAGTCGATCTTTGCAAACGGTACTACGAGCAAGGCGACGAAAGCGTGCTGCCCCGCTCCATGGGTTTCAAGGCGTTTGAAAACGCCATCACGCTCGACATCGCCATGGGTGGCTCCACCAACACCATCCTGCACCTGCTGGCCATCGCGCAGGAGGCTGAAATCGACTTCACCATGGCCGATATCGACCGCCTGTCCCGCGTGGTGCCGCAGTTGTGCAAGGTGGCACCCAACACCAACAAGTACCACATTGAAGATGTGCACCGTGCTGGCGGCATCATGGCCATCCTGGGTGAGCTGGACCGTGCTGGCAAGCTGCACACCGATGTGCCCACCGTGCACAGCAAAACCATGAAAGACGCGCTGGACGAGTGGGACATTGCCCGCCAGCCCAGCGAAGCCGTCAAGACCTTCTACATGGCCGGCCCGGCCGGCATCCCGTCCCAGGTGGCGTTCAGCCAAGCCACGCGCTGGCCCAGCCTGGACGTGGACCGTGAGAACGGTTGCATCCGATCAGGCGAGCACGCGTTCTCGCAAGAGGGTGGTCTGGCTGTGCTGACGGGCAACATCGCGCTCAATGGTTGCGTGGTCAAAACGGCGGGTGTGGATGACGCGTTGTTGGTATTCGAAGGCACAGCCCACGTTACCGAGTCACAGGACGAGGCAGTGACCAACATCCTGGAAGACAAGGTCAAGGCGGGTGACGTGGTCATCGTGCGTTACGAAGGTCCCAAGGGCGGCCCCGGCATGCAGGAAATGCTGTACCCCACCAGCTACATCAAATCCAAAGGCCTGGGCAAAGCCTGCGCACTGCTGACAGATGGCCGCTTTTCCGGCGGCACGTCGGGCTTGTCGATTGGCCACGTATCGCCCGAAGCGGCGGCCGGTGGTGCCATCGGCCTGGTGCGCAATGGCGACCGCATCCGCATCGACATCCCCAACCGCCGCATCGACGTGCTGGTGTCCGATGCCGAGTTGGATGCCCGCCGTGCCGAGCAGGATGCCAAAGGCTGGAAACCTGCTTTGCCCCGCAAACGCAAGGTGTCGGCTGCGTTGCGCGCCTATGCCAAGCTGGCCATGTCGGCCGACAAGGGCGCTGTGCGCGACCTGTCACTGCTGACCGACTGATTCACGCCCCCGGTCATCGGCTGCCTTGCGCAAGAAGCGCGTGCGCCGTTGGCTGGCAAGCTGTTTAACCGAGGAACCCACATGAAAGTCAGCGACATTCTCCGCGTCAAAGGTGGCACGTTGTACACGGCCTCACCAGACGACAACCTGCAAGATGCCGTCGAGGTAATGGCCCGGCTCGACATCGGTTCGCTTGCCATCATGGAGCACGGTGAGCTGGTCGGTATGCTGACTTTCCGTGAAATCATCCAGACGCTGGCAACCTCAAAGGGTGAGCTGGGCGGTCGCACGGTGCGCAAGGTGATGGATGATTTCCCCATGTCGTGCACCCCTGAAACCGAGTTGGATCAGGTGCGCCCCATGATGCTGTCGCGGCACACGCGCTACATGCCCGTCATGGACAATCGCATGCTGATGGGCGTGATCAGCTTCTACGATGTGGCCAAAGCGGTGGTAGACAGCCAGAACTTCGAGAACAAGATGTTGAAGGCCTACATCCGCGATTGGCCCAAAGAAGACGATACAGACGCCGCTGACGAACCTGCTGACAAGGGCTGACGCCTCTTGGGGGTAAGAAGGGGTGCCCCGGCAAAGGTCTGATGCACACGAGGCCGTTGCCGTGCCTGTCTGGGATAATCCCCACCCATGAGCGGCAACACCTTCGGACACCTTTTCGCAGTCACCAATTTCGGTGAATCCCACGGGCCAGCCATCGGCTGCATCATCGACGGCTGCCCGCCGGGCTTGGCGCTCAGTGAGGCCGACATCCAGCCCGAGC
>JACCDS010227196.1_pt1 | contig 14731 bp, 9 predicted proteins | sample 7446441 | NCBI WGS metagenome assembly JACCDS01 (sample SAMN15323445, study PRJNA562643) | freshwater metagenome | isolation source: river surface water | place: USA:Blue River Watershed | collected 2017-08-17 | reverse complement strand
TGCTTCTGAAAATCCCGGACACCAACAACAAAGGAATGCCAAGGCGATTGGTTTCGGATAGGTAGTAATACCAAAAATCATACTTAATAAAAATCACTAACTCGGGATGTATTTTTTTCAAAAACCATTGTGCATTTCGGGGGCTATCCATTGGCAAATACAGTACCCAAGTAGCTAAAGGATAGTTTTTTTGCACCTCGTAGCCTGACGGGGAAAAAAAAGTTAGTAATAATTCATAATTGAGATATCGCTGTTTAATGGCTTCTAACAGAGGCCTGCCTTGCTCAAATTCGCCCAAACTGCTACAATGCACCCAAATTATTTTTGTGTCTGCATTTGCTGAAAAATCTGATAATTGTTGGAAAGTATTTTGCCGACCATTCCACCACAATTGCGCCTTTGGATGGTACCATGCAACCATCCGAATGACCATTGGATACAGTTGCGTAAAAAGAAAATATAGGAATTTCAAAAGGTTTTTTTTTCAAAATAACAACAAATTAAACAAACTGCTTGCTTACGTTATTTAGGTCCGATTTGTATAGGTTTTTCTATTAGATTTGCCGCAACAACATATACATATGAGGCCAATACAAATGGTAGATACCAAAAACCAGTATCTAAAAATCAAAACAGAAGTAGACAGTGCCATTCACGAAGTATTAGATAGTGCCGCATACATCAATGGCAAGCCCGTTCAAGATTTCACCCAATCACTCAACAATTATATTGGTGCCAAATACACGGTTACTTGTGCCAATGGTACCGATGCGCTGCAAATAGCCATGATGGCATTGGATTTACAACCCGGCGACGAAGTGATTACACCCTCTTTCACTTATATTGCCACTACCGAAGTGGTAGCCTTACTGCGCTTAAAACCCGTTTTTGTAGAGGTAGATGCCCAAACATTTTGTATGGATATTGATGCTTTGAAAAAAGCCATTACACCCAAAACAAAAGCCATTGTACCGGTACACTTGTATGGTCATGCGGCCAATATGGAAGCAATTATGCAAGTAGCGGCAGCGCACAACCTCTATGTTATAGAAGACAATGCACAAGCAATAGGAGCCAATTATACTTTTAGTGATGGAACGGTAAAAAAAACAGGTAGCATTGGACATATAGGGTGCACTTCCTTTTATCCTAGTAAAAACTTAGGTGCTTACGGTGATGGTGGGGCTATTTTTACAAATGATGAGGCATTGGCCACAAAAATGAAAATGATTGCCAACCACGGACAGCAAAAAAGATATTACCACGAAATGGTGGGCTGCAATTCTCGATTAGATAGCATACAAGCGGCTGTTTTGAATATCAAACTCCAACATTTAGATAGTTACATTTTGGCAAGGCAAAGCGCTGCTGACTTCTACAACAAAGCTTTTGCGCAGCATCCGGCAATCACAGTACCCCATGTTGCTGATTATTCATCGCATGTATACCACCAATACACACTGATACTATCTGGAGTAAATAGAGATGCACTTTCTGCCTACTTAGCTGAAAAGAAAATCCCTTCTATGATTTATTATCCCGTTCCCGGCCACAAGCAAGCGATGTTTGCCTCGTTGGGCACGCCTGTTCATTTGGCTACTACCGATTGGTTAACAGAAAGGGTTATATCGCTGCCTATGCACACCGAATTAGACGCAGACCAATTATCGTACATTACAGAAAATGTTTTAGCATTTATAAACCAATAATCTATGAAAATTGCCGTTGTAGGTACAGGCTATGTTGGTTTGGTATCGGGCACTTGTTTTGCAGAAACAGGTAACAAAGTTACTTGTGTAGACATTGACCCGAATAAAGTGACCAAACTAGCAAATGGCCAAATCACCATTTACGAACCTGGGTTAGAAAAAATTTTTTTACGCAATGTAAAAGAAGGCCGATTAAAGTTTACCACCAACCTTGCCGAAGGAATTGAAGAGGCGTCCATCATTTTTTTAGCACTGCCTACCCCTCCGGGTGAAGGGGGCGCTGCCGACTTAAAATATGTGTTGGGCGTTGCTAGCGATTTAGGCAAAATCATGACCGATTATAAAGTTATTGTAGATAAAAGTACCGTACCGGTGGGTACTGCTGAAAAAGTGAGAGCCGCTATTGCCGCCAATTACAAAGGCGAATTTGATGTGGTGAGCAATCCGGAATTTTTAAGAGAAGGCGTAGCCGTTGACGATTTTATGAAACCCGATCGTGTAGTAGTGGGAACTACTTCCGAAAGAGCTAAAAAACTGATGGGCGAGTTGTATGCGCCCTATGTACGCCAAGGGAATCCCGTAATATTTATGGATGAAAAAAGTGCGGAACTGACCAAATATGCCGCAAACTCATTTTTGGCAACCAAAATTTCATTCATGAATGAAATAGCACAAATGTGCGAAAAATTGGGTGCCGATGTTGACATGGTGCGCAAAGGCATTGGCAGCGATGACAGAATTGGCAGACGCTTTTTATTTCCCGGTATTGGCTATGGAGGCAGTTGTTTTCCCAAAGATGTACAGGCATTGATTATGTCGGCTGAAGAAGTGGCTTATAATTTTCAAATTCTGAAAGCGGTGGAAGCGGTGAATGAAAACCAAAAAATGCACCTGATTCCAAAAATCAAAAGCTTTTTCAACAACAATATTGCAGGAAAGCATTTCGCCCTGTGGGGCTTAGCATTCAAGCCTAATACCGACGATATTCGTGAAGCACCGGCTTTATACATCATTAAAGCTTTATTAGAGGCGGGCGCTACGGTAACTGCCTTTGACCCCGAAGCAATGCCGAATGTTCAAAAACAAATTGGCAACATCATCACCTATGCCGATAGTCAATACAATGCCCTTGTAAATGCAGATGCATTAATCATTGCTACAGAGTGGTCCGAATTTAGAACACCCGACTTTGAACAAATTGATCTACACCTGAAACAGAAAGCCATTTTTGATGGTAGAAATCTTTTTGACGTACAACAAATCAGAAGTTTGGGTTACCACTACGAAAGCATTGGACGCAATTAAATCTTTTCATCTTTCTTAAATCCACACTATGTCTGCCAAAAGAGTTTTAATTACCGGCGCCGCAGGTTTCTTGGGTTCGCATCTTTGCGATAGATTTATCAAAGAAGGTTACCAAGTAGTAGGAATGGACAATCTGATTACTGGCGACCTTAAAAATATTGAACATCTATTTGCACTTCCACAGTTTGAATTTTATCACCACGACGTATCAAAATTCATTCATGTACCGGGTCCAATTGATTACATTTTACATTTTGCTTCTCCTGCAAGTCCTATCGATTATTTGAAAATTCCTATTCAAACATTAAAAGTGGGTTCGCTTGGAACACACAATTGTTTGGGTCTTGCAAAGGCAAAAGGTGCTAGAATGTTGATTGCCTCTACAAGCGAAATTTACGGCGATCCGCTTGTACACCCACAAACGGAGGAGTATTGGGGAAATGTAAACCCTATTGGTCCACGTGGCGTATACGACGAAGCCAAACGTTTCCAAGAAGCTATTACCATGGCTTATCATACTTTTCACGGTTTAGAAACACGCATTGTTCGCATTTTCAACACCTACGGGCCACGTATGCGCCTCAATGACGGTCGTGCCCTGCCCGCTTTTATTGGACAAGCTTTGCGTGGGGAAGATCTTACCGTATTTGGAGACGGCAGCCAAACACGCAGTTTTTGTTATGTAGACGATTTGATTGAGGGCATTTACCGATTACTACTGAGCGATTATGCATTGCCTGTTAACATTGGCAATCCTAACGAAATCACCCTACTCGACTTTGCGGAAGAAGTGCTTAAGCTAACCGGATCCACCGTTAAAATTGTGCACAAACCATTACCCAAAGACGATCCAAAGCAGCGCAAACCCGATATTAGCAAGGCCAAAGAAATATTGAATTGGTCGCCTACTATTGATCGTGCCGAAGGCTTAAAACGCACTTATGCCTATTTTAAAGCACTGCCTCAAGAAGAATGGAACAAACAACCTAAAGAATTTATTAGTTCAAAATAATGACACACAATACCTCTTTTGCAAGTACACCATTGACACTAGGCGTTATAGGCCTAGGCTATGTAGGCTTACCACTAGCATTGGCATTTGCCCGAAAAACAAAAGTCATTGCCTTCGACATCAATGTACAACGCATTGCTATGATGCAGGAAGGCATAGACCCTAGCAACGAATTGCCCTCGGAGGCATTTCAAAACTGCGACATCGTTTTTACCCACTCGTTAGAGGAACTGCGCAAAGCCAACTTTTATATTGTGGCTGTACCTACACCGGTAGACGAACACAATGTACCCGATCTTACCCCCGTGTTACGAGCATCTGAAACCGTGGGTAAAGTATTGAAAAAAGGTGATTATGTGGTCTTTGAATCTACTGTATACCCAGGTTGTACCGAGGAAGATTGTTTGCCTATAATTGAAAAAATCAGCGGCTTAAAAGCTGTAACCGACTTTAAACTTGGTTACTCTCCGGAACGTATCAACCCGGGAGATAAAGAACACACCCTCGAAACGATAGTCAAAGTAGTATCGGGATGCGATGCCGAAAGTTTGGCCTTCATTGCCGAGGTATATGAACTAGTTGTACAAGCCGGCGTACACAAAGCATCGTCTATCAAAGTAGCCGAAGCAGCAAAAATTATTGAAAATACACAGCGCGACATCAATATTGCCTTGATGAACGAGTTAAGTATCATTTTCGACAAAATGAATATCAATACTTACGAAGTACTTGAGGCCGCAGGTACTAAATGGAATTTTTTAAAATTCCAACCCGGATTGGTGGGCGGACATTGTATTGGCGTAGACCCGTATTACCTCACTTACAAGGCTGCCGAACTAGGTTATACCTCTAGAATCATTACCGCAGGTCGCTTAATCAACGACGGCATGGGTGCCTATGTGGCAAAAAAAATACTACAACACATTATTCTGAACAGCGGCAACGTAAAAGAAGCAAAAGTGCTAATCATGGGTGCTACGTTCAAGGAAAATGTGAGCGATATTAGAAACAGTAAAGTAGCCGATGTAGTTAAAGCATTGAAAGAATACCATTTAAATGTGGATATTACCGATGCTTATGCCGATAGTAACGAGTTGCAGCACGAATATGGCTTTGCACTTACCGAAACAATTGGCAACAACTACGATGCAGTTATTGTAATTGTACCACACCAACCCTACAAACAATTAAACGATGCATACTTTGCCTCTATTACCAAACCGCAAGCAATTGTGGCAGATATAAAGGGCATTTACCGTCATCAAATAACTTCTCGTCAATATTGGAGTTTATAAAAAATAGTTTACTCACCTCTCTTTTCAATTCATTATGCAAAAACCTTTGATTGTAGTAACAGGTAAAAACGGACAATTGGGTTGGGAACTACAACAGCTAGCCCCAACTTTGGCAGCCGATTACGATTGGCTGTTTGTTGATGCCGACTCGCTCGACCTTAGCAAGCCCGATACCATTGAGGCTTTTTTTGCACCCATACAACCGGCCTATTTTATTCATTGCGCAGCGTATACAGCCGTAGACAAAGCCGAAACGGAACAAGCACTCGCATACAACATCAACGCTGTTTCAGTTGGCGAAATTGCCAAGCAATGCGCACAAAAAAATTGCGTATTGATTACTATTTCTACCGATTATGTATTTGATGGCAATGGCACTGCTCCCTACAAAACCAACCACCCTATTCAACCGGTGAATTATTATGGCTATACCAAAAAAGTAAGTGAGGAACTAGCACTTGCCAACAATCCCCAAACCATCATCATTCGTACTTCATGGGTGTACAGTACACATGGTCATAATTTTGTAAAAACCATGCTCCGCCTCATGAACGAACGTACAGAACTGAAGGTTATTGCCGATCAGTTAGGATGTCCTACCTATGCGGCAGATTTAGCAAGCGCTATTGTACAAGTGGTTCAGCAAACAGCGCAAGGCAATACCCACTTTGGCACCTACCATTACAGCAATAGCGGCATTATCTCGTGGCACGATTTTGCAACAGCCATACAACAAATAGCTAATTTATCTTGCCAAGTATTACCAATTACCACCGCCGAATATCCTACCCCGGCTAAGCGACCGGCTTATTCTGCAATGGACACAAGCGATATTGCTACCAACTTTGGGGTATCGCTCATTCCGTGGCGCAATAGTTTGGAAAAATGTATGCATTTGTTGCAATCCTAACAAAGCCATTCATTTGGCCAATAGGGTTACAATTGCTGAACGGTGCCAACGCCACTACAGCTTTATATGTAGTACCGGCCCTTGGCTCATCATCAAAATAGGAAGGCTACCGTGTAGCCTTTTTTCATATAAGTACGCTATTAAATGGGAAATTAAAAAGTAGGGGCTATCGACTATTGTACCAAAAGCAGCTTTTGTTCGGGCTGTTTGGCAGTAGTCCTCGCCCAATCGCCCTACGGTTGTTGGTCTGTGGGCTACTTGCCACCATCCCGCAGCCCTTCATCTGCAATACTCATGGCAACTATTCCCTAACCGAAGGTTGGTAAAAACGCTCCTTAATCATTATTCTGCATTGGCCAACACCAATGAACCGTGTTGGATAATGCCACCCCCAATAACATCGTTGCCCTCAAAAAATACCGCACTTTGTCCGGGTGCAATGCTTTTAACGGGGTCGTAAAACCGAACTTGTATATCTTGTTCAGCAGCATATAAATGGCTGAGTGCGCCCGCATCTTTGTACCTAATTTTGGTGATTGCTTCCATGCCATTGTGTTCTATTCCATCGTATTTCATCCAATTGAGGCGTGTTACCGTCATGTGGTTTTGTTCTAAATCGGTTTCGTCGCCCAATACCACTGTATTACTATCCGGATGAATAGCCGTAACATAGGCCGGTTTGCCTAAAGCAATATCCAATCCTTTGCGCTGACCAATTGTGTAAAACGGATAGCCTCGGTGCTTGCCCAAACGCTTACCAGTTTTGTCTACAAACCATCCACCGGCTACTTTTTCTGTTAAGCCTTCTACCCGTCGGGTTAAAAAACCACGATAATCGTTATCGGGAACAAAACAAATTTCGTAACTCTCGCTTTTTTTGGCGAGTTCCGGATAGCCCATATCCATCGCCATTTGTCTGATAGCTGTTTTGCGGTATTTACCCAAGGGGAGCAAAGTACGGCCCAACAATGCCTGATCGAGCCCCCACAATACATAGCTTTGATCTTTTGTTTCGTCCAACCCCTTGCTTACCACGTATCGGCCATTGGTGTGTTGTCTCACTTCGGCATAATGCCCGGTAGCAATAAACTCGCAATCAAGCGCGTCGGCTCGTTTTAGCAGCGCTTTCCACTTAATGTGGGTATTGCACATGACACAAGGGTTTGGGGTACGACCCGACAAATATTCGTCTACAAAATTTTCAATAACAAAATCGCCAAATTCGTCTCTGATATCCAATATAAAATGGGGAAAGCCATTTTGAACAGCTGCCATACGGGCATCATTAAAGCTATCGATATTGCAACAGCCCGTTTCTTTCTTACTGGTACTACCACCACTCGACGCATAATCCCACGTTTTCATGGTAATGCCAATTACTTCGTAGCCTTCATTGTGCAACATCAATGCCGTAACGGTACTATCAATGCCGCCACTCATGGCTACCAAAACTTTTCCTTTACGGCTCATATATTCCTTTACTTACTAAAAAAATGAAAAAAATCAAACACAAAGATACAGTTTAGCCGCTTGCCCCTTACTTTGCAGAACGCTTTACCGGTATCGAAAACAGAAATAATTATGACTTTCGGTTGCCCTACACAAATGATTTTGCAGGGCATATACCCTAGCTTTTGGGCATCGTTAGCTATTTTTATTATTTAAATACTTTGGTCATTTAGCAATAAAACGTACCACCAAGTTCTTCAATCGAAACACATTTGAATAAACTATGCAAACAAGAGTAGCACAAAAAAAACGGTACTGGCAGGCAATTTTTCGGTTGTTGTTGTGTATAGGATGGCTGTGCGGTTGCGAAAATGCCGTTCACTCCGAGTTCAATCCCTTTCCGGTTACCCCAACACAGAAGGTAGAAAAACAAACAAGCAACTCGGATACAAGCTACCGAATTCCAGCAAACAAACAGGCTATCACTATTTGTTCGTGGAATTTGAAAGACTTTGGTCGCAGCAAAAGCGATGAAGAAATTGCTTTTATGGCCAATACCATTGCTAATGCAGATGTGTTAGCCATACAGGAAGTGGTTACAGCACCCGGAGGCGCTCAAGCGGTAGCACGATTGGCAGAGGAACTAAACAGAAAAGGAACCAAATGGCAATATGTTATCAGCGATCCTACCACAGGCACACCAAGCTCGCACGAGCGGTATGCCTTTTTATGGAAACCGAGTAGCCTTACCTTAAAAGGCAAGCCCGAATTAGCCAATCGTTTTGCTGAGGAGATAGATAGAGAACCCTATATGGCTACGTTTTCCTTCAACACACAATCATTTACATTGGTAAGTTTTCATGCCGTACCAAAAAGCAAGAATCCTGAAACAGAAATAAAGTTATTGCAACAATTCATTACAGAATATCCTGATAGGCAGTTGTTGTTTACCGGCGATTTTAATTGTCCGCAATCGAACAGCGTATTCAATAGTTTAAAAAACGTGGGGTACGTGCCAATTTTCACCCAACAGAAAACCTCTTTACGGCACAAATGCATCAACGAGGATTGTTTGGCCTCCGAATTTGACAATTTGTTTTACCCACCCAACCAATTGCAATTGCTCAAAAGCGGTGTGGTACATTTTTATAAACAATTTGACGATGTGAAAGCTGCCTCATACATCTCCGATCACTTACCTATTTATGTACAATTTAAAAAGTAGCGGCAACAGCTATCAAGGTGTGGTGGTTTCTATTTTTTCTACCACAATCAAATCGGCCAAATCAACATGCATAGGCAATTGGCCTATTTGTACGATGGCTCTTTTTCCCCGAATTTCTTGCACCTTGCCCACTTGGTAATTTTTCCGAAGTTTCACCAGTGCACCCACCACTATTTCGGTTGCCAATTCTTTGTATTTGGTATCTACTTTTTTAGCAAGTTTATTGACAACAATTTGTTCTTTGCTTTTAAAAAGGAGTGTTTGTAAATTTTTTACTACCTGGTTTTTGTCTTCCGCTTTTTTCCAATCTAAAACTACTTGTTTCAGTTTGCGCTCCATATCTTTCAAATAAGCAATCTTTTCGTTAGACACCTGATTTTGGTGCTTTAAAAGCTCTATTTGTTGTGCGTGTTTTTCTTTTTGTAATACCGATTCCAATTCTTTTTTCAGCAATTCATTTTCACGGAGTAGTTTACCAAGGGCTTTTTTCTCTTTATCAAGGTGCTGAACATCCTGCTCTGTTTTATTGAGCAACCGATCGAGTTTAAAATGATCTTCGTCTACAAATTTGCGTGCTCGATTAATCAAATGCTGTGGCAGTCCTATCCGCTCAGCTATAGCAAATGTGTAGCTGCTTCCGGGCTTGCCAACCATTAATTGATACATGGGTAACAAGCGGACTTCATCAAATTGCATGGCGCCATTAATGATACCTTTTGTATGGTTGGCCATGACTTTCAGATTTAGGTAATGCGTAGTTACAATGCCTATAGCATGGCGTCTGCCCAATTCTTCCATAATTACTTCCGCAAAAGCACCGCCTAAATTTGGGTCGCTACCACTGCCCAACTCATCAATAAAAAACAGTGTTTTACCATTGGCAATTTCAATAAAGTACTTCATGTGCATCAAATGCGAGCTATAAGTACTTAACTCAAACTCAATGCTTTGGGTATCGCCAATATGAATAAAGAGTTGTTTAAAAATACCCATTTGCGAGGTAGGATGCACCGGCACAAGTAATCCGCTCTGAAGCATCATTTGGTTTAGCCCAATGGTTTTCATGGTCACCGTTTTGCCTCCCGCATTCGGGCCACTAATCACCAAAATGCGATTTTCGGCATCTAATTGCAAGGTTACAGGAACGGTTTGCTTGCCGCTAACTTTGTTGTACAAATACAGTAACGGATGGTAAGCATCTTTCAATGCCAAATGTGCTTTATCCAACACATTGGGTAAATGCGCGTTCATTTCTATAGCCAATTTGGCCTTTGCTCTTATATAATCGAATAAAGCAATAATTTCCAGATACGACATAATCAGCGATGCATATACCGACAACTTAGCCGTTAATGCTTTTAGTATTCGCTCTACTTCGCGACTTTCTTCGTGTTCTAAACTAAATACGGCATTATTGAGTTCAATCGTTTCTTCAGGCTCTATAAAAGCCGTTTTTCGGCTATCACTTTCGCCATGCAAAATACCCTTTACTTGTCGCTTATGTTCGCTGAATACTGCAACCACACGCCTACCATTGCTAAAGCCTTCTTCTATATCGGCAGAATAACCGGCCTTATTTAACTTGGCCACTACTCTTTCAAACATTCTCCGCAGTTCGTTTCTGCGCTTGTACAAACTCATGCGTATTTGGTACAATTCTTCGCTAGCATTGTCTTTTACCACACCACTTTCGTCGAGTACTTCATCTATACATTCCGCAATTGTTTTTTCATAGTAATGCTGTTCAATCACTTTAGCCATAGCGCTATAAGCCAACCGGCGTTCATCATCAAACCACCTGAAGATGCTTGCAGCGTTATTGAGCAACCGCCTAATTTGTATCCATTGCTCACCACCTAAAGTAGCCCCGGGAATGCCCAATAATTTTATTTCCTGCTGAATATGTGCGGTAAAGTCGATTGGAAAATATGCCTGCTGTTGCAATAGCAATTTGAACTCATGCGTTTGGTGGAGCTCCAATTCAATGAAGTCTTTTTTGGTGTGAATTCGCAAATGTTCGGCACGCCGTTGTGCCAATACCGTTTTGCAGTGTTCCTTTAGCAACAATTTTACTTTATCAAACTCCAATTGTTGTAAAGCTGTATCGGGATATAAACGCATGTAATAAAATAACTAGTGATAATAGGTTTGCAAAGTTAAGTAGAAAGAGATGAGATGTATGTTGTAAAATAGGTTGTAAGTTGTAGGTTATAAGTTATAAGTTTTGCGCCCGTACCACAACCGGGACAACAACTTCATAACAATGTTCTGTTCGGCATTATTGCATACAAAAAAGTGATTTTTTGTATGCAATGCTTGTTGACATACAGCAATGTATGGGTAAGCTACTTTATCCAAAAGCAGTAAAGGAATTTTCATGCTACCACACTACTACCATTGTTAACGATATCAATTCATAGAAACACCAATAGCCTAAACAAGTTAGGCTATTTGATGAAATATTTTGAGTTGATTATTCTTTCGCTTTTTTCAAACCGTAAGCAATACCACTTGCTAAAAGCAATACGCTCAAATTGCTGCTAAGTGGAACTACGGGGCCGTCGCCAAAGCCTCCGTTACCATCTCCGCCAGTTTCTCCACCTGGATCACCTTCAAATACAGCCGGAGTTTGGGCAGAAATTGTATTAACATTTGCAAAGCAAAGTACTAGGCAGCCAGCCAAAAGCAATCTTTTAAATAATTGTTTGAACATTTTGTGATTTTTGTGGGGGTGATGTGTCTCTTTTTTATATGGCTTAAAAAGGCGGACGGAAAATTTTACTAATCCGTCCGCAATTTAAGGTAATTTATTATTGTATTAACAAATTAGTTTGATAAACGACTTGTTTATTTGAATCGCTGCTTATAGAAACAGTATACTGACCGTTTGCTACTACTTGTTTTAAGCGCAAAGCAATTGTAGCATTGCCACCTTTGTGTTCAACCACTTCGGTGTGTACCTGTTGTCCCAACACATTGCGCAATGTAATGTTGTATTTACCGGCATTTACTTGCGTTAATTGCAAGCTTACATTGTTGCCTTTGCTTGGGTTAGGATACAATACATATTTAGCAGTTGCAGTAGCTTTTTTCACAATCACCACTTTGCTGTAAGTAGCAGCTTCGTTGATGCCGTTTACTTTAACACGATAGTAATTGCTACCATTTACAGGTTTGGTATCTGTAACGCTATAGCTTGCGGTAGCTGTATTTTTTGCGGCCACAGTAACAAGTTTGCTGTAAGCAACCCCATCGGTAGATTTCTCTACATCGTAGCTGTTGATATTGCGCTCCCCAACGGTATTAATAGACAATACTACATCGCTACCTTGTTGAACCCCTTGTACATCAATGCTACTGATAGGCAATACACTTGGTTTGAAAATTACCGTAAAGCGATTGCTGTAAGATGCCGGTATTGTATTATCCACTGTAAAGTCGATAGCCGTTTCCGCACCGGATTTTACTAAGGTTTCGGTTTTCTTGTAAGCATCCTTTACGTACGCATCAAAACCTGTACTTGTATAGCCACTTGCATCTACTTTCAATTGGTAGTTGGTATTGTTGCTAAGCTTCGATAATTCTATTGGTAACACATCGTTAGCTGTGGCACTTTGACGCGCTTCGATAGCTAATTTTTGAGCACCATTCACTAGCATGATGTTGTCGGCAGGATTTTCCATTTTGTAAGAATCATCACCGGTAACAGCATTGCTATAATTACCAAATACGGCTACGGTTTCATCTACCATATCTAAAGTAACTGATTCCACCGGTTTGAATAAGCCAATACGCAATACCTGCTTTTCTGTTGTGGTTTCAGCTCCAAACACATCAGCCACATTACCCGAACCCACTTTATCTGCCTCTTCTATCTGTATAGAAGCCGCACCTGCAGTAGCTGTTTGTACAAAGAAGGCCTGACCAGGTTGTATGTACCTATTGATATTGTGAGCTCCGGCTCCCGATACTTCAATTGGGCTTACAGTTACATAACCGCGTGTTTTTGGACTCAATATCCACATCGTTGGGTTAACATTGGTTTTGCCAACGAGTGTCCAATCAATTGGCGCTACGTAAGGATTACCAACCATACTAAAGCCATTCGCTGCGGTATTTAATCCGCTGATGGTTTGTGTGCCTGTAATTAACGAACCGGTTGCACGCAAAGTAGTTGCATTGATCATGTTATTGGCTTGTGGAATTAAATACATACTCCAATTTCTATCGCCACGCACCAATACACGGTAACCTTTCATAGCAGTAAGCGCTGTATCCTTAGAACTGCTTAAACCTGGATTCCAAGTACCATTGGTATTGTTGTAGGTGAAGATAGATTTAGAACCACTTGCCGTTTTATCTAATCCTGTTGTTGCATCAATAAATCCTGTTTGTGCTTTGGCTTGCGCAAAAGTTTTAGCTTCTGCAAAACCAGTTACATAAGTACCAAAACCACTTATGAAAGCACCATTCTCTTGCCAGTTTGCAAAAATTGATCCTGCACCACTTACACTTGGCGTAAGATCGCGGAAGGCGCGTAAACCTTTAGGTATGTAACGCTCTACTACAAATTTACCCGTGCCGTAAGTGATTGATGCACCTGAACCCAAAGCAGGAACAATAGCTTGTGTGCTAGCCGTTGATTTGAGGGTGATGTTGAAATTGTCTACTGCCAAAGTACCATCGGTAAGTGTCATATCACCTGTAATATTAAAATTACTTCCAATAGTTAAGGTATTAGTTGCACCAGTGTGGTTTAAGGTAAAGTTACCTACCGTGTTTGCGCTTGATGTAAAGCGAAGTGTTCCCATTGAACCACTAACTGAGCGGAACAAATTGAAATCTGAACTTGCAGTTGCACTGATACTACCGGAAGTATTCAAGATAAAAGATGCACCTCCTGCGCCACTCACATTTGCAAAAGACAAATCATTGCCATTTAAATTCAATACAGAACTATTAACCAATGTAATACCTCCACTTGTGGCATTACCTACCGAAATATTCGAACTACCACCTACAGTTGACATCAAAATTGTATTGGCAGTAGTGGTGATAATTCTAAACCAGCGTACGGTGTTACCTGCCCCAGTTATTGTTTGTGTTCCACCAGCAGTACCTATAGTGCTTAAGGTCATCGAATTGGCATCTACAGGAGGTGTTACCGTTCCTACATAGGTTAGGTTTCCGCCCAAAGAAATGGTTGCAAATGGACTGCTTGATGGACCATTTAATGTTACATTACTAAATGTTAAGTTACCATTAATTGTTGTGGTATTTCCTATGAAAGTTTTTGTACCTGTACCACTCAATTTCAAATTGGAATAAGTGATTTGAGGTACCGATATAGCTATGTTATTGTACTCAATAGTGCTTCCTGTTGCCAGTGTACCAATTGTAGGTGATGTGTTATTTTCTATAGTCAGTTCTCCATTATTGTTTACATCAACTGTTCCAGTAAATGTAAATCCTGAAGGAATGGTAAAGTCGGTAACATTGGTACCGTCGCCTACCACTACCTTGGCCGAACTACCCGAAACAACCCAATTGGCATCGATAGTAGCTGCAGTACGGTTACGAACTTGGAACACATTGCCATTGCTCGTAAAATCAGCCGGAGCGTCACCACTACCATCGGTATTCAATCCCCAACTGGCTAAACTGTTAAGTACACCCGTAGCTTTTGAATAGTAAACTGCAGTTCTTGAACCGGTTACCGCCACAGTTTTAGTTACTGCGCCAGTGCTTGTGTGGGTAATATTACCACTATTAACCCCGTTCGTGCTTGTATTCATTCGTACATATACGGTTACAGTATCACCTATT
>JACCDS010217055.1_pt1 | contig 14731 bp, 13 predicted proteins | sample 7446441 | NCBI WGS metagenome assembly JACCDS01 (sample SAMN15323445, study PRJNA562643) | freshwater metagenome | isolation source: river surface water | place: USA:Blue River Watershed | collected 2017-08-17 | reverse complement strand
GGAATTCAGCGAGAGACTCGATGAATAGGGATGCCTCAGGGTCGATGATGGTGGTGTAGATCTCGACCTCGGTGCCCTCGTTGCCCATGTAGTCGGCGTAAGCGGCACATTCGTCAGAGGTGGACTCGGTTGCGGTCTCCTCGGTTGCGGTCTCGGAGCTTGCGCATCCAGCCAAAACCAGGGTAGCTGCAACAGCAGTCGCACCAAACGCAACAGCGCGGCGACGTAGTGTTGACATATTTTTCCTTTCGAAATCGCCAAATGGCGAACCTCACGATTGGAGGGTGACTTTAGATTATTGGCTCCGGATTGTGATGTGCCACTGGAAGCGGTTACATTCGGATAACAATGCTGTATCGGCTTACAAAAAGCCTCTTTACAATTTTTACAATTGGCCGAGTGTGCCCTTATTTTTGTGAGAAATACCCCTGCATTTGGGTTAGCGCCATGAATCTGTGAGAGAGAGAATTCTTGACATCGGGATCAAGTTCCGCGGCTGACACCTCAAAACCTTCGGGGATGAAAACCGGGTCATAACCAAAACCATTCTCACCGCTTGAGTGCTTCGCCAGCCGTCCGGGCCAAACCCCTGTAAAGCTCAGCTCTTCGGTATCTGAAACATAGGCGATGGTGCAAACAAAGCTCGCTGCACGATTTGGATCGTCAATATCGTCCATTTGAGCCAAAAGCAGATCGCGATTGGTCTTATCGTCTCTGCCTCCAGACCAAATCGCGGAAAAGATTCCTGGAGCGCCGCCCATAACCTCGACGCTTATACCCGAGTCGTCAGCAAAAGCAGGCAGGCCCGTTGCCTCGAATGCAGCCCGTGCCTTTATCATCGCGTTTTCAAGAAAACTGATGCCGGTCTCTTTTGGCTCAGGGCCTTTATAGGACTCGACCTCGATGCCAACGGAACCCAGAATTGCGCTGGCCTCGGCGAGCTTGTGGGCATTGCCGGTTGCAAAAACAAGTCTCATCGATTACTCCGCCAGGGCTCGGTTTTGAACTCGTGTTAGCTCAGCACCGGCCTTTGTTGCCAAGTCCAGCAGCTGATCAAGCTCCGCCTTGGAAAACGGAGCGCCCTCCGCAGTGCCCTGAACCTCAACGAACAAACCGCGCCCGGTGATCACAACGTTCATATCAGTCTCAGCCCTGACGTCCTCGACATACTCGAGATCCGTAACCGGGTTGCCATCTACAACACCCACTGAGACCGCGGCAACCGAGTCAATGATTGCCTTTGCGTCTTTTGCGATGTAACCATTTTTCTTGGCCCAGGTGATCGCGTCCACTAAGGCAACATAAGCACCAGTAATGGCCGCGGTCCTAGTACCACCATCTGCCTGTATCACATCACAGTCGATGACTATTGTGTTCTCCCCCAAAGCCTTGAAGTCGATGACTGCTCGGAGTGATCTGCCAATCAGTCTGGAAATCTCGTGGGTGCGTCCTCCGATTTTTCCCTTGACTGCCTCACGGTCACTTCGATCATGCGTTGCCCTTGGCAGCATCGAGTACTCTGCGGTAACCCACCCCTCCCCAGAATCCTTCTTGAATCTGGGGACTCCGGGGGTGAAGGACGCGTTGCACAGCACCTTGGTATTTCCAAAGCTCACGAGCACAGACCCTTCGGCGTGAATTGTGAAATTTCGCTCGATGGTCACCGGCCGAAGCTGGTCGTTGGCTCTTTGTGCTGGTCTAGGCATCAGGTTCCTCTACTTACTGGTGAAGCTTTTCAACGCTTTGGACCTCAGGTCCCAAAAACCTTCTGGCCAAAGCTGCAAATTGTGCTTCGTCTCCGGTGGCAAAGAATCTGTGCTGTGCCACCGCATCCTGAGGTGCAAGCAAGTCGTGCTCTGTGAGCGTCTTGAAGACATCGTTCGCGGTTTCGTCTGCCGATGAAACCAGCGTCACCTTGTCACCCATCACATAAGAAATTGCTGCTTGCAGCAAGGGATAGTGGGTGCAACCAAGCACGAGGGTGTCTACCCCGGCAGCCTTCAATGGTGCTAGATATTCACTTGCGGCCTTGAGTACCTCTGGGCCCGAGGTAATCCCGCGCTCAACGAAATCGACAAAACTTGGGCAGGACTGGGTGTGGAGCTCAAGGTCAACGGCCGCCGCAAACGCATCGTCGTACGCGCCGGAGGTCACCGTAGCGACTGTTCCGATAACGCCAACCTTACGGTTGCGCGAGGATGCCACCGCTCTTCTCGCCGCAGGCTGAATTACCTCTACGACCGGCACGCCCAGCTTGGCTGTATAGCGCTCTCGCGCATCGCGAAGCACCGCAGCCGATGCCGAGTTGCAAGCAATCACGAGCAGCTTGACCCCAGATGCAACAAGTTCATCCATGACCCGAAGAGCCAGTTCACGCACCTCGGATATGGGCTTGGGGCCGTATGGAGAGTTAGCGGTATCGCCTACGTAGACGATGGATTCATGTGGCAGCTGATCGATGATGGCTCTGGCTACAGTTAGCCCACCGACTCCCGAGTCGAATACACCGATTGGTCTTGGATCCACGAGGTAAGTCTAGGGCTGGCAGTCTGAGCTGATTAGGCTGGAGTGGTGTCTGTCGCACTTTATACCGATCGCTATGAGCTCACCATGGTTCAAGCGGCCCTGCATTCGGGCAAAGCTTCGCGCCCTTGTGCGTTTGAGGTCTTCACCCGTTCGCTGCCATCGGGACGCAGGTTTGGCGTGCTCGGTGGTGTCGATCGGGTTCTTGATGCAGTAGCAGACTTTAGATTTACACCGAGCCAGCTCGAGTACCTAGCCAGCAATTCGATTGTGAATGCCCAGACCCTGAAGTTCTTGGAGAGATATAAATTCCAGGGCGACATCACTGGTTACCGCGAGGGTGAGATTTTCTTCCCGCACTCCCCCGTATTGACCGTGGAAGGAACCTTTGCAGATGCCGTGATGCTCGAAACGGTGATCTTGTCAATCCTCAACTTTGACTCTGCCGTGGCCTCGGCCGGCGCACGAATGAGAAGTTCTGCCGGGTCACGAAGGCTTATTGAGATGGGAGGAAGAAGGGTTCACGAGTCTGCGGCAGTGTCAGCGGCTCGTGCTGCATATCTCGTGGGATTCGATGGCACCAGCAATCTAGAGGCTGGAATGCGATACGGAATCCCCACATTCGGCACAAGTGCGCATTCCTTCACACTGCTGCACGATTCCGAGGATCAGGCATTCGAATCGCAGTTGAGCGCTCTTGGAAACTCGACCACTTTGTTAGTCGACACATTTGATGTTGAGCGTGCAGTTCGTAAGGCAGTGGAACTCACCGGTGGCCAGCTCTACGCGGTTCGATTGGATTCTGGTGACCTCGTCACATCTGCCATTGAGGTAAGAAAACTGCTCGACAGCCTGGGGGCTCACAAAACCCAAATCACGGTAACGAGCGATCTCGACGAATACACGATTGCAGCTTTAGCGCAAGCTCCGGTTGACAACTACGGCGTTGGCACTTCCCTGGTAACAGGTTCTGGCTCTCCGACAGCAGGATTTGTCTACAAGCTAGTCTCGCACTTCGATGGCACTAGCTGGAACTCCGTAGCCAAGAAATCAGCAAACAAAACTTCGCGTGGCGGTAAAAAACGCGCCGTCCGCGAACTCAATAGTTCAGTGGCATCAAGAGAGCTGATCTCGGATACCGCTCAGGGCAGAGAACTCCAAGTTGAGTACATCAGATCTGGCGAGATTGTTTCAAGACCGACCCTGCTTGAAGCCAGAGACCACCACCGCCAGGCACTTAGCGAGTTGCCCAGTGCTGCCCTGAGGCTGTCCCGTGGTGAGCCAGCAATTCCAACCGAGTTCGACTAGTCCTTCAACAGGTTTTCGTAGATCTCTTTACAGGTTGGGCAGACTGGAAACTTCTGCGGATCCCTAGAGGGAACCCATACCTTTCCGCAAAGCGCTACTACAGCACTTCCCATTACCGCCGACTCAACAATCTTGTTTTTGTTGACGTAGTGCGAGTATCGCTCGTGATCACCGCTGTCGAGCTCAACCTGCTCTTCAGTAAGGGTGGATGAAATTGGCTGGGTTTCCATGGCCGCTATTTTAGGTCCGACGCATCACCCAGCGTGGCGATAAGCGATAGCACAACACCGTCGCGCAGGACTTCGACTTGAACCTGTGCACCGGCAGCCTGAGCACGAACCAGAGCCGTCAGATCAGAAGCGCCATTCACGCGTTTGCCGGCAAACTTCACAACCACATCGCCGACCCTAATTCCAGCGCGTTCAGCCGCGCCTCCCTCAGTTAGATCCTCGACCAGTGCACCGGTTGAGAATGAGGAGTCAGCTTCAGAGTTGTCACGTACCAGTGCTCCCAAAAGTCCGTGAGATGCCGAGCCAGTGTCAACGATCTCTTGCGCAATTCGGTTTGCGGTATTCGATGGGATTGCAAATCCAACCCCAATGCTGCCGGACTCGCCACCGCCGGCAGTTGCAATTGCGACGTTGATGCCGATCAATTCACCCTGACTGTTCACCAGCGCACCACCTGAGTTACCTGGGTTGATAGCTGCATCGGTTTGAATCACCTGGAGGCTGATTGGCGCGCTTCCGTTGCCAGTCCAGAACTGCAAACCGCTGTTATCGCCATTTACCTCTGAGCTTGCAACCTGGATGGTCCTATCCAGGGCGGAAATTATTCCCTGGGTAACAGTGGAGGCCAAGCCAAGTGGGGCACCAATGGCAATAACGTCCTGTCCAACGTTTAAATTGTCCGAGTCGGAAAACACGATTGGCTTGAGTCCGGTGGCGTTTATCTTGATTACGGCCAAGTCGTAGACCGAGTCAAATCCCACAAGCTTGGCCCGATATACCTCGCCGGTTGAGAGTTGCACCGCAATCTGAGCATCCTCGGTCAATCCACTCAGGGTGACTACGTGGGCATTGGTCAAGATGTAGCCGTCCTCGGTAAGAATCACCCCAGAACCAGATCCGGATGAGAGATCTGAACTAACCGCGAGGGTTACAACCGAAGGAGATGCATTCGCTGCCGCGCCGGTAACCCAATTCACCTGCTGGGTGTTGTTCACAACAACCGGAGCTGGCTGGCTAAGCGTCAAGTAAGAGAGCGTGAATGCGCTGGACGCAATAATGCCGCCGACGACGGCAGTGCTCAATGCCAGAAGGGCGATGCCAAGCGGCCTAAATACTCGACTGCCCGACTTTTTCTGCTTCACAGCGACTGGAGCCTGGTAGGTCGGAGTGACAAGAAACTGTGCGTCTGAGGAACGATTCCATTCATTGGACATTTCGATCGCCTTTCGTTGCACTCGATTATCAAGCAGCAACTCTGGAGATTTTATGGATTATTCCTGAATACTTCCTTAGCCTTCCGGATTGACCAGCAATGTTCGCCGGGGTGGGTCGTACACATAAAAGTTGATTCGATTGCTGCTAAGCCAGAACTCTGCCGCGTCAAAGGTCCACTTGCCGCCCGTCTCGTAATCCACCGAGAATCTCACCCTTGCCTGCGCCCAGTGATTGCCTTGACTTGAGAATCCGATGGTTACCGCTCGACCATAGCCATCCGAACCTTCGGAAAACTCCCAACGAGTGGCCTCTGCCCTAAATCGAATCTGGGCGGGTTCTCCAAAGAGCGATCCGTTGTGCTGTTGATTTTCAACATCCACCCATAGCCGAATTGGTTCAAACGGCTCTGGCTTGGTCCTGCTATCTGTGACGGCAACCGGTGGTTTTGCACGAGCACTGAATATGTCATCGAGTTGCTCAGTGACGGTTTTGTAGAAGACTTTTGGCTCCACTGGCTCATCGCCGATGCAGAGCCTGGAACCAACCTCAACCCAAGCGGTAATTATGGTTTGGGTAGGAACGTCAATGGTGCCATTAACGTAATACCGACACTCACGCATCGGCTTAGTTGCAGGCTTGGACGTCGTGCTCTTTTCCTCTTTCGAGGCACATAATGAAAACGAGCCGTTTGGAACTTCAGACTCCTCACATTGAGAACTGCAAATACCCAAAGCCGCCAGGGTGACATCGCAACCGCTCCCAAGTCCAGCCAATAAAGCAAGTTCAGCTAGCATGCGCCAGACTCCTGAATGTTTTCGATTTTCATTTCAGCCCCCTCGCCGATGAGATCGGCTCGCATCAGAAGTTTCTCCAAGGGGCGCGACAAGGGAACCTCCTTGCCAGCTGAGTCCAAAAACCCAACCCCGGATATGTCAAGGCAGAAGATCAAGTCATCGCCCTGCACCCTTAGGTCGGAATATTCCGCGCGACCTGATTGCGACCAGCCCAGATCTGCGACAACTTCGAGCGCTCTCTCCTGAGCGAAAAGCGCACGTCCGGTAAGGGAATCAGATCTTGCTCCGACTGAAGAGTCATCGAGATAAGCATCTATAAGTTGCGCTTCCCGGGCGGCCGTGCAGCCACTGAGCAACAGAATCAGAACAAGTACTAGAGGCATGCCCGCAGGCTAAAACAAAACCATGAGGGTAGAAAAAAGTTATCCCCAGAAAAAGAAAACAGCCCCCGAGGGGGCTGTTTCTGATTGGTTGCGGGGGCAGGATTTGAACCTACGACCTCCGGGTTATGAGCCCGGCGAGCTACCGAACTGCTCCACCCCGCGGCGAAGTTCAAATGCTACCAGCTGCAGTGGAATTAGTCCAGCGCAGCCAGAGCATCCTCGATGGCACGGGCTAGCCTTTGGTCCGCCTCGCCAAATGCAGTCCAGTCACCGGCAGCCAGGGCAGCCTGCTTGTCTTGCAGCGCTTTACTGGCTCGGTTTAGGGCGGCATTCAGGGCTGGATTCGACCCGCTGTCAACACCTGGGCTTACAGTTGCCGAACTTGTCGATCCGGCACCAGGCTCGCCAGGTGAAGGTTCCACGCCGCTGTCACCGCCGAAGAGGACGTCCAAAGCCTCATCCAAGGTGTCTTCGAATGCAATCTGGTCACCGAATGCAACCAGAATCTTTTGAAGTAATGGGTAGCTGGTCTCACCAGTTGACTCGACGTAAACAGGCTGGACATACAGCAGTCCGCCACCGACCGGCAGCGTCAGGAGGTTTCCGTTGAGCACTCGGGTTGAACCCTGACGCAATAAGTTCAATAGCGACGACACATTGCTGTCGGCATTGAAGTTGTTCTGAACCTGACCTGGTCCAGGAACGATGGTCTCACGCGGCAAATTCAGAAGTGTTAGTCGGCCATAGCTGTCGCTAACCTCGCCCGCTTTTGATCCGGCATCTGAGTTTGCAACCAGGTATCCGGTCAAGACGTTACGCGTGGTCTCTCCAGTCGACTTTGGGATAAAGGTCGAATAGATAGAGAAGGCACTTTGGCTCTGACCAGGAGTTTGCATAGTCAGGTAATAAGGAGGCTGTAAGGTACCCAGACTGTTACTTCCCACGGGGTCATTTGGAGTCATCCAAGCATCCTGCTGTGAGTAGAACGCACCTGCTTCGGTCACGTGATAGCGACCAAGGACTGAACGCTGAATCTTGAATAGGTCACTCGGATAGCGAACGTGAGCCATCAGCTCTGCACTCATTTCCGACTTAGGCTGAACGGTGTTTGGGTAGACCTTCATCCATGCCTTCAGAATTGGATCCTGCTCATCCCATTGGTAGAGGTCGACAGATCCGTCATAAGCATCAACTGTTGCCTTAACAGAATTGCGCACATAGTTGACAGATCCAATTCCACCGCGGAAGCCTTCTGAGGCTGAGTCGAGCACTGACTGTCCGAAGTTCTCAAGGTTTGAGTAGGGGAAGCGGTTGCTCAAGGTATAGCCATCTACGATCCACTTGATTCGACCGTCAACAATCGCTGGGTAAACCTCACTGTCAAGGGTCAGATAAGGGGCGACTTCCTGAACGCGATCCGCCGGGGCTCTGTTGTAAAGAATTTGTGACTCAGCGTTGATAGCGTCCGACAGCAGAATTTGCTCACTCTGGAACTTCAGCGCGTATGCAACTCGGGTTAGTAAGTCACCAATCTTCGGGCCACCATCACCAGAGAAGGTCGTGTAAGTCTCTCGCTGTCCATCCTCACCCGCTGGATAGTCAAACTCCAGTGGTTCTGCGCCTGCCGGAGCTCCGACAATTGAATAAAGCGGTGAGTTAGGGCTGAAGTACACCCGAGGCTCAAATTCACCGAGCTTTCCAACGGGAGGAATTCCAGAGTGCAGGAACAGCGGCTTTCCATCGTTGTCACGCTTGTTGCCGTAAGCGGCGGCTAGTCCAAAACCATGGGTGTAAACAATGGTGGAGTTGTACCAAGACTGAGAATCTCCAAGCCCGGCCTGGTTTAGCTCGCGCACCGCAACCACGGTGTCCTGAGTCTGACCATCAATGGTGTATCGATCAACATGAAGACGGTTAGGGAAGCTGTAGTACTGACGGTACTGCTCCAACTGTCTAAATGCATCACTCACCAGAGCAGGATCCAAAATTCGAATCGAGGCAGTCGTCTTTGCGTCGTTCTTCAAAGCACCCGGCTCTGCAACAACTTTTGCGTCGTACTCCACCACTTCAACCTCGTCCAGTCCAAAAGCAGCTCGGGTTGAATCAATGTTTCTCTGGAGGAATTTGCTCTCTAGGGTGCGTTCGTTTGGAACAACCTGGAATGTTTGCACGAGCCACGGGTATAGTCCCGACAGCACGATTGAGCTGACGACCATCAAGGCTGTGGCGATGATGGAAATCCTCCACTTGCCAATAAATGCAGTAAACAAAAACGCAAGGGCTACCACCACAGAAATCATCGCGAGAATCTGCAGACCAGGAATCACGGCGTTGGCATCGGTGTAGCTAGCACCGGTGAAAAGTGAACCCGAGGTCGTCACGGTCACGTACTGGTCGAGCCATAGGCTCGCGCCCTGCATTACCAAGTAACCAGCAATCAGAATTGAAAGCTGAACTCTGGCAGCCTTAGAAATTTGAACGTCGCGCCCGGTGAATCGAACCGAGCCGTAAATCACGTGAACTGCGCCGCTAACCAAACCGGCCAGCAGAACTGCACCTGAGAGGTAGCCGATCATAAGCTGCAAGAAGGGAAGCTGGAAAACATAAAACGAAGCGTCAAGCCCGAATTGCTCCTCGGTCACGCCGAACTCAGAGGACGTCAGGAACAGCGCGGCGCTCTCCCACTCTCGAGCCATGATTAGACCGCCAAAGATTCCCAGGCCGATCGGGAGACCAATCATGACAACCTTGCGTAAACCTTCGATCATCTGCTGGTAAGCCTCAAAAGGTGACTCGCCGGGCATGCGAACGTATACCGGCCGTGTCTTCCAAGCTATGCCTAGAGCAATCCCGACTGAAATCGACATTACGGTGAAGCCTGCAGAGAATGCGGCGATCTGGCCAACGATTTGGTTGACAAAAACACCCTCAAAGCCAAGCTGTCTAAACCACAACCAGTCGGTGTAAACGCCTGCAGCGCTAAACAGAACGAACGCCAACGCAGCCAAGATTCCAAAGGCGATAGATAGCGGGGATACCTTGCGTGGGGCAGGTGTTGGGAAGGTCACAGATGCTCCTAGTTGGTTTTGCAGGTTAGCGCGGGGAAAGACTCCCCTGCCGTAAGTTTTTCTACAGCTTGAATTGCTTCATCAAAGTTTGCCACGGAAACCGCTGCCAGATCCTGCGGCACAAAACCTTCAGCTTCTTCACAGTTTTTCTCAGGAACCAAGAACAGCTCCGCCCCGGCATTCTTTGCCGCAACCATCTTCAAGCGGATGCCGCCGATCGGACCAACAGCACCTTCACCAGAAATTGTTCCTGTGCCAGCCACATGATGATTTGCCGCGAGCGAGCCCGGGGTGAAACGATCCACTATTCCAAGCGTGAACATCAATCCACCGCTTGGGCCACCGACATCACCCAACTGAAGCTCAACTTTCTTGGGGAATTCGTAGGTGTAACCAACCATGGCGCCGATATAGAAGCTACCGTCTCTGGATTCCGGCTTCAGGTTAACCTCCACTTGTTGACCCTTGCGCTCGACGATAAGTTCCATCGATTCGCCATTGGTCTTTGTGATTTGCTCCCGGAGCTGCTCAAAGGTCTCGACTCTTACTCCACCAGCGGACATAATAAAGTCTCCGGCAATCACCAGGCCAGAAGCCGGGGTCTTTTCCAATACCGCGTTCACATAGAGCCGCCTCGGCACCTCATAACCTAGGTGCGTAAGCGCAACTGCAATTGCATCCTGTTGCGAGATCTCCATTTGAGCCGTGCTCTCGGCCCTGACCTGCTCGGTAGTTTTGGATGGTGGGAAAACCTCATCGAGCGGCAGCACAACCTGGTTCGGGTCAGCCCAAGCAAAAAGCACTTGAATCCAATTCGGATTGTTTTCTCGATTGCCTAGAAGTGAAATCGTGGTCACATCAAATCGCGAGTTTGAAGGGTACGATTCGAGCTCGTCCGAGGAGATAACCGGCTCTTTGTCCACTTCGGCCATCACGTTGAATACCGCACCCGGTCGTTGAATCACATAGCCACTAGGCACCGCGGCCAAGGACACCAGCGCTAGCACCAAAAGTCCTGTGATAGCCCAGCTTCGGGGTCTTCGAGTCGGCCTGTTGCCTCTGAAAAAAGTCATCGCATAAATGTTAGGTTGCCGCACTGACAATCAGGTCTGGCTTCTCACGCCTTGGGCGAACAAACCCAAAGTTGCGCCCTCGCTTGAGATTTGGCGTTAGCTTTATTGATAGAGGTTATGAGTGAGCGAACAACAGGATCCAAACGAACTTGAGCGACTGATTCGCGAAATGATGCAGTCGGGCAAGATCGATCCAGCCATGCTGGAGAAAATCAGCGGTCTAATGGCGAACTCCGGCATGTTGCAAAACCTGATGGCTAATTTTCAAAACATATTTTCGGGTTCTGCCGAGGCAGTGAACTGGGACTTAGCCCTCTCTCAAGCACTGTCGATTTCGAAAGCCTCCGAGCAGGCTCTTGACTCTGGGTTATCGAGTGAGATTCCAAATGCATTCGAAATTGCAAAACTTTGGCTCAGCGAAGAGACAGGCTTCGAGACATCGCAGCCGGTGAAGATCATGACCCGTTCAATCTGGGCTCAAGACGCTATCCCCCTCTTTCGCAAACTCAGTGAGCCAATAGCGGTGAGCATGGCGAGTGCGTTGAACGAGTCGCTCGCAGAGTCAATGCCCGAGGAGCTCAAGAGTTCGCTCGGATCAGCAACCAACTTCCTGGGTAATGCCGGTGCGACGCTCTTTGCGATGCAGCTTGGTCAAGCTGCCGGAAATTTGGCTAGTCAGGTTTTGATCGGATCCGAGATAGGGATACCGCTTAATGACCGACCCGCAATCGTGGCACAAAACTTGGCTGAGCTATTCAAGGATTTGGAAACCCCGCGAAATGAGCTACTTATCTACTTGGCGATTCGAGAGCTTGCAGGCGCAGCCTTGTTTGCTGCCAACCCGTTCCTAAAGGAACAGATTGTCGCCCAAATTCGAAACTTCGCAGCAGGCCTAAGAATCGACACCACATCGATTCAGGAGCTAGCTGAGCAACTCGAGTCGGGTCAGGAGAACCAAACCGTAATTGAGCTCAGCTCAGCCCTGATGGCCAGGACAGAGGATCAGGAGATTGCGCTTGAGCGAATCGAAACCGCTCTTGCCCTGATTGAGGGTTTTGTCGACAGTGTGAGTTACGCCGCGGCCAAGCGACTGCCAAGCATTGAGGCACTTCAAGAGCTCTACCGAAGAAGACGCTCAAGCTCTGGTGTAGGACAAAAAACATTTGCGGTTTTACTGGGGCTCGAACTCACTCCAAGATTGGTCCGTGAAGCCGCAGGCGCACTAACTCTCGTTGCTGAGCGGTTTGGGGTCGAGGCGCGAGACAAGCTGCTGTCTCACCCTGATCTGATGCCTAGCATTGAAGAGATTAGAAGCCCTGAACTACTGATTTCCCGTCTCAGCTCCGAGGATGAGCTGGATTCTCAGCTTCGCGATTTCTTGGACAACTAGGTCTGTGGAAAAGCGCAAGCCAGACTCTCGCGATGCTGGCACCATCAACCCATGGTTAGGCAAATTAATCCAGCCCTCGCGAGACTCTACTCGGCTGAGCTAATTAGAACTTATGGGTTATACCCAAAGCGTGAAATCGGTGTTGATACCCCTGGACAGCAGCGGGTTCTGGAGATTCTGGAGGAGGGGGTCTCCGATAACCAATTCTCAAAACTGCCAGCGCTTGCCGCGACTACCGAGTTAGAAGTATCTAAGCTGCTGCGTCGACTCGGTGACTTGGTAACACACTCAACTGGTTTAGGTGCTGAATTGTCACAGCAGGATGTCGACCAGAGATTTGCCGAACTAATGCGCCTATTTATTGCCGCCGGAGACGATCCGATTGCGCTGCTTCGCAACCGGTCGCGCGCTGAAGTCTTTGTTGAACAAATGGATAAAACGGGGTTGAGTTTGCTACGCGGCCTCAGCAGTGCGGGCGTGAGGAGATTTCACACCTTCGATCAGCACCGGGTCAATATTGCTGATACCGGAGCTATGGGATTTCTCGAGGGGCAAATTGGGATCTCTCGAGCCCAGGCGGCTAGACAGCTCATCACCGACACAGATGTGGTCCAACATTCCAAGGTCAGTTCGACCATGGATCGCATTCGGCTAGGAATTCTGATATCCAACGATGTAGTCAATCCCGAGAGCTACCAGCTTTGGCTCTCTCGTGACATCCCACACATCGCAATCATGTTTACCGAAAAGGGGGTTTGGGTTTCGCACCTTGTCATCCCAGGGCTAACACCTTGCCTGGGCTGTATCGAAATTGCAAGGGCAAAACTTGACCCGCAATGGATTGCGACAGCAACTCAATTGAGTTTTCTGCAGCGCGACTTGGCGGACTCCGCCTCGCTTTTTTTCGCTGCCTCAACCGTTATTCCGGCAGCACTTGGACTAATCGATGGGCAGATACTTGACCCAAGAATCCTTGAGCTTGATCGTCAAGCTATGACCATCTCCGTTTTGGAATTGCCTGAAACTAACTGTGGCTGCCGATTAGCCTCGAGCGACCCCGATCGGATGTGAAAGAAACTTCCAGTAGCTCTTGAGCCCTGGTGATAGCTACGAAGTACAGGCGGCGCTCTTCGGCCATTTGCTCCTCGGCGGAACGCGCTGGCGGGAATACCGAATCGCTCACCGAGGCAACGAAAACGCAGCGCCACTCAAGACCCTTGGTCGAGTGGATGGTCGCGATTGTCACGGCATTCTTCGAAGGTTCGTGACCCGACCGCTCACGCTCCTGGAGCTCCCTTACGTAGTCAGCGATTGAGGGATTACCGCCAAGTTCGTCGAGTACCTGAATAAACCAATTCAAGATTTCCCACTGCTCGCCTGCACCCTCAGTCCTCCAACCCAGTGAGCGCAACACGTCAGAAACCGCGGCAAAAGTTGGCTTGTCTAGGTCGGTAACCGTCAAAGCCCGCATGGCGTGCATTGCCTGGGCAACCTCTGGTCGAGCGAAAAAGCGACCAGCTCCTCTGACCAAAGTTGGAATCTGCTGCTCGCTCAATTCCTTCTCGATTGACTCAATCAGGTGGTTCGAGCGGACCAATACCGCAATCTCTCCCGGGGTTATCCCCTCGGATAGTAGTGCGGATACCCGCAAAGAGATCGCCCGCGCCTCGGCTGCAGCGCTCGGATATTCCACGAATCTGGGTTTGGAACTGAGTTGGCGTTGCGCTAGCTGGTCCGGACCCAATACTCGATTCGCGTAGCCGACTATCTCCTGAGATGAGCGATAGTTTCGATTGAGCTCGTAGACCGAAGCTGCGGGAAAGCGATCCGAGAATCTGGTTAGGAAGTCTGGATTAGCTCCAGCGAAGCTATAAATAGTCTGCCTTGGGTCCCCAACGACACACAGATCCTCTCTGTTGTCGAGCCAGGTTTCCAGGAGCGCTTGTTGCAGCGCAGAGATGTCTTGATACTCGTCGACTGTGAAGAACCGATACTGCTGGCGAAATTGCTCCAACAGTTGCGGCTCTGACCTGAACATCCCAGCAGCGAGTGCTACCGCATCCTCCCAGTCGATGAGTTTTCGCTCTCGCTTCAGGGCTTGATAACCCTCTCCCAACGCTAGGAACTGCTCGAAACTAACGGCCGGGATGTGAGCGAATCTCTCTTCAGTAGGTTCTGTCAGCGTGTAACGGAAGTACTCAAGTTGAGACTGCACCTGAAAAAGCTGCTCAGATTCCAGCTTCAACCTCACCGACTCCGACGCCTCTCTAAGGAGACCGAGTTTTGATGGCACTAGACGGGGTGACTGCGCCCCGGTTAGTTGGGGCCAGAAAAACTGCAATTGACTCAGTGCGGCGGCGTGAAAAGTCCTGACTGTGACAGTTGGGACCCCGAGAAACCGCATTCTGGTGCGCAGTTCGGAGGCGGCTTTATTCGTATAGGTGAGGGCTAGGACCTTGGCAGGATCATAAACTCCGGTCGCTACACCGTATGCAATTCGGTGGCTGATAACCCTGGTCTTTCCGGATCCGGGTCCTGCGATTACGCATAACGGACCGCGCAACTGTTGCGCCACCTCGCGTTGGTCGTCGTCTAAGGATTCCAGCAGCGGATGCTGAAGTGATTCATCCATTGACTTCCCTAGGGGTGCGTGGCGTTCCGATGGAGTTGGACCGGAAATGTCTAACCTAAACGAGTGGGTAGACCTGCTTTGATTTTAGCTGCGCTGGCGGCAGACGCTGCGCCTG
>JACCDS010775618.1_pt1 | contig 14734 bp, 16 predicted proteins | sample 7446441 | NCBI WGS metagenome assembly JACCDS01 (sample SAMN15323445, study PRJNA562643) | freshwater metagenome | isolation source: river surface water | place: USA:Blue River Watershed | collected 2017-08-17 | reverse complement strand
GTTGAAGTAGTCGCGCAACACTCCCTCAAGCTCCTGGTTCGTGCGCTCGCGATAGCCTTCAATAAGCCCATTTAATTTTTCGACCAGACGCCCGCCTTCATCGCGCAATGCGTCGGTATCGATCTGGCCAGCAGCCTGGTTGATTGCCAAAACGCCAATTCGAAGCGCGCGCTCAATGAATTGATCGCGTTCTGGGCCGCGAGGCTGAGATTTAATTGCAGAAACGACAGTCGGATCTGTAAGCTCTAGGGTGACACTTAATCGCTGTTCATGCTGTTTTTGATAGATTGGCTCATTCCAATCGGTCGGATTGTCTTGATAGTTGTTACTGCCGGCATCATCGAATGGCATACATAACTCCTTATAGTTGGGTTCGTCGTCCCTGCGTCACTTTACGGCGCAGGTGAGCAGGCGTGATGGATTCTGAAAGTGCGCTAAAGGACGATTCATCAATTGAGGAAATCCGTTGGCTCATGGCTTGCGCCTTAAAGTGCAGCTCCTTGCTCATGCGCTCGTCATCACGCTCGTTTAAAAGCGTTTTTAGATAGTGCAGCGATTCTGCGAGCCAGGGATTTTCGACGGCAATGACCTGCAGCTGGCGAATCAGATACTCAACAACACCCCAGTTTTGACTTCGCGCGGCATCGCGTGCACTCATTTGAATCTCGGCCGCTTCGATCTCAGCCAATCGCCGGGCGACTAACTTATCGTTCGGCAAACTATCGAACTCTGGTTTGTCGACTAATCCCACGGGATTAAGGGATTGTTCAATGTCGCAGGTATTCCCGTCACGGCCAATTGCTGAGACGGTCACTTTTATCCCAATGCCCCCAGAGGCCAGATCAGCAACGGAGTGCTTCGGGATTTCCAAGAGGGCCCAGGCCTCTGAGCCAAAGGCAATCGAAGGTAGGCACCAGTAATCGTCGAACTTTGGATAGGGGTTGATAACGTTGGTGCCCGCTGGCCCAACGACCTTAATACGTACATCTCTCCAGGCAAGATTTTTCAGTAGGGAGAGCTCGGATTCGAAGGCCTCAAAGAGGTCCTCTGCCCGCTCACCGTAGTGAGCCAGTCCTTTTCCTGCGGCCCCCATTTCTGTCATTAAAACTTCGTTAAATCTCCGGCCAAGTCCAACGGTTGTCGTACTTACTCCTGCGTCTGCGAGCGCGCGCACCTGTGTGAGTATCTCGTTTCGATTTGTTATTCCGCGATTTGCATTGCCATCTGACAACAGGATGACCCTGGATAATGCATCCGGACGTGTATGGGGTGCCAGCAACTCAGCCCCCCGTAGCCAACCGGCATGCAGATCCGTACACCCGCTGCTGGTAACGCTTTGTAGTGCGTCGTCTATCGTTGCGCGTGCATCAGTGGCTGAGCACAGGGGCATGACCGTAGTAACGTTCTCGTGGTAGGCGACAGCAGCCACCGAGTCGATCGGTGAAAGTTGCTTTACAAGTTCACGCACGCAGTCTTTCGCAGCCCGGATTGGCGCCCCCTGCATTGACCCAGATTGATCAATGACGACGGCTATGTTCAGGGGCAGGGGTTCGTATCCCGTATCCTCAGGCTGTTGTAAGCGCACCATTACAAAAAATGGTTTTTCCGCATCGGCTGTAATTGCGGTCTTGATTGGCGTGAGCGTTATTTTCATAGCTGAGCCCCTGGTGCTGGATTAGAGGAGTGTTTGTTCAGTAGTAACACCTCACGCAGTTCATTTATAGATCCACTGATTTCCGATAGGTAGCCATCCATCGCCGTAATTCTGTTGTTTAACTCCTCTAGCTCAGTTCGGGTGTGCTGATGCAGTTTTTCAGTCATGTATGAGAGGTGAGCAAAGCGCTCCTCCATGCGCTGCTGGCTTTCTCGTTTTTCTGCCAGGACCCAGTCGAGGTTTTTCGCGGAGTCCATCTGTAATCGATTCAGGATGTCGGACGTTTTTTCGACCCCGTGCAGGCTTCTCAGTACCTGGGACTGCATGTCTTTAATTTCGTCCATAAACCGAGACCGCATCTTTTCAATCTCGTGCATGACATCTGCCATTCCGTAAAGCGGTTCGGGACGAGTGGGCTGTCCGCCAGAAGAATGCGTAGATGCCATGTGCGTAGGTTGCCGCTTCTCAACTGTGAGATCTCGACTTGCCCTATAGGCAGCCACCAACAGTTCGGCCTCGCTCCGCTGGGGTGATTCACAGAGCGTTTGCTGCAGGGTCTCCGTCGGGACGACGGATGTGAATTCGGCGATCTTCGATAGTGCGAAGCCCTGCTTCATCAGCCTTCGGGCCGCGAGGAACTGAAGTAAGTGTCGGTAGCTGTAGACGGCTTCACGTCCCTGACGGGACGGCTTATCCAGAACGTTTACTGACGCGTAATGGCGAAGCAGGCGCTCATTGCCCGAATCGCTCTCAGGTTCGAGATGGAGCACGGGAGCGAGATGCTCGACCACCGTAAGCAATTGCTCAGCGGACCCTGAAAACGACGAGTAGGCCCGTAACTGTCGCTCGGTATCAGGTTCCTTATTAGGGTAACTGTCTAATTTTTCTAACATTTTTTCTCCGATTCGGTCGATCTTCACGTTGAATGAATGGACTTTTTTAGATCAATGCCATGTCGGAGATCATTGTCACAGTAACATTTTTAATTGTCAACATGACAATTAGTATTGTCATATTTAGGGGCGCCCACTTGGGCTCAACTGCGGATAGTTTTCGCAAAAACCATAGTGCCGTCGTCCTAGCTCACAGGATGAGCGCCCCCATTTGGACGATTCTCAAGTGGCCCTCGCCGAGGAAAGATCGATCGACACACCAAATCCTAATATATGCATAAAATAGGTATTGCTCCAGATGGGAATCGAATTCGATCCTAAGAAGTCAGCTGAGAACCTCCGAAAACACGGGATAGCATTTTCGGAGCTCGAGCCGGCTTTCTATGACGACTATGCGCTGACCTTTGAAGACACTGATGCAAGCGGGGAGCAACGCTTCATTAGCCTTGCGATGGATGGTCTGTGTAGGCTTGTCGTTATCTGCTTTACCGAGCGCAAGGGAAATATCCGAATAATTTCTGCGCGCAAAGCGAGCTCTGCAGAGAGGGCGAAATACGATGAAAAAAGACTACGACTTCAGCAACGCTAAATCAGGCTCTGTTCTTCCGGCCACCGGAAAAACAAGGTTAACCATCATGATCGATAACGACGTTATCGCGGCTTTTCGTGCTCGCGCTGAGCAGTCAGGAAAAGGGTATCAGACACTGATCAATGAAGCCCTTCGTCACTCGCTTCTTCCTGGCTCAGCACCTGTGACGGAGGGGAGTATTGAACGCGTAGTTGAGCAGGCACTAAAAAATTTCACCAGGCAAATCGCTAAAAATAGCGTGAGCTAGGGATGGCCGATTAGCCGATTTTCAAACCCAAGCTGAATGCACACAATCGCGAAACAGATTTCCACCATTTAAAGATTCCGGGAATTCGATTATGATTGACAACTCAGCGACTCCTGGCAGTAAGCCTTCCCTCATCGATTCAGGGATTGCCGAACCCAGGGGTTTTTCTTTTTTATCTGCACAGGACTCTGAATTCCTGCGGCACGTCAGCCCCACTGTCACTGCGGTACTGGTTGACGCAGAGTTTTATCTCAAACGTACAAAGCGACTGTTCGGTGTGTTAACGGCAGAGTCCGCCGCAGCGAAACTTCACTCTCTAGCACTAGAGCACTTAAACGATGCTAAAGGCCGGCGTGTTTCAAGGCTATATCGAATCTTTGTTTACGATGCCCCTCCCGCCAGTTGGAAAGGCCATACCGCTATCGGGAAAAAATCACTAGACCTTGCGCAGACCCCAACAGCGCAATGGCGAAAAGCGTTTCATGATGCTCTGAGAGGACAGCGCAAAGTAGCACTGCGCCTTGGTGAAATTCCAACAAACCAGGTTCGCTGGCAAATTAAAACAGAAGTTCTTAAAGACCTTACGAACGGAAGACGAAAGTGGGAAATGCTTGTTGATGACAATTTCAAACTTGATCTGCGACAAAAAGGAGTTGATATGCGTCTCGGGCTGGATATTGCATCACTTGCATTCAAGAAGCAGGTCAATCAGATTGTGCTGATTTCTGGGGACGCAGATTTTGCGCCTGCTGCAAAACTCGCACGACGCGAGGGCATCGACTTCGTTCTAGACCCAATGTGGGCAACCATCCGACCAGATCTGTATGAGCACATTGATGGCTTAAGAACTGTATGCCCAAAACCCGCCAAGTCTGCGGCTCCGTGAGATATGACCACCGTGGGAGCCCGGTCTAGGGTTCCATCCACTCCCGCCAGGCCTCCACAATCATCACCATGGCTAGGGTGTCGAGCTCGCAGTAGCGCAGCAGGGCTGACTTGATTGCTGCGCGAGTCTCGGGGCTAAGGTCTTCAAACTGTAAGCGGGCAAAGGCCATTGCAGCGGCACCACCTTCGGCAACATTGATGTCAACCTCAAGCGCATCGAGTTCTGCTTGGTTCTCCCCGCCTTCACCAAGCATCTGCACCGTCAGTTCCTTTAGCCGCTGATAAGGATCGATCAGTATGCCGTTACGCTCTTCCCACCAGCTAAAGCCTTTGTAGTTCAGGCTGGGAATGGTGATGCCATACACCGGTGGCTGATACTTCTTACGCAGATAGTCAGACGTCTTCAGCACTGCAGGCAAGACCTTTTTAATCGACACCCTTCCCTTAGTCTCTGGGTGGAAATAGCCGCGCTCCGCAATAAGCGCTAAGTCCACCATCTCGCGATCGCCGCCTTTGGTCACAGATGTAATGAAATCTAACAGTCCCTGCGCATCCGGTAGTGGCGGATCCTGGGCTCGGATCTGGTCTGCAATATGCTCAAGAATGGTGTTCTCGTGGTGAGACCACCGAAAAATGGTGCCTTGATCGTGTTCTAGCTCTGCCTTTAAGGTCCGCACAAAGTCAAAGCTGGGGAATCGCCCTGGTTCAGCGATCAGGTGCTGCCCGACATGACGGACAGAACCATCTTGCTCAATGACATGATGGGAATACTGAAAGGCAATCGACTGATAGGGGCGCATGCCTTTATAGAAAGGGAGCGCGACCGTTGCGGTTTCAAAATCAATCATGTGCAGCGGATACGTCCATTCCGCCATCTTTCGCTCGATCAGATCTCGATCTAGATAAAACCCCTGATCCTTGTCTTCCGATGGAATACCACTAACCTGCATCCACTGCCGCTGCGATCGGCTAAGACCGTCTTTATCAGCCTTGGGCTTGATATCGTCTTCCTGAACCTGGTGATAGCGATAGATCCCTTGCGCAAGCAGATGATCTTTCTTGGTGTAGTACCAGATGTCTAACACCGTGCCCTGATCAATCTCTGCGGGGGTGATCTTCATGACTTCGCCCACACACTGATGAAAGCCGCTCTTTAAGGGACCGCCGGTAGGCTCCCGGAATTCACACTTGCCGCAGTCTTTATGCAAGACGGGCGGTATCCGCTCATCAGCAGCATAGGCGTTGGCCCAGAGCTCTGCAGCGTCTGGCAACGACAGATGCCCACCGGGAAACTCCACACCCTGCTGCATGACAACGTCCACAAATGAGTCCACCGGAACTTTGGCCAGAAGGTCTTTGGATTGATTGACTGCGACCTCGGCCCCCGGCATGAGCAAGACCTCCGTTGCTCGCCCATTACGCCTGACCTTAAAGAACTGGTTTAAGCCGTCAATCACAGCGAGCTTTGCCTTATCCGGCATCATCAAAAAGCTAGATACCGTTGCATTGGGGAATGCGGACTGCAGCACGTATTTTTGGAAGGCGACGTCCTGGATGTAGGGGAGCATCTTAATGTCGATAGGAACACGGACGCCGGCAATCTTAGGATTTATCGAGTCATACGACTTTGCTTTCACTTCGATCAGCTCGAAGTGGCTGCCCTGCTTGACCAGAATATCGATGCGGATAAAGAGATTGCCAAATCGAATCGCGGGCTCAAAAAGAACAATGTTGTTGTGCTCAGAGAGTAGACGGGCTGTTTCTGCCTCAGCGTCTGCATTGGTGCGCGCCGTCACTTCAATGCCCTGGGGGTAGAGCATGGTGGCCATCTTGCCCACCTGGAAACCCCCGTCGGCCAGGGCCTGCATGAAGGTGTCTTCTTGCTTAAGGTTTCGGTACTCGCTGTCTTTGCCCGTGTAATAAAGCTTGGTCGGACATTCGACGGCAAGCTTAAAACGGGATTTGGTGAGGTAACGGGTCATGGGCTTGGCTTTTACATTAGCTGTCATTTAATAGCCACCGCTCTAAAGTTTCAATCTGCTTGGGGGCAACACCGATACGCGGGTCACACAGGATAAGTTTGGGCGCGTCTTCTGGGAATTCCAGGTAGGCATCATCCAAGGCTCGCCAATCGCTTATCTGATGGTGGTCGACATAAGATAGGATCTCCCGATGGCGGGCGTAGCGCCCCACCACCGCATCCCCGGTGGTTCCAGTGACAAGCGGGTTCAGCCGCCCAAGTCGACTACGAATTTCGGAGAGTTCGAAATGAAACCGCCAGCTCGACGAGATCACGATCTGAAAGGCGGCGACATCGACTAGCGGTTCAAGCAGACCAAGCCGATCAAATGGCCGTGAGCTGGTCTGGGCCATACAGTGCAAGACGCCATCAAAATCAAGGAATAGGGTTTTCAATGGTTATCTCTTTGCAGACCCTGCCCTTTTACTGCGTTGCCCCTTTTTCTCGATCGGGTCGACCCACATAGAATTCCTTGCCTGTATCCCGATCGCGATAGACATCAATATTTCCTTCAATTCGAACAAAATCCAGACGATCGGTGAGCTCTTCCGTTGGGACATGGATAAACGTTTGGCTGAGAGAGCCTTCGTAGCGCCAGCCAGGCGGAGCATGCAGCTGCATAGAGCCTTCTTTCATGTAGAGCGCATCACCCATGATGCGCTTGCCTTCAAATAACCAGCACATGCCGACTCGGTCGTCAGGTTTATCCCCTATCGGGAACCGACCAAACTCTATCCAGTTACAGTCAAGCGTTGGGCCCTTAAGCTGGTCGATAACCAGCATGTCTTCCATGAAAGTAAAGCCATGGGACTCAAGTGTCTCCACGAACTGGCCAACACTCGCTGGGTCCATAAAACCAACGCGGGCAAGTTCGCCATCGGTGCAGAGCGTGGAATTCGGGACGAGCGCATCAAAGCTATCCCAGCCGCCGTCCAGGTGGTACTCAATCGCGTCGCGACGGACGATGACGGAAATTCCCTCGCATAAAACGGCCATAGTGAAACCCTCCTTTTAATCCCAATCACCTGTTTTTTCCATTGGCACCATATCCTTCGGGCAGACCGGTGGGCCGTACTTCATATATTGGCGCAACATGGACACCCGAAAGCTGCAGTGCGGGCATTTGGCCCGCGCTGGCTTTTTAGACTGTGACGCATAAATCGCCCCATGCACAGATAGCTTGGCATGCGGGTATGGGCCAATGTCTGCGGTCAGGGTTGCAGCAATTGTTTCAAGCCGGGGGCGCAGCTGCGGGCCCGCTCTTGCTTCGCGCATTTTCCCGATAAGCCCAACATCCATTGCGATCTTTTTAAAGACTTCGCCATGGCCATGCTTACAGTCATCAACAGCATGGACAAGTTCATGGGTAAGCGTATCCAGCACATCGATTGCCTCCGCATGGACCGGGGAGACATAGATCTCGTTGACCTGATCCGCGGATTTGCTGGTTGGCCAGCACTGACCCACTGCACTTCCCCGCTTGGCTGTTGCTGGCACCCCGCAAGAGACACGCACGCGGGGGACGCTGTAGCCCTTCTCAGAGAAGATCGGTGCAAGATGGCCAATGGCAAATAGGAGCCAGGCCTCGCGCGTTAAAGGAATGGTCTTCATGAAATGGTCTGGTGGAAGGTGTGTCTGATGAAATTAATTTGTTGCAGGCTCACGGCGTGAGCCTTCGATCAGAAAAGATGAGCTGCCCAGACACCCAGGAGCGATCGATATGCCAAATACACAAGGTCTTTTCAGCGTCAACAGCGACGACTTGCCCACGCTCACCTCTGTTCAGATCAATGGCCGACTGGAAGGACTGATGCTTTCGGTCACAACCGAACAGCACTTTCACAACACCACCCAAGACACACTAGAAGTTGTCTACACCTTTCCCCTCCCCCACAGTGCGGTGCTACTTGGTGCTGCCGTTTGGATCGGGGATAAGCGCCTGCAGGCTGTGGTCTTAGAAAAAACCCAGGCAGAAGCAGACTACGAGGAAGCAATCGATAACGGCGACACCCCAGTCATGATCGAACGTGCCGGCCCGGGGCTTTTCACCGCAAACCTGGGTAACCTGCTGCCGGGTGAAAAGGCAGTCATTGAAATTGATTGGGCCCAGAGTCTGTCGATCGATCACGGCAATGTGCGGCTGGCAATCCCCACAGTAATTGGCGAACGCTATGGCGATGCAGAATTCCAAGGCGAACTATCCCCGCATCAGGCCCCAGAAACTAGTGGGAACGTTCGCTATGAATGCGGCCTTCACCTAGAGGTCTGGGGTAACCTGGCTGAAGGCCAGGTCAGTTGCCCTAGCCACGCGATCACGATTGATAAGGTGGCTGATGACGGTGGGCGAACGGGCAAGGTCATCCGCTTTGTTAATGACGCCCAGCTTGATCGAGATATTGTGCTCTTGGTATCCGACCTCTCGCAGACCCACGCTGCGGTCTTACAGTCTGAGTCGGGCAAAACCACCGTCATGGCAAGCTTTACGCCAAGGCTTGCCAAGGCAGCGCGACAAGACCTGGCTTTAAAAGTGTTGCTGGACTGCTCTGGATCGATGGAAGGTGACTCTATGCAGTCAGCCCACAAGGCGTTAAACCATTTAGTAGATCTGCTGACCCCCGATGACCGTTTTTCGTTTAGCAAGTTTGGCTCAACCGTCATCCACACCAGACAGGGGGGACGCAGTCTTCAAGAGACCACCGTTGGCGAATTCCTAATCCCGAATGAGACCAATAAGCCAGCTATCCAGCGAGGCATCAGTCAGACCGACGCATCGCTTGGCGGAACGGAACTTGAATCGGCCTTGCTATCGACACTTCATCAGATCAAGACCGACCAATTAGACCCTGCAAAGGCACTGCAGCCGTCTATTCTGCTGATCACTGATGGTGATGTCTGGAACCATGCCGCAGTCGTTCGGGCAGCGCGCCTGTCTGGACACCGAGTCTTTGCAATTGGGGTGGGCAGCGCCCCAGCAGAAAGCCTGCTTCAGAACATGGTGCACGACACTGGCGGTACCGCAATCTTTGTCTCCCCAAATGAGGACATGGGAGATGCAGTCATGCGCCTAGTGGACAAAATGCGCTATGCCCAAAAAGTCGATATCTGCGTCAGCTGGGGAGACCAGTCACCGATCTGGGAAACAGACCTGCCTACAACCGTCTTTGACCAAGAGACCGTGCATGTCTTTGCCCAGTTCGCACAGGCCCCACGCCAGGCGCCGACCATCCAGATCAAAACCGGCACAGAGACGTTTGCTGCTTTTGCCCCATTGACTGAAGCAAACCTGAATACCGATCTTTTAGCCCGCATGGGAATGGCGACTCGGATGCAGGTTTTGCCCGCGGATCAGGCATTACAGGCGGCACTAGACTATCAACTGGTGTCCGAGCAGACAAATCTTTTGCTGGTTCACACCCGGGCGGAAGACGAAAAGGCGAAGGGCTTGCCCAAGCTTGAAAAGATTCGCCAGATGGCTGCAGCAGGACACAGCGGGTATGGATCGGCATCAAACGCACCGGATGTGCACTACTGCATGTCGAGCGTGGCCTATTCAAAGGTCATGCCAGCATTTCTAGCAGCGCCCGCCAATCCACATCAGGAGCCTGCGTTATATGGTCCAGATAGTCTAGTCTCATACGTCAACACCTTTGCGATGGACTACCAAGACTTCAACGATCTGTTTACTAAGCTTGATGACGCCTGGTGGGATGCGGAATCGGCAGCGCTTCTGCGCACAATTGAAGAGGTGGTTCTGCACGGGGAGTATTCCGTTGCGGTGCTGCTGCTCTGGCTAACAGACGATAACTCTCCCGGAAAGATTGGGGATCTGGATCGACACGCCAAGAGACTACTGCGAAAGGTGATTCAGCAGATTCCAGAGCAGATCATCGAGCAGGCCTTTTCAGAACTAATGAAAATGGGGCAGACTGCCTAAATGAAAGAAAACGAGCATGTCTAGACGGCCAGAAATCCAGGTGTTTGCCTGCCCAGCCTGCTCGCAGCTGTATAAGCGCTGGGTTCCGACATGGATCAATCTTGATCAGCCACCGGACCCAGTGCTATCGCCCTCTGCTGATATCCCCCGCGTCTGCGACTGCGGTCGCGTGTTTATGTTGGATGAATCCGTGATGGTGACCCGGTTCACCCCTGGGGAGCGGCCCATTGAGGTCATGACTGTTGAAGGGGTCGACCGCTTGGAGATTCCCGCTTTCCTGAGAAAGCGTGAAATCGAAGCAGAACCCAGCTCAGTGCTGCCAAAAGTAAATCCACTGTGGAAGGGGCTTAAGGCAATCGGGTCGGGGATACAAAGCTTGATCAAGTTTGTAACGACCAAACGTGAACCAAAGCTGATGGACCCAATGTGGGGCGTGCGCAGGGAAATGGTAGCTCGGGCGAAACCCGAGCGGCTACTTAAATCCTAGCTTCTTACGTTTGTCACACACATCTCATAGGTTTTGCCATCAGCCTTTAGCGTTCTTGCAGGCGTAAACCCAATCTTGCCCTTGGCTGCAGCCATTACGCCATGAAACGAGGTGCACTGCCAGTCATCGACCGAAGTTATCTGACAGCCTTCCATAGGGCTTTGGACGAGCGCTCCTTCAGGGGTCTTCCCGCTAGCCGTCACCACCTTCGCAATCGGATCTACCGTGATTGTCATTGAGACAGTTTCGATACATGACTGACAGTTTGACTGCTCAGGACAGAATGACATCTGAAGCACATAGTTTTTGGCAGACGCTGCTGTCGGAATCAGCAGTGCTGCAATAAGAAGGGGATTAAGAAATTTGCTCATGAATAAGTCCTTTATCGGTTGAGACAGCCTTGGGCTTAGGTGCCCAGCGGCGGGCAAGCAGGTACGCAAATAGAAGCAACACACCCATCAGCTCTAGACCAAGGGGAAGTTCATCCCAGAAGACCTCGAGGAGAACTGTAATGGCATAGAGATAGAAGACGGCATTAAGAATCCGTACTGCTCTTGCCACCTTGAAGATCTTGGAATCTCGAAGCTTCTTCACATACCAGTAATAGAGCGGGACAACGATAGAGAGCACTACCGACAGGTAATGCCCGTATAACAAAAGATCATCTGTAGTCACAATTGGCCTTTTCAGAAGTAAGTGTCACGTGCCACTTGCAGGTGATGAGTCATTAGACGTCTCTTGCATCATTTTTACCAGCCATTCCGGTTTGTCCGGATAGTGCTCTTTCATCCAGGCCTGGGCCTTTTCATCCCCCGCCATTGCGGCACGACTAATCCATTTGCGGGCGGTCTCTTCAGACTGTTCAACGCCATCCCCTTCCTGATAAAGAATACCCAGGTAATACATGGCTCTGGGGTGATCACCTGCGGCCGCCTTCTCAAACCACTTGGCAGCTTCTTCATAGTTGGTCAACACATGGTCACCGTCATACAAGATACAGCCAAGCAGTGTCATGGCCCGCTCATCCCCCGCTATGGCCGCCTTGCGTAGGTGCACCACACCGACTGCAGGATTCTTTTCGATACCAATTCCGTAGAGATAACAGTGGCCGATCTCGTAGTCGACTTCTTTATCGCCCCGAGCCGATGCCTGCTGATATAGACGAAACGCCTCTTTCGGATCAGGAGTGCAGCCAACCCCTTCTTCTGTTGCACGGCCTAACAGGTAGAGTCCACGGGCTTCGCCTTGAAGAGCACACATATTTAGCCAGGCATAGGCCTGATCAAAATCTTTCTCAACGCCCTGGCCGTACCAGTAGTTCAACCCCATCTGGCCTTGTGCTTCAGGAAAGCCGGCCTTGGCTGCGATCAGACAGAAGTGCGCGGATTTAACGGGGTCTTCTTCGCAGCCAATCCCCTGACGCAATGGGGTGACCAGGCTGTTGGCAGCGACATTGTCGCCAAGCCGGGCAGCGGCCTCGAGCCAGGCAACGCCTTCTCGCTGGCTATCGACTTTGGACATGGTGCGGTTTTGTTCGTAGCGATAGAGCAGATCCGCACCAAGGACGCGCATCGCAAGCAGATCCTTCTGAACGGCGGCACGTCTGAGCCAATACAGCACGTCTGTAAAATCATCGCCCCCTGATAGCGATTCGCGATCCATAAGTGCCAGCCCGCGTTGGCAGCGCTCATCCCCAAGCATGGCGCCCTGATAGAACCATTCCCGGGCGAGTGTTTTGTCTTTAGCAGTGTGCTCACCACGAGAGTAATTACGGCCAAGCATGTAGTGCGCTAACGGAAATCCAGTCCGTGCCGCACGGGAATACCAGCTCATTGCGAGTTCAGCATCGACTGGCTGCCCGTACTTCCCATTTAAGTTGGCAAGCCCCACGCGAAACATGGCAAAACCAGAGCCCTGCTCTGCTGCTGCCAGATAGCCCTGATAGATCTCGGGGCTATCGTCTTTGTCGTTCATTAGAACAAGACGTGCCTTTGCTAAAGACGATCCATGCTCGGCCGCGCGGGTGAGACGACGGTAAGCCTCATCAAGATCAGGCTCACCTACGCTTCCATCTTCAATCATGGAGGCCGAGTTCACAAGGGCACGAAGATCGCCGTACGCAATTGCCAGGTCATAGGCGTCAAGCGCGGCTGAGAAATTCTGCGCAACACCAAAGCCGTGGTGATAGAGCTTGGCCAGGTAGAAATAAAACTGCCCCCGCAGGGGGGTGTCAGCGGTTGTCTGTGCCGCCTGTTGAATCGAATCGAAGATCTGAGGCAACACCGAGGGTGCCGGTTCCCCAAAGGTATGACAGGCGACCGCCCGATCCATGGCTTCTTGACGGTACTGACTCTTGCCAATAAACCAGGCCATGAAATCAAGGTAGTCCTGCGAGTTCTGGCTTGTCTTGAGCGTTGCCCAGGTGAGCTCTTCAATTGCGGCGTCATCGAAATGGGGGAATGTCTGACAGGACATGGCGTCTCCAAAGCGGATTGGGTAGGAATGGCTCATCTTTGCTCCTGACTAGCTCACCGCCTGAGCCTGTTGGCAGGCACATTCTGTGAGCCACCCCCCAAGATCTATTTAGCGTTTCCCCGAAACTGTTTACGATAGTCAAAATTGCTATCTCGGAGAGTCTATGTCTCGTACCGACCGCCTATACAAGATGTCCGCAATGCTCAAACGCCAACGGGTGGTGAGCCGGCGCGAGATGACGGAAAAGTTCGAGATCTCGGTCGCCAGCTTTAAGCGCGACCTGGAGTACATCCGCAGCCGAATGGGGATTCCGGTGATCTATGACCGGGATTCCGGGGGCTACAAGATTGACCAGAACGACCCCATGCAGCGCGTCGAGATTCCCGACCTGTGGTTTAGCGACGAAGAGGCCCTTGCCCTGATCACCATGCACCACCTGCTGGCATCGGTCGATGAGATTGGTCTGATTGCACCACACGTGGAATCGATTCAGAAACGACTTGATTCAGTCTTAAAGGATGTGGGTACTAACCGACGGGAGCTGATGGATCGGGTAAAGCTGATCGCGATCGGCGATCGACGCCATAACACCGAGCACTTCAAGACAGTGGGCGCAGCACTTTTTGAGCGTAAGCAGCTGCAGATGAACTTCTTCACTAAAGGCACCGGGAAGTATTCTGATCGGGTCATCTCTCCCCAGCGCCTGATCCGTTACCGGGATAACTGGTATGTGGATGCCTGGTGCCACCAGAAGGAACGACTCCAGACATTTTCTTTGGATGGGATTCGCAGCGCGAAGGTGCTTTCTGAAAAGGCAGTATCGGTAGATAAGAAGCAGCTCGATGCCCAACTGAAATCTAGCTACGGCATCTTCAGCGGCCAGGCCGACAAGGTTGCCAAGCTGCGGTTTACACCGGAGCGCGCCCGGTGGGTCAGCCTTGAAGACTGGCATTCAGAGCAGCGTGGCACCTTTGATGATGAAGGCTACTACTTGTTAGAGGTGCCCTACGCCGATGACCGAGAGCTAGTGATGGATATTCTGCGACACGGATCAGAAGTGACCGTGCTAGGCCCGGCGGTACTGCGTGACAAAGTTGCAAAGGCGTTGAAGGCGGCGGCGGGGAATTACGAGGGTTAGTCTTTCGTCCCCGCTGATAGTCAGAGCTTGCTAGGGGAATGCCGTTTTAACCAATCGCGCAGGGCGTTGTTCATTCGAGTCTGCCAGCCAGCGCCAGTTTCCTTAAATTGTTCAACGATCTCTTTGTCAAGACGAATCGTTACGGGGGTCTTCGTTCCTGAGCCTACAGGACGGCCTCGCCGAATTAGCTGATCGCCCTGATATAAGTCAGCAGACTCAAACCAGCGCTTGTCGAGCATGACCGCTTCGCCAGACTTAGTGGTGTAAGGCTTGGTACGTTTTCCGCTCACGACGGTTTGCTCTCTTTAGTGAAATAAAGCTACTTGCGCTTTACAGGGTTACAAGTGAGCTCTGTAAAGGCATGATTTAATATACGTACATTAATTCTAAATCGCAAGAGGGGCTGTTTAAC
>JACCDS011735556.1_pt1 | contig 14737 bp, 15 predicted proteins | sample 7446441 | NCBI WGS metagenome assembly JACCDS01 (sample SAMN15323445, study PRJNA562643) | freshwater metagenome | isolation source: river surface water | place: USA:Blue River Watershed | collected 2017-08-17 | reverse complement strand
TCTACCAACAGAACCTGGGTAGCTTGCTACGGCGGGACTCTCAAAGTCTTCGAGAATCGATAAGGCGAGAAACTTCGAAGTGAGGCGGGTCGGGCTCGAACCGACGACGACCGAATTATGAGTTCGGAAGCGATGACTGGGAGTAACACGGTTGAGCGTGGTTGACGCAGTCACAACTAACAACTTAAGTTCCGACGTCCTTCCAAAACGGCCTCTGTTGGGGGAGCAAGTGCACTAATTGTGCACTACCTAAGCCTATTTGACTTAGTTCTTTCCAAGACCAGCGGGACCGCCATATGGGCCAATTCCCCAGCCCGAAGTTCCATTTATTCGGCATTTTGGGCAAATTCTCTGCCGAGGTTGTCTTGGAATAAATAGTTTATTGCACTTGCTACAAGCTTTGTATCCACTTTCGAGAGCACATTTTCTGCAGAGCCCTTTTGTGCCACTTTCATTCTTATCAATTCGACACTTATTACAAACCAACTTTTTTGCCACTAATCCAACTCCAATTTGTTGCACCGAACAATAAAGCCTTTATTTGTGAGCCACTTTGCAACTCGTCCTTCAGCACGCTCTGCGGCTTCCCTCGAATAAAACTTTGGAAAGCCATCCATCAGGTCCCATCTAATGTCACCGACCGTTGCCCCAGATCTAAAGATGCGTGCAGCCTTTGACCCCCCTTCGCGGTGTTCCGCATATCTATCCTCAACTGACTTCCAAGTGCTCCCGACGTAAAGGTGATACTTGCAGTTCTCACTAAGAGGAATTACATCCAGAACGTAGACGGAATAATTTGCTTCCCCAGCGAGAGAGTTCAACTCGAAATCCGCCATATTGTTGAGGCTTCGTAGAATTCTATTCATTCTCTGGCGCGTAAGAGATGATGTCAATCATGATTGATTCAGCAGAATCGTGATGCATTCTTTCAACTAGTCCTGTCTGGGAGGCACCTGTAATTTCAAGGTAATCAAGAGCCTTCAACACATACTGGGCGATTTCAGGAGTGATGACAGGCTGTACATACTCTTTTGGATTATCTAAGGCATTAACATATTTTTGAAGTGGATTACCCTCGTCAGTCATACTGTTTCCCTATTCAAGTGACTTGCCATTTTTGTACTCTTCAATCGCTCTAGGCAGTGCAATTTCAATGTACATCTGAAACTTAGGTGCTGCGCTTGCCAATCTTTCAAGAGTGGTCTCATGGATTTTCTGAATCTCCTCAACGGTAAGGCCATGCTCTCTTGCTAATTCTGCGTAGTGCTTTTGGCGAATTTCTTGAATCCAATCTCCAATTTCCGCCGAGACTTCGTCCTTAACTTTCTCGCTATCTTGATTCATCCACTCATCTCCCGAATCGCGTGGCCGACATGTCTATAGGGTAATCCTGGCTACCGACACATAACAGAGAAAGGTTAGACAATCTGGGTACTCTGATGGCCAACATGAGTGAGGCGGGTCGGGCTCGAACCGACGACGACCAAATTATGAGTTTGGGGCTCTAACCAACTGAGCTACCGCCTCGTGCGCGGCTAACTCTACAAGATAAGCAGCCTAGGGACATTTTCCTCTACTTTCATAGTTAATCCTTTAAGGCGTCTTTTCGTGGAATTCGACGGGTTGGGATAAAAACCTCCACTTGAGTGCTAGATCTAAACCATTGGATGAGTTTGTCAGACCTCAGCGATACCATCTCGTTATGAGAAAAACACTTGTTGCTTGTATTGCCATCGCATTATCTATTTCCATGACAGCCCCAGTTCAGGCTGCACCTAAAGCATCAGTTGTGACAGCTGCTTTTAAAACTCTCCTAAACACGACAGTGGATTCAATGGATGCGTTGGAACAGAAGTACGAGGCCGATGTCGACATTCTCGATGAAGCCTTATCTGCTGCAACGAAGGCAGCGAATACTGTCCTAGCTCAAGAAATTCAAGCAGCAACTGATTTATACTCGCCTCAAATCACAGCAGCTAATCAGCGTCTAGAAGCTGCAAAAACACTTTTTAAAAACAATAGCGATCTCAAAATCCAACAGTCACTATTCTCTTGGCAAAATGCTGACCGAGTTTATTCGCACTTGATATGCCCTGAAACAACCCTTCCTGCGGGTGCAGGTTGGATGGAGATTGCAAAGAGGTATTGTTCAAATGTAAATAATCTTCCACGACCAGGAGATATTTCAACTAAAACTACAAGTAAAAATACAATCGGCGGAGAAGATTGGCAGCCAAACGAGATTGCAAAAATCGCCCTCGTGAGCGCTGACAACAAAGACGTCCTGTTTGCAGTATCAAACGGTTGGTTGGTTCCAGTAAATCCGAGCCTGTTTGATTCGAGTCGCCTATCTATTTTGACTGAAACTGGGAACGTTGCTGATTTGACCCAAAAAAATGGGAAGGCCAGATTGACCGCAGAAGCAAAAAATCAAAAGGCTATAGAAGCGGCAAACAAAATAAGATCAGAGGCATTAGCCGATCTAGATGAAGCTTTTGAGACAGCCAAAGCTCAACTAGAAGCTCAAGAAACAGCAGCTAACCTCGCGTTACTAGCTGCAAAAAGAGCATCGAAAGATGTCAAAGTTTTCGATACAGCCTTTGCTGTCGCCTACAAGTTTGAATACAACAGACTCATGGTCGGGGAGATTGCTGATGCTGCCTGGACTGGTGAATGGACTTTCAGAACGATCGACTCGATCATCAAAGTGAATAAGCTGGCAGTGAACGGAGATTCAATTGCCTCGAAGTACTCCATGAATTCAGCTAAAGCTTTCAACAATGCCGTTGGAAATGCATTTACAAATGAACCTGAGTTTAGAAGTGCATTAAAGGTGTTGACAGCAATCTACAAGAAGACGACAAAGGTTTCCCTGAAGGTCTGACCCATTTCTAGGCGACCTCTCCTCGATGGGATGCCTGCGTAATTTGTAGCTCTTGCAATTTTCTTACAAAATGGAAATTGAAGAGAGCATTGGCATCTCGTTTTTCTCTAATTAGGGCTATTGCCTCATCTGCAGAATATCCTTCCAGCATCAGTACAAGAGCAACAACTAACCCAGAGCGGTTTAAACCTGCTTGGCAACGCGACAAGCATTTCTTCCCTGACCTCCATTCAGCGTAAAGCCAAGTGGCTAATTCTTGAACCTTTACAAAGGTCTCAGCGTCCATTGGTCCATCGGCGAACCCATATCTGTTTTCATGGACATACCAAGACATGGGCTGTGCGTAGCTATAGCAAGTAACAACTGCATCAAACTCTTCCCGCTCATCTAGTTCTGGCAGTCGCTTTCCAAACTGCACAATGTCAAAGTCGCCCGTACCTCCCATGTAGAGATTGGGAAGAATTTCACTAAATAGAGCTTGTTCGTTTTCCATCTTAAACCTCCAATAGAACTCTGTGATTTCTGTTTATTGCTGACAAGTGAAGAATTTCCTCATGATTGTTGACTGATACTCGGGTGTCGATTCCTTGTGAGCCACCCGCAAACATCGCACCCCAATGATCTGAATCAATTTCAATATTTTTGTAATTTTGAAATTCAAGGAAGAAGTGCCTCACTTCATCACTACTTATTTCTATCTTTGAATTCGAGGTTGCATCGAAAGATGCAGCGATGACTGTTTCCCTCAAAGTGCTTTTTAGAGAATTTGGGTTTGAGAAGAATTCAGCAACCAAGGGCTGTCCGTCTAGAGCAATTAGGACTCCGTTTTGCTTTGGGTGCGAAATCAAACTTTCTTGTAACCCTCTAAAGACCGAATACTGAATTTCCGAATTTAGGGAGTCTTCTTCCATTACTTGTCGTAGAGAATTTGTTGGTCTAAAGCCAGAGCGAGTTTCTTGTCGACTGACTTGTGACCAGACTCTGGTTTGTCGTGTAGAACGATTCAAGCTCCAAAAGCCCTTGCTTGGGTCAAATTCGAAACCTGCGGCGATTACAGAAAATGGCGCACGACCCCCATCAATTGACCTTGATTCTGGAGACCATCTTGCTCTTTCAACACACGAAACTGAAATAGCAACTGTTGCGTGAGGTTCGATGTATTCCATCGAATTAACTGTTCTGTCTTGCCACAAATTAGCAGAAATGATCCATCCACTTGGGATGATAAATGGGTCGTCAGTCGGATTTTCCACTTGAATGCAATCAACCATAGGACCGTCTTCATCTTCAATTTCGCCAAAGATGAGGTCATCAAGATTCGGTGGAACCTTGTAATTGTGTGCGATCAAGCCCTCCCAGATTAATGGCCAGACTTGAAGAGGGCCCAGCTGCTTGGCTGGGCCTATTCGGAGTTCATTTGTAGTCATATGACTTCATTATAGAAGAACCACCCAATGTAGTCAAATGACTTCAGACTTATATATTTTTACCTATCGAAGTAGGCTAGTCATATGACTTCACGTTCAGAGGCAGCAAAGCTCCTAAAGACCGAAGTCTTGGATATCCACGGGGTGGGGAAGCTACTTGGGATCTCCAGATCCAGTGTGAACACCTTGATAGTGCGAGATAGCGCAGACTTCCCTCGACCAATCTACGAATCACGAGGCTCGGAACGTCACCCCGTTCGTCTATGGTGGCGTGAAGACATTGAGGAGTGGGAGCTAACCCGCTCAAGCTATAAGTCAAAAGGGGGTTCAAAGTGACTACTTCAGACGAAGGAATCCTTGTGAAATCCCGACAAAGGGTCTCTGACTTTGGAGAAGTTTTTACTCCAAGTTGGATGGTGGAGGACATGCTCAATTTAGTGAAGGATGAATCTGAACGGATAGATTCTCGATTCCTAGAACCAGCTTGTGGTTCAGGAAATTTTCTCATGTCACTCCTAAAGCGAAAGTTAACAACCGTTCAACAAAAGTACGGCAAGAATGAATTTGAGAAAAGACAATATGCAATTCTGGCGGTTATGTGTATCTATGGAGTCGAATTGCAAGAAGATAATGTTGATGAATGTAGAGCTAACCTTCTAAGCATCTTTGACCAATTTTTTGGACCAAACTTGACCGAAGATATTCACAAAGCGGCTGAATATATTCTGAGCCAGAATGTTATTTGTGGAGATGCTCTCTCTATGAGAACGGCCAAAACGCAACTTAATGAAACAGGGGAAGCCATCACCTTTCCCGAGTGGGGTTATATAGGAAAAGGTAAATTTCAAAGACGAGATTTTAGATTTGACGCATTGACTCAGATGAGCGCATTTAGCGAACAAGACACACTCTTTGCGGATATGGGAAGACACGAAGTTTTCAAACCTGTAAGAGTTTATCCTCAGGCAACAATCGCTGAAATAGGATCGGTGAGAAGTGAATAAAATTGAAAGTAAAGCAAGTTTTAGTCTTATTGGAAGAAACCCAGATGTACTGACTTGCATTGCAAATCTCTCAAGCGACGAAGTATTTACCCCTCCTGAGCTGGCAAATAAGATGCTAGACCTTATTGAAGAAGCATGGGCAAAAGATCACAAGGGCAAAAGTATCTGGGAAGACAAGACGGTCAAAATGTTGGACCCATTTACAAAGTCAGGAGTGTTCTTGCGTGAGGCAACTTCGCGATTTGTGAAGGGTTTAGAGTCACAAATTCCAGACTTACAACAGCGAGTCGATCATGTTTTGGCTAATCAGGTATTCGGAATTGGCATTACTTCCTTAACTTCCCTGCTCAGCAGGAGAAGCCTTTATTGTTCGAAATATGCAAATAGCCAACATTCGATAACCAAGGTATTCAATAACGATAAAGGGAATATTTGGTTTGATCGAATTGAGCACGAGTGGGTCGGTGCCACTAATTTTATTGATACTGCAGATTCATCTGGAAACTCGATAAGACGTGGAACTAATGGAAAATGCAAATACTGCGGTGCACCACAAGTGGTTTTTGACCGAGACTCTTCTCTAGAAACACACGCCTATGCATTTATTCATACAGATGATATTCAAAATAGACTTAACCAACTCTTTGGAGGAGATATGCAATTTGATGTTGTAATAGGTAATCCCCCTTATCAAATGACTGATGCCGCAGGTGGCGGAGTGGACTCCTCGATTTATCATTTATTTGTAAACATGGCGAAGCAACTCGAGCCTCGGTACTTAAGTATGGTCATTCCGAGTCGATGGATGGGAGGTGCTACCCGTGGTGTTGGAGATTTCAATGGATTTAGAGAACGAATGCTTAATGACGGGCACATTCGAAATCTTGTAGATTTTCCAAATTCAAAGGAAGTTTTCCCTGGTGTCGATGTAAAAGGAGGAGTCTGTTACTTCTTGTGGGATTACGCACACAATGGCGAAGCCACAGTTACATCCATCAGAGAAGGTGTTGAATCAACAGCAAGCAGAAAATTGAATGAGTACGATGTTTTCGTTCGAGACCATATGGCAGTTCAGATTCTCCAAAAAGTTAAAGCCAAGAACGAAAAATCAATTATTGAACAACTAACAGCAGATACACCATTCGGAATTGCGTCAAATTTTACCCAACATCATTCAACTAAGAAAAAAGGAGACATTGCTCTTTATTTCTCTCGAAATGGAAAGAGAGATGTTGGCTATATCGAAAAAACTTCGATTGCGAAGAATGCAGGATTAATTGATAAATGGAAAGTGTTGACGCCAGGCGCAGGTTCTGATGGAGGTCAGAAAATTCCTGACATAGTCCTTGGAAAGCCCTGGATTAGCCCACCACCCTCAGTTTGTACGCAAACTTTCCTTGCCTTCTACGTGGATTCTGAGGAGGAAGCAATTAGTCTTGAAACATATTACAGAACTAAATTCTTCAGATTCCTAGTATCGCTTCGCAAGATCACTCAGAATGGTTTTAGGTCGACATATGAATTCGTACCTCAACAAAAATGGAATCATGAATGGACAGACGAGAAGCTGTACAAGAAATACAATTTGACGCTAGAAGAGCGTGAATTCATTGAATCTGTGATCCGCCCAATGAACAATCAAGGCGACGTCGAAGATGAGTAAATCTACCGCAGATGAGATTTTGGCTCCGAAGCCTAATTCACGTTTACACATTTACGCATGGTCACCTATTGATCCAAGCAATCAATACGTCGGCTTAATTAAGGTTGGCCAAACCCTGCAGGCTAATGTGAATGAAAGAATCAAGCAGTCACAAGGTCAAATGCAACATGAGTATGTTCTACACCTAGATGAACTTGCGGAGAGGAACGATGGCACACTTTTTCGGGATTCCGATGTGAGGCAAAGATTGATTGAAAAGGGATTCGAAAACGTGATCATCGGCTCTTCTCGAGAATGGATTCGTTGTGGAGTTGCTGATGTAAAGACAGCCATCACTGAATTACAAAACGGAGTTAGGCTGTCTGGAACACATCATGAAACTTTCGCTATGCGGACCGAGCAAAAGAAGGCTGTTGATTTAACATTTAGCTACTTTAAGTCACGCTGGCAAGAAGACTCCAATGCGGTTCCCAGATTTCTATGGAATGCCAAAATGAGATTTGGCAAGACTTTCACTTCCTACCAACTTGCAAACACTATGAAAGCCACTCGGATTTTGGTTGTTACTTTTAAGCCTGCGGTAGAGGATGCATGGAAGTCGGACTTAGAGAATCATGCTGATTTTGATGGATGGCAGTACTTGTCTAAATCTTCTAATTCCGATCCATCCCAAATAAATGACAAAAATCCCCTTGTCTATTTTGGTTCGTTTCAAGACTTACTTGGCAAGGATCGTGAAACTGGAGCAATAAAAGCCAAGAACCAGTGGCTTCATGAAATTAATTGGGACCTTGTTATTTTTGATGAGTACCATTTTGGAGCCTGGCGAGAAACCGCAAAAGAGCTTTTTGAGGGAGAAGATGAGACCGTATTCAAGAATGCGATGAAGGAAGAGTATGGAACGGGACTAGATGAAATAAACTCAGATCTCGAGCAAGTACAGGTGGAGTTTTTACCCATCACAACAAGAGCTTATTTGTATCTGTCTGGAACTCCTTTTAAAGCACTCGCCAGTGGTGAGTTTATTGAAGAGCAGATATTTAATTGGACCTATACGGATGAACAAAGAGCAAAGGCAGAATTTAGTGCTCAACACCCATCAGAACTAAATCCATATGGCGCCCTTCCTCAACTAAGGCTTCTGACATATCAGATGCCCGATGAAGTTTTGCATGTTGCATCGTCTGGAGAATTCGACGAGTTTGATTTGAATGAATTCTTTTCAGCTACAGGGGTTGGAAAAAATGCTAAATTCAAATATAAAGATGAAGTTCAAAAATGGCTTGACATAATTAGAGGGCAGTTCACAGGTCAAATTGCTCAAGGGATGAAGACTGGGACGAAGCCACCATTCCCATATGCAGATGTGCGACTTTTGCCTTACCTTCAACATTCTCTTTGGTCATTGCCGAGAGTTGCTTCATGTGATGCTATGGAGAATCTACTATCAGAACGCCAGAATACTTTCTGGCATGACTACAGAGTGGTGAACTTGTCAGCACGTGATATTGGTGTCGGTTTGGCAGCCTTGCCACCAGTTAAAGATGCGATCAAGAGTGGTTTCGATACAAAGACCATTACATTGACGGTCGGAAAACTGACCACAGGCGTGACCATTCCACAGTGGTCCTCAATACTGATGTTGAGAAACCTCAAAAGTCCAGAAACTTATTTCCAAGCTGCTTTTAGAGTCCAATCCCCTTGGGCAATACGTAATCCAAATGGAGACAATCCAAAAGATGAGTTAGTTTGGAAGCCCGTTTGCTATGTGTTTGATTTCGCTCCAACTCGTGCATTGAGACAGATAAGTGAATATGCAATTGGTCTATCACCGACTGAAAGCAATCCCGAAAAGGCCGTTCAGGACCTTGTAGCTTTTCTTCCAGTTTTGGCTTTTGACGGAGCAAATATGACTCAAGTTGATGCTGGTGGCATTTTGGATATTGCTATGGCTGGAACATCAGCAACTCTTCTTGCCCGTAAGTGGGAAAGTGCCATGTTGGTCAATGTAGACAATGAAACTTTAAAGCGGCTGCTTGCTAATTCAGAAGCGATGGATGCTATTAACAGAATCGAAGGATTCAGGTCACTCGGTGACAATGTAATTGAGACAATAATTAATAAAAGTGAACAAGTAAAAGAATTGAAGCAAAAGGCTCAAGATGGAACGCTTACGCCTACCAATAAACGGGAACTTACAGAAGCCGAGAAGGAATACAAATCAAATCGTAAGTTAGTTCAGGAAAAGTTGATCAAGTTTGCCACAAGAATTCCAGCCTTCATGTATCTAACAGATTTCAGAGAAAATACCCTTCAAGACGTGATTACCAAGTTAGAACCTGGCTTGTTCTTGATGGTCACTGGTCTTACAGTTGGAGACTTTCAGCTGCTCGTTCGACTTAGAGTGTTTAACTCAGAACAAATGAATCAAGCAGTATTCGCCTTTAGGCGCTATGAAGATGCGAGCCTCTATTACACGGGAATAGAGTCGCACAAAGGCCTAACCCACTACGGTTTATATGACACCGTGGTAGCGATTGATGCTGAGCCAATTTAGGGAGAGTTTCAAAGCAGTTTTTGGGCCAATTTTGACCCAAAAATGAGCCTTTCTTTCATAAACAACGAAAATTGGCGTCAATCACTTGTTGCAATGTCAGGTACCCTGAATTTCAGGCAGCCTGGGGATTGTCTGCAATCAACCCTCATTGATTGAGCCACAGAACCACAGCAGATTTTTACTTCTTTTAAGAACCTTTCTTTTCTCCAAGGAATAGAAAAATAGTGTGGTTCTGTGGTTAGAAAAAATGCCCGTAGATGGATTTGAATTTAATGCCGACATAGCCTCTGTCATCTTCACCCGAAGGTTTTTTTGTCCAATGAGGTGAGATGTGATTACCTCCAAGAGTTTCTAGCATTTCATAAAATTTTGGTCGAGTCTCTTGCTCTAGGCGACGCTCCCTGCAGAAGGATGTGTAATTGTCATACAAAAGCGTCCGACTAATTGGTGCCGTGTGAGATTTCGAAAAATCCAATTTTTCATTGATAAAAAGCGCAGAGGTGTTACATGAATATTCATACTCCAATAAAGCTTCCTTACATATCAATGGTTCATCAAATTCGCCTTGGTCCATTGCTTCTCGTAGCCCCATAACAGCTCGGAATAAGACTCCATCCAGCTCTTCTTTCATACGCTCGTTCAAAGTTCGGTCTGGAGGGCCTTGAATTGTGTGATTCATGGGAATGATTAGCCAGCGTCTGAACCACCCATGGGAGGTATCTCGACTAGCAGGCATCTTGTTTCCAGAGAAAAGCATCGTGGCCTCACTCTGAAAAGTGAATGGATGCCCGTTCTTTCTCTCTGCGTTGATTATGTCCTCACCTGTAATCTTCTTGAACTCAGCCGTTGAGTTAAATGTAAATCGTTCGATGTCACCGCAGATATTGGCTGTCTTGCCAAACAACTCTGCCGATGCAAATCTGTTTGAAGTAAGAACCTTTGGATCAATCGCACATATTGCAGAATCGGGGAGAAGCGAATGGCAAAGTCTTAGAAAAGTTCCCTTCCCATTCAAACCGCCACCAATGAGAGCAATTGCCTTCTGGAAGCCCATGGAAGGGTGAATAGCCACACCCATCACTTGCCAGAGTAGTTTGATGATTTCTGGTCCAAATATAGATTCCATCCAAGCATCAGTTACGGGGCATTTACTTTTTGGATCCCAGACTGCATTGATTTGGTAGGTAGAGTAATACTTAGGGTCGTGTGAGAAGAGTTCTAGAGTTTCCCAGTCCAACATTCCATTTCGCACATTAATCAGATTCTTCGGTCCGAGTCCATTTATTCTGGGGTTCCTTGCTTTTATAATTGAGGCAACTTGAGTTACGTGGTCCTTTCGGTAACGGTTTCCAGTGCATAGGACAACTCTCATTGTGAGGTCATCTTCACCACTTGGTACCCACACTCCTTCAGAAAAATGCCAAATGCGTTTTCCTTTATCTACGGCGAATGGTCCTAAGAGTTCCACAGCTTCCAACAATTTAGTCGTGATCAGACCACGGTCAAAAATTTCATCGGCAATCAACTCCGCAAGTCTCCGAACATCAACCTCAGTTCGGTGAACACGATAATGATTAAGTCTTGCAACTTGCCCTGCTTCTAACTTGCTTAAATGTACTGGGTCAATCATTGTGTCTTTTTATCCAATCTTGAACTTGGGGAGAATTAATCGTTAATTGAGACTCGCGATAGAGAGTTATTTCCTCATCAGATATCTGCAGTACTTGTGCGATAGCCCATAAGGTCATATCGATGAATTCCCTGGGGGATGACCACTCATCTTGAGGTTTCATTGATACGAAAAGATTTGCAATAGATTCAACGGAAGTCTTGGCGTCATATAAGCCAGCTCTTGCATCTTTCAAACACATGAGAAGTAGATCTCTGCCCGCATCATGTCGACTGCCACGTAGAAACAGTGACCTACCATCAACTAAGCGGGTTTCAAGAAGCTGCGCGCAGTCAGTCTTTGTATGACTTGAAAAAAATGTGTCAGCCTCTGTCATATCAATAGATTGAACAGATTGGTGTCGTGCTTCGGGAAGTAGGCGTTGAAGTGCGTAAGGGAGCAAGGGCACGACACCCGTTCTTTCCCAAACATACTGCCCACCCTCGGCATCCTTGCTGTGTGGAGTTGGAGCAATAACAATAATTCCATTTTTTCCACGAACTTCACCCCAAGGACCTTTTAGTAACCCCTTGGAATTTCCATAATTACTTCCTTCTGGTGTGGCAAAGATGTAGTGCCCCCGAAGAGGATCATTAGTACGCGTTGATTGAAATGGAACATTTTCCAGCATTATCCATTCACGCAATCTGTGAGGAAGCTGACTCGGGTTATCCACATCGAATGCGATGGCTCCTGATTTTCCAAGGTGCACTGCGATTCCGTAATTAGTTCCTGGACGAAACCAAGATTCAATCTGTTTTGGATCACGAGAACTCTTGTCTGGCCATCCAACTCCAACAACCGAACCCGCATGTTTAGTCTTTGGGTCTATTGGCAATACATAGAATCCATTTTCTGCCCAAGCAAGGGCAGATTCCAGCATGGTGCTGTTTGCGTCAATGTTTGGAACCGCGAGATTCTTATTCTTGGGGAATAAATCTTTATAGGTGAGGGTGGTCATTTGTTGATTTGAGTTTTGATTTTCATTAAGTCGGGTAAATCACAATCAATTTGTCGCTCACCAAGATCATATTGAAGACTTCTGTGCAGTTCCAAAGATTCAATCAATTCGTCAAGCTGTTGTTTGAAGTACTGCTCACACAAATACTTATGTTCAAGAACCTGTATCCCACCACCTTGGATTGCGGCTAAATCACATAGTTTCGTGTATCTATCGCTCCAGACTTCGACCTGATTTATGAGTCGGCATGCCTGTTTGACGCTTATGTGATTCTTGTAAGCCTCGCTGGCTATTTCCAAATATGCGTCTCTTACGTGTGAGGGTGTGAGAATGTCCCCATAAAGCATGGTTCCACCCACAAGAATTAGCGCCTTGGGACAAGTGACATTTTCGAAGCCTTCTGGCCACATAGCTGGTTGAGATTCCGTCGAAGGACCCTTGTTCATTTCCATTAGGCAACCCGATTCAGATTCAGCCACGATTCGACATCGTTTTCGTCAAAGCGCCAGTGGCGCCCAATCTTGATAGCTGGGATTCCCAGCGCTCCGATGTTCTCTCGGATCCACCATGGGGACTTTCCGAGGTATTCCGCGACCTCTTGGGTCGTTAACAGTTTTTTCACACTAGCCTCCTTTAGGCGAGTTGAGTTTGCGTTAGTAGAGAGAGTCTGGCAGACTATCTCTATATAGTCAAATGGAGGAATGAATGAACCAAAGTGCAATGGCTGATCTGGTGCTTTCAAATGGAGCAGAGGTCAACTTCAAGGTAGGACAGGATGCTCTAGGGAATCCTGTGGTCTCATATCTGCAGATCTCTTTTTCAAGAGTTAAGGAAATTCCACAAGGTGGAGTCTCTGCAACGTTGCTCAGGGAGATCACTATTAGCGAACTGTTGTCACTCTGGTTTCAGGAATCCTCTCGATCTTTTCTTACTAATCGTGATGAGCAATCTGTATGGGAAGCAATTCATAACGGAGGTGGCCCATCTGGGAGACGTGGTTTACCGCCTATCTACTATGCGTGCTTGGCATATGTATACGTGAGGCAGTGTGAATTAACGCCAAATAATCCGACAGCTGAGATTGCTCACAGGTTGCAGGTAAGCCCGAAGACGATCACTACACGATTGGCTCAGGCAAGAAAGATTGGAGTTTTGTCTGGTCGAAAAGACGGCACCAATGTTACGCGTGCGGGTGGAGTACTGACCACTGAAGGTAAAAAACTGATTATGAATTTTATGAAGGAGAGTAAGTAATGTCCATTAAGAAAACAGCAGATGGAAAGTACCAGGTACGGTTTCGTGATGAGTCAAAAAAACAACGCGCAAAAACATTTGCGCGTAAGAAAGACGCGGAAGCTTTTGAGGCCAAGGTAGTGACAGAGGTGAAGAACGGAACTTGGCTTGATCCTGTTGTAGCCCATGTCAATCTGGAAGACATCTGGGTAGATTTCTATGAGCTTAAGCAAGGAAAAAAGAAAAACACTCTTATAGATTATGAGAATATCTGGCGCTTGCATCTTGCACCTCGATGGGGGAAGGTGGCAGTTATTCGCATTAATCAAATTGAATTCGATAAGTGGGTTATTGCTAAGAAACTTTCACCTCAGCGCATTGGCAAAATCCATCTTGTGATGTCAATGCTGCTTGACCACGCAGTAAAGCGTAAGAATCTCAAGCACAATCCCCTCAAAGATGCACTAGGGCGACGCTCTAAGGCGAACTTACCCACAGCTTCTGTTGAGATTGCCACCAACTTCCTCACGCTTGGTCAATTGATGAAGGTGGCAGAACGCGCAGGCTTTTACAGAGATGTTGTTTTAGTGTTGGGACTTTGTGGCCTTCGCTGGGGGGAGCTGGTGGGGCTTCAAGTTAAGGATTTAAATGTTTCGGCAGGGACTTTGACAATTCGCCGTTCCTTAGTAGAAATAAACGGAAAATTGGAAGAGAGCACCACGAAGTCTCATCGCTGGCGCATAGTCCATCTTCCACAGATACTTCAAAGCGCCTGCCATCGATGGGTGTTTGATAAAAATCAAGATGATCCTCTCTTCCACACAGAAGAGGGAACCTTCCTGAGAAATACCAATTTCACACGCAGAATCTTCATCCCCGCACTAAAGAGTGCTGAGGTAAAGAAGATCAGAATTCACGACTTGCGACACACAGCTGCAAGTATCGCTATATCTGCGGGAGCGACCCCGAACATGGTTAAAGAGATGTTGGGCCACTCAGATGTTCAGCTAACAATGCGCGTGTATGCCCATATTTTTGAAGCAGACCGCGAGAAAGTTGCGGCAAATGTGAATAGAGCGGTTGATGAAGTGCATGAAATGTGCACAGAGCCATTAGAGACAGAAATTATGAGTCGCTCTAAAGCGCTAAAGAACCCATCTGACCTGCGCTTTCTCTTACAAACAGGTATTCAAGTTGATTCTGGAACATCGGATTATGAGTTCGGGGCTCTAACCAACTGAGCTACCGCCTCCAGTACTACTGCCATAACTACTGGGTGCGGGGGCAATCTTACTTGGCAAGACAGGTCTTCCTATCCATCTTATTTATGCGCAGATAG
>JACCDS010867290.1_pt1 | contig 14741 bp, 10 predicted proteins | sample 7446441 | NCBI WGS metagenome assembly JACCDS01 (sample SAMN15323445, study PRJNA562643) | freshwater metagenome | isolation source: river surface water | place: USA:Blue River Watershed | collected 2017-08-17 | reverse complement strand
ATTACGAATTACGAATTACGAATTACGAATTACGAATTACGAATTACGAATTGGTGCTAATAGCTTCCTTATTAACTTAATAACTTAATAGCTATTTGTTTACAATTCACCACTTAGCTTGCCAGAATTCGTAATTTGTAATTCGTGATTCGTAATTAATAAACCAAATTGCTAGAAATTAAAAAAGCCGCTTGTAGCGGCTTTTTTAATTTCTAGCAATTTGGTTTATTTTCCTTTTGCTTCTGCAGCTGCTGCTTCACGCAATGCTCTTGAAGTTTCTACAGAAACGATAGAGTTTGCTTTTGCATCGAGAATTACACAGTTTGGAACCGATACTTCTGCTACACGAATCATTTTACCTAACTCTAAATTATCGATGTTAACGATAACGTTATCAGTCATGTCTTTTGGTAAACCTTTCACTTTTAATCTTTTGATTTTGTGAACTAATTTACCCCCCATTTTAACACCTGGAGAAGTACCGCTAAAACGAACTGGCAACATCATAGTTACTGGTTTGTCTTCAAATACTTCCATGAAATCGATGTGGTTAATCAAGTCAGTTAATGGATGGAATTGAATGTCTTGCATGGTAGCTTTGTATTTCTTACCATCAATGTTTAATTCCACGAAGTAAACTTCTGGAGTGTACACAAGGGATTTTAAGTCTGCTTCGAATACTGAAAAGTGAACTTGTTCTTTTCCACCATACAATACACATGGAACTTTACCTTGGTAACGTAGCTCCTTTGCATCTCTTTTCCCTACGTTCTGACGTGCAGAACCGCTAATTGAGATTGTTTTCATTTTTATTTTATTTTAAATTGTTTCTTTTCTATTTACTAATGACTAGAGACTAAATACTAGCCACTAGCCTTACGATATTTTAAACAAATCGCTAATTGAACCGTGTTCATTCACATTTGCTATTGCCTTGCTAAACAAATCGGCAACTGAAAGCACTTTAATCTTAGGACTAGTGCGCTTTAATGGAATGGTATCACAAACAATTAACTCTTCTAATACCGAGTTTTCAATGTTTTCGTAAGCTTTTCCAGATAAAACAGGGTGCGTACACACTGCTCTTACCGAACGAGCTCCTTTATCCATAATTAATTTAGCAGCTTTTGTTAGGGTACCTGCAGTATCCACTAAGTCGTCTACTAAAACTATATCTTGCCCTTCTACATCACCAATCACATTCATCGATTCTATTTCGTTGGCACGTTTACGTTGTTTATCGCAAATTACCATTTCCACATTTAAAGCTTTTGCAAACACCCTTGCTCTACTAGTTCCACCCATATCTGGTGCTGCAATGGTTAAATTTGGTAAATTTAAGCTCTTAATATATGGTATAAAGATAACCGATGCATCTAAGTGATCTACCGGTATATCAAAAAATCCTTGTATTTGAGCCGCGTGCAAGTCCATCGTCATTACTCTATGTGCTCCAGCTACAGTAAGCATATTTGCCACTAAACTAGAACCAATAGATACTCTCGGTTTATCCTTTCTATCTTGACGAGCAAGACCGAAATAAGGGATAACTGCGATTATATAATGTGCCGATGCTCTTTTAGCAGCATCAATCATCAACAACAACTCCATCAAATTATCGGAAGGAGCATAGGTTGATTGTATTATAAAAATATCACAACCTCTAATTGATTCGTTAAATGAAGGCTGAAATTCACCGTCGCTGAACCTACTCAGTGTTAAATCGCCTAATTTATTTCCACTTGCGGCAGCTATTTGCTCTGCTAACTCAGCGTTTGCAGACCCAGCAAAAAGCTTGATCGGATTAAAATGTACAGGCATAATCGTGATATTATATATAAAAAAAGGGATGCATTATTACATACAACGCTTCCCTTTTCTGTTGTCCGACTAGGGCTCGAACCTAGACTCTTCTGAACCAAAATCAGACGTGTTGCCAGTTACACCATCGGACAATTTCCCCAAAAGCATTTTGCTTTGGGACTGCAAATGTAGAAAAGGGAATGATTGAAAGCAAAAATATTTTAAAAAAACAGAAAATAGTCCCTAGTCGCTAGTCTTTAGTCGCTAGAAATGTCAACAGTATATTTAAAGTATTCTGTCTCCCGGTTGTTTTTATTATGCCTCCCAACTATAAAATTTATGCCCGTTTTATTGTCTAACGACTAATTACTAATGACTAATGACTAGATTAACACAAATATTACCATGCTTCAAAAATAATTTCCTATTTTCGACGCTTATCGATTATTCAATAAAGTAGATTAAATATTTTATGTTAAAATTCAAATCATTAAACAATGTATTCGGTTGGTTAAGTTTTGCCATTGCAACCCTAACCTATACGATGACCATGGAGACTACAGCGAGTTTTTGGGACTGTGGGGAGTTTATTTCAGCGGCTTATAAATTACAAGTTGTTCACCCTCCAGGTGCACCCTTGTTTTTATTAATTGAACGCTTGTTCGCATTATTTGCTAGCACACCAGAAAATGTAGCCTACTTTACCAATTTAGGTTCAGGATTATCAAGTTCTGCAACTATTCTATTTTTATTTTGGTCAATTACTTTAATGGCTAAGAAATTAGTTGGTAAAAAAGAAGAAGATTTTAATACTACTGATGTAATTCTAGTGATTGGTTCTGGATTAGTTGGTGCATTGGCATATACATTCTCTGATACTTTCTGGTTTTCGGCTGTTGAGACAGAGGTTTACGCTATGTCATCTCTATGCACAGCTGTTGTATTTTGGGCTATATTAAAATGGGATAACATTGCAGATCAAAAACATTCTGATCGTTGGTTAGTATTCATCGGCTTAATAATTGGATTGTCTATTGGAGTTCACTTATTGAACTTATTGGCTATTCCTGCTATAGCTTTTGTTTATTATTTCAGAAGATTTCAAACTACAACAAAAGGAATTATTTATACAGCACTTGCATCTATTGGTATTCTTGGATTTATTCAGTTTGGAATTATCCCTGGTATTGTAACCATTGCAAGTAAATTCGATTTGATTTTTGTAAATGGTTTCGGTTTACCATTCTGGTCGGGCGCATTCGTATGGTTTATACTTTTAATAGGAATAATCTATTGGGGTACTATGTACAGCATCCGTAAAATGAATGTATTGTTAAATACTTCATTGATGATACTAACTTCAATCTTAATTGGATATTCATCGTATGCAATGATTTCGATTCGTGCGAAAGCAGATACAAACATCAACATGTATGCTAATGATAATATCTTCAATTTAATTTCTTACTTGAATCGTGAACAATACGGTGAAACACCATTGTTAACTGGTCAGTTCTTTACTGCACAAGTAGAATCGGAAGTTGATGGTGCTATGCAGTATCGTATTGAAGATGGAAAATATGTAGAAACAGTAAGAAAAACGAAACCAGTTTGGGATAAGAAAAATTCTGGATTTTTCCCTCGCATGTGGAGTAATCAACAAAATCATATTTCGTTCTACAAATCGTGGTCAACATTAAAATCAACCACAAACAAACCAAGCATGAATGAGAACTTACACTTCTTCTTCACCTATCAATTAGGTCATATGTATTGGAGATATTTCATGTGGAATTTTGCTGGTCGCCAAAACGACATCCAAGGACATGGAAATATTACTGATGGTAACTGGATCAGCGGTATCAAAGCTATTGATGAATACCGTTTAGGACCACAAGAAAACTTACCTGATTATTTAGCAAAAAACACTTCAAGAAATGAATTGTATTTCTTACCATTAATTCTTGGAATAATTGGTATGTTATTTCATTTCAGAAAAAATATGAAAGATGCATCGGTTGTTGCGATGATGTTTTTCTTCACAGGTATTGCTATCGTAATATATTTAAATCAATATCCTTACCAACCACGTGAGCGTGATTATGCCTATGTAGGTTCGTTCTATGCGTTCGCATTCTGGATTGGTTTAGGTGTATACGGATTATATGATTTAATCAGTAAAAAATTAAATGGGCCAGTAGTAGCATCAGGAGTTTTAGCAATTTCAATTCTTGCTGTACCTGCATTGATGGCAAAAGTAGAATGGGATGATCACGATAGATCTAACAGAACTGTTGTTAGAGATTTTGCATATAACTATTTAAACTCTTGCGCACCAAATGCCATTTTATTTACCATGGGTGATAACGAAACCTACCCCTTATGGTATGCTCAAGAAGTTGAAGGTATTCGTACAGATGTTCGTGTAGTGAACTTAAGTTTACTTGGAATGGATTGGTACATCGATCAAATGAGAGAAAAATCATTAGAAGGTGATTCAGTTTCATTCACCATACCTCATACAAAATATGTACAAGGTTCTAGAGATTACATTCCTTATTACGACATGAAAATTGGTGGTGTATCGGAATTGAAAGATGTAGTAAACTTTGTTACGAGTGATGATAAAGCAGCAATGATGCAAACTCGTTCTGGTAAATCAATAAACGTATTACCTACTAAACTTGTACGTATTAAAGTTAACAAAGCTGATGTAATTGCTGCTGGTTTAGCTAAACCTGGCGATACTGCTTTAATTGCTGATTACATTGAGTTTCAACTAAACAAAGATGGATTAGTGAAAAACGATTTATTGGTACTCGATTTATTAGCAAATAATACTTGGACTCGTCCGATTTACTTTGCAGCAACTATGGGTAGCGATAACTACTACGGATTAAATGAATACTTAGCATTAGAAGGATTAGCATTGCGCTTAACTCCATTCCGTAAGCCACGTAACCCAATGGGAACTCCTGGTTATGTTAATACTGATGTGATGTACAATAATGTAGTGAATAAATTTAAGTGGGGTAATATGAACGATTCAACTGTTTATATCGACCCAGAAACTGCACGTATGAGTTATAGCTTCAGAATACAATTTTTCCAACTTGCTGATGCACTATTTAATGAAGGCAAAAAAGATTCATGCATAAAAGTGGTTGATAAGTTATTTGAAATATTGCCGAAAGCATCTACTTCATTACAATACAAAGTATTCGATTTTAGATTTGCTGATTTATATTTTAGATGCGGAAAAAATGCTGAGGCAATTACACTTACTAATTCTATAGTAAGAGAGATTTCACAAAACCTCGATTACTACAAACAATTTACTGGTAAGAAAATGAATATGTATACGGATGAAGTTCAGCAAGGCATCGCTATACTTAATGAGTTAGGTAGAATTGCAGGACAAAACAACGAAGCAAAACTTGCCGACGATATCAATAATAAGTCTGCAGAGTATCAAAAAAGCTTTCAGTACTTATTTCAATAATACTCGTTTTAGTCAATTTTAAAATAAGTTATACAAGGGAACCACTGGTTCCCTTTTTTTGTCTTGTAACCTTATTTAGAAACTATGCGTATAAGATTTAACAACCCAACAATTGTAAACATGGAACATGTTATTTTCGTAAACAATCATTCGAAATTATTAAATCAATTATACAACGATTTCGAAAAAAGGTATCAATCGGAACAAGCGTTATTATCTGATTTATCGATGGAGATTTATCTTGAATCGATAAAGTATTTCAACTTGAACGATCTTAACAAAGCAAAGGCTGGCATCTATGCTCTTGCAACCTGGTTAAGTAAGGATGTGCAATATTTCATTCGTAAGAATTACGATAAACAAGGCCTTTACGAATACGACTTGGTATCGAGCCTACAATTAATGGGACAATTAATTAATATTTGCGAAGACTTTAAGCAATTTGATGTAGCTACTACCATTCAAAAAGAATACTCTAAATTAAATATCAAGTATTCACTAATGAAAGTTGCAGCTTAATCGAATTAGCGTCCTGATAGCTATCGGGACGCTAATTCGATTCTACCACAACACCCATAGCGCTAAACTTCTCAATGCGTTGCTCAATTCTCTTTTGGGTATCTAATTTCGTAAGATCATCTAGATCTTTTATTATTTGATTTTTTACTGTTTCAATAATTTCATCCGGATTGTGATGTGCACCTCCCATTGGCTCTTTAATAATTCCATCTACCAATTTATTCTTGTACATATCTTCTGCCGTTAATTTTAATGCATCTGCAGCTCTTTCTTTAAAGTCCCAACTTCTCCATAAGATAGAAGAACAAGACTCCGGTGAAATTACAGAGTACCAAGTGTACTCCAACATATAAACTTTATCGCCGATACCAATACCTAATGCTCCTCCAGATGCTCCTTCACCTACGATGAAGCATAAAATTGGAACTTTTAATACCGACATTTCTAATAAATTTCTTGCAATAGCTTCTCCTTGTCCACGCTCCTCTGCTTCTAAACCTGGGAATGCACCTGGTGTATCAATAAAGGTTACCACCGGTACATTGAATTTTTCTGCCATTTTCATTAAACGCAAGGCTTTACGATATCCTTCAGGGTTTGCCATACCAAAATTTCGGTATTGGCGCATTTTAGTGTTTACACCTTTTTGGTGACCAATAAACATAATCGACTGACCATTTACAGTTCCTAGTCCACCGACAATCGCTTTATCGTCGCCAACTGTTCTATCGCCATGCAACTCAATAAAATCGTCGCACATGCTTTCAATGTATTGTAATGTGTATGGGCGTTCTGGATGACGAGAGATTTGTACTTTTTGCCAACCCGACAAATTTGAATATAACTCTTTCTTGGTTTTTTCAATTTTCTCTTCTAATTCAACAATAGTCGCACTTACATCTACTTTCGATTTTTCTGCAACTTGTTTTACCTTCTCCAATTGATCTATTAACTCAGCAATCGGTTTCTCAAAATCAAATGATAAATTCATTGTTCAGGGGTTTATTTGAAACAGCAAAGTAAAGAATAAATTCGAAATATCGAAAGGTAGATAGGTAGAAATGTAGAATGCTTGTATATTCTTTTAATTTTTGATAGAGTATTGTATTCCAAGATAATAAGTTCTCGGGTCTGAGGGTAGTATTCCTGGGCCTGGATAACCTTCTGCCCTACGTGTAAAATACACCTCATTTAGAACATTATTAATACCAGCCGAAAATCCAAATGATTTCCAAGTATAATCGCATGAAAAATCCATCACTGTATAACTCGGGATTATTCCTCCTACGGCGTTTACCGTTTCTATCGCATTACTTGCATCGGCAAATTGTTCTGATAAATATGAATATTGAATACTTGCCGATACATTTTTATATTTTAATTGTACTCCATTTTTAATATTTAAGGTAGGAACATATTCCACTTTGTTTCCTTCTATTCCGGCATTCTTACCATCTAAATAAACTGCATTGATATATGCAAAATTTACAAAGTACTTAACAGATAAAGCTGAATTATTTTTAAACCATTTCACCAAATCTGTTTCTACAAATGTTTCAATTCCTGCATTTCTTGAATTTGCAACATTTGTTCTAAATCTATACAATTGAAAACTTACACTATCCGATAATAAAAGTGTTCCAATCCTATCGTTGTATTTCATGAAAAACAAACTGATGTCGTAAGTAAATAGATTACCATAATTTCCTCTAAATCCTAAATCCATTGAGTAACCCGACTCATCTTTTAAATTTGGATCAACTAATAAGTTTGGATTAACAACTCGCATATCGTTAAAATTGATAGATCGATAATTTTGCGATGCATTCACATAAAGCTCATTATTTTCTCTTGGCTTAAATGACAGACCTATACCAGCCAACAAGAAATTTCGACTCGATGCCCGTTCTTCGTCTATTCTATTTTTATATATGATAGTGCCTGCTAAATTGCGTTGAATATCATTATAAAATCCAGCAGCTTTTGTATTTATCGTTTCATAACGTAAGCCTGGTGTAATACTTAATCGTGGAGTTATGTTGTACAAAAATTCTGAAAAGAGTGCAATGTTGTTACTTGGAAAAGTGTAATCTGAAAAATCAAGAGATTCAGGATTTAAAAATTGAAAATCAGATTTTGTTCCTGTTGAGTTTACATTAGCTAAGCCTTGTTTTCTTTCGGTATGGCCTCTGTAATATCTCATCCCTATAATTAATGTTGATGGTAGGTTGTGGATTTGCCAAGTGCGCAATAACCTAGTTTCGTTTCCAATGTTATTGTATTTATCCATCCATAAATCACGTTCTTTCATCGGATCGGCTCTATTAATAAATCCTAAAACTCCCAATGCATCACGTTGTGCATTTAAGTAAAAGAACTTATTGTTTAACTTCCAATTTAAGGGTAAAACATAATCGAAAGTAATTGCCGATAATGCCCACTTCACTTTAAACCAATTACGAGTTCTATACACTTGCGAAGGATCATTTCTATACTGAGCATCTGTTAAACCTCCGGGTTGTTGAGCTAAATAAAACATATACGTTTGCTCAAACTTCAGCTTAGATTTTTCCGACAGTTTGTATTCTACATTTCCATAATATGAATGTTGTTGAAATGCTGAGTATGCTCTCCACGACTCACCTTGTTTAAATTGATAGAAATGATACGTACTCCATCTTTTTTTTGTAAAACCAATACTGGTGGTGTTTGTGTATAATCCAAAGGAGGCTATGGTATTTTTATGCGTAAGTCCGAATCCTTCCTCTGCATTTGCCTTTTTTAATTTAAAGTTGATGATTCCTCCAAACTGAGTTCCGTACTGTAAGGATGCTGCTCCCCTTACTATTTCTATCCGATCAATTAAATCGGAAACTGGCGTATAATAACTTTCAGGATAACCTAATGCATCGGCGCTAATATCATAACCATTTTGTCGTGTATTAAAATTTGAAACACGATTCGGATTTAATCCTCTTCCACCAATTCCTAATTGTATTCCAGCTCCTTCGTTTTCAAATATATTTAAGCCTGCAACCTTTGCATATATTTGTCGGGCATTATTACTTGCCGTATTTATATTCATTTCCGACAAAATAATTACTTCCGATTTTTTTGAAGAATATATTGCATCAGCTTCTACATTACGTAATCGCATAAAACTCATGCCCTCTTGTTTATCTTGTACTACAACTTCTTTAAGCTCCACCTTCATACTATCTTTCAACAGCTTTTGTGCAGATGCTTGCGTAAGTAGCATCATCAAACTAAATAAAATAAATAAGCCCCTACTTTTCATATGCTAATATCCACGGTTTACTCTTCCAAGTATTTTCTTCTTTACTTAAATCTATGTTTGGGTCGATAAATCGTTTAGAACCGCTACCATTTAAACTCACAAAAACATCAGCATAAACTTTAGGATTTACAATGCCTTGTTTTTCGTAATACTGTTTTAAATAATGAGCATATTGAACCATCATGTCGGGCTGTGTCGACATCATTTTCTCTTGATTTACTGTTAAAAAATCTCGGTTATTAATTTCAATTCTTTTCCCTGATGTCGAGTCTTCAACATAAAAAATTGCAGTCCCTGCTTTTTCCATTAACATCACTCTCCAAGAGAATCGATAGCCTTGTTCTGTCCAAAACAATTTCCCTGGATAAGCCAAATACCTAAATGGAACAACTATTTGAATAAACACAAAAAGTAAAAAAAGATAATATACTTTTTTATTTAGGCTAGGTAAGTTGTATGAAAATGACTGATTGTTTTTCGGAAATAAAGAAGATAAAAACTTTATAATTCTTTCGTGGAAGTCATCAGAAAAGAAGATTAATGTAGAGGCAATCATAATAAAGGGAAACATTCCGATAGGAAATAGTATTCTGGTAAGCACATGAAAAATGATGACAAAAAAATATGCAACATTTCTAGTTCTTGCATTCATAAGAAAGAATACTATGAACAAATCATACAATGCTCCACACCAAGAAAACACATAGGCTATCCATTCATATCGTAATACATCACCAATAATGGGTAAATGTGCGTTGGCTGGTAACCAAATTTTTAAAGGTAATGCCTGAAAGAGCCAATCGGCATTAAGTTTTGCAATACCTGCAAATATGTACACAATTGCTAATTGAGTTTGTGGCAATAAGACATAAAAATTTCTTGTTCTGTTAGTCGCCTCCACTCTTTTAAAATATACATCTAAAGAGAATCTTTTGTGTAGTGGTAAAAAAATGATAATGAAAGCCATCAGGCTTACAAAATAATAGTGGTTTAAATAATTCGATTTGTCGAGTAGTTCTACGTAGGTAAAACTTAAAAAAAATATAATCGAAGAAATTCGATAGAAAAATCCTAGAAGTATAAATGCAGCGCTTAGTACCATCAGCATAAACACTACATACATGCCATTTGCAGGCAATGCATCTAACCAGTAAAATCCTTCGAACGGGAATAGAAAGCTTGGTTTGATATAGAAACTATCTACCCAACCCATCGATATAAATCGAAGTGTTGAATACAACATCATTAAACCAAACATGATTCTAAAAACCACCAACGCAGCATTAGATCTTTCTTTGTTTAGGTATAAATAAATTGCATTCATCATTAACAATTGACAATAAATAATTGACAATTAAACTTCAACTTCTTAGTCGCCATCATTATCCTGGTAGGTAATCATAATTCCCAATGCCGATGGCATATCTGTTTTGGTATAAATAATAGTGCGTTGCACCTCTGTGTATGCAGCTTCTACCGCTGTCGGATTGTTTATAATTGTTTCCGATAAATTAGAAGGCAATGCATTTACTTTATCGGTAGCTAATTGTAATTGTTCAAAAATTTTCACATCCAAATCAACTCCATTATTTTTAGCACCCAATGCACGCAAGTATTCATCTAATCCTGTGCCGGTTATTTGATCGTTTACGTTACCTGCAAAAATATTTTTAATTGAGTTAATATTTAAAAGCAACAATTCTTTCGATAAACCCGAATAATATCCTTCAACCATTTCAGGCAATGGAGTACCCATTGTTTTTTTACCAAGTGGAATTCCCAGCTTAGCATTCTTTAATAATTCTAAATCGAAATTCAATTGATTTACCAGTTGCCCTAATGAACTCCCAATATCAACTCCATCTTTTGAAACAAAACTTGCTCCATAAGATCCATCTGTCCAAAGCACGTAAACAAAATTTATATTATATCGTAAATCACGAATAATTTCATCGACATATAACTGCGTTTTTTCTTGAGATAAGTATCCTATTAAATTTTTTGTTTGATCAAAAAACAAATAGTCTAATGCAGGCAATCCTTTAGCATCTAAATTTGATGCAGAACTCATATTATAATTTGCGGTTCGAATGTTATTGCCAATTTTAAAGGTGTCGCACGGAAAGGTGTTTACATTGGCACGTAATAATATTTGCTCCGCAGGGCCAAATTCAAATAAACTGCAGTATTGCCAAGCTTTATAACTCTCTGCAAAATAATAACGAACCGTTGATAAACTCGTAGTGTTAGGGTTTATTTTAAATGCCTTCCAAGCTGTATCTAATCCTAAAATAGCATTATTAAAATTTTTGTAATGCCTAGGAATAATATGATCGGCATAATGTTGCAATAACGCTTTTCTATCAAAATCTACTTTTTTAGAAAGCATCGAATCATCTTTGCAAGAACTTACAAAGATGACCGATATAATTAATATGAATGTTAGCTTTTTGTGCATTTATTAAAGTATATCTTTTACAGAATTTAAATTATAGATACTCGCTAATTCAGATTTCACTGCTTCGATTTGATTCAATGAAATTGTGTAATAGTTATTACCAAGAGTAGCTAATAAATTATCGATTTGTGTATTGGTGATTTTTTTCTTGTCGTTAAATTTCAGACCGTATATAAATCCATAACATTCCGATAAAGTATGACATCTTAATGCATTATCAGCAAAATTTGTTTTAGCTTGGTTTAAATAATTTATTGCTGATGCTGCCATTGTTTTCTCAATTGTGCTAATAATAATATCAATTTGAGCATCACGAGTTACGTAATCTTTGTTATTGATAGCAGCACGTCCCTTTATAAAGGCATTCATCAAAGTTTTATTGCAATCTAAAACGGCATTTCTAGCATTTATGTATTTACTTAAGTATTTAATACCTACAGAATTGGTAGGAAAATCTGTTGGAACCGATAAATAACCAAAAGCTTCATCCCAGTGGTGTTGCATTGGTGTACCATTTGCCTCGTTTATCGTTGTATTATCAACATTCATTTTCTCAGGTGATAAATAAACAGAAGTAATTTGATAATACATCAATGCCATCATCAAACCTTTGTCGATGCGTTCTTTGTACTCAATACCGTTCGCCGACAATAAATATTTACGTGTACCATCATTACTAGACACCACACCTGCTACTCCTTCTGAACCCGGATTAGTAGATTTACTTGCCATTTCTAATGAATCGAAGTATAATTCTATGATGTTTCTTTCAGTTAAAAAGGTTTTGTCTTTTAATTGTTTACCTGAAGTATTTAAGATGGCATCTGAGAAAGGATTATTTAAATTGGAGTACATTTCCTTTAGCTTAAGGGCCGATACTTGTGTGTTCGGCACATTCGCCTTTTTAATTTCATTTACAAGTTCATCAACCATCAACAAACGTTGTGTTTGTCCGGTATAATTAACGATGTCGAACGTATAGGTTTCAGGGATTTCATAATTGGTAGATGTAGGGGCTTCATTTTCTTTTGTACAAGCACTGAAAAGAATAGAAAGTGCTAAAACAGGCAGTATTAATGTTTTTTTCATGGTATTTGTGTTCAATTATTATTTAGACTGATTCTTAACGACGCAAATATGAGGCTTATTTAGACTAATTACAAATAAAATTTCAGAAAAATATTGGCACAGTAAATGACTTATAAATGAGTGGTTTAAAATAATCATATATTGTAGCATGAAATACAGAATTGTCCTTTTGCTGCTATTAAGCAGTCAATTATTATTTGCTCAAAGCGGGCCCTACGTTAAACTTCGATTTACAGTCAACAACAGTCAAATTCTGCAATTATTAGCCAAAGGCTTTGATCCAGAGGGAATGTACAAAGTGCCCTCATCAAACAATACCTATGAAGCGGAGTTAAGTCAAGAAGAAGTAGCTTTAGTAAAAAGCATTAGTGCAAAAACGGAAGTAATCATCCCGAATCTTGGTCAATATTATGAAAGCAGAGCTATTAACGATATAGCCAAGAATAGCTCGAGCATTGTACCCCCACCGGGTTTTCAATTAGGATCGATGGGCGGTTTTTTAACTTACCCTCAGATAATAAATACCCTCGACAGTATGCGTAGACGTTATCCTCATTTAATAAGTGCAAAAAAGAGTATAGGAAATACATTAGAAAATAATGTGATGTATGTGGTTAAGATATCTGATCATCCCGACAAAGATGAACCTTCAGAAAAGCAGGTGCTATATGATGCTATGCATCATGCAAGAGAACCGCAAGCCATGATGCAGATGTTATATTTCATGTGGTACATTATGGATCGTTATGAACAAAAAGACCCGATTGCAGAGTATATTATAAATAACCGCGAACTGTATTTTATACCAATTGTAAACCCTGATGGATATTTATATAATGGCAGCATTGCACCAAACGGTGGAGGTATGTGGCGCAAGAACAGAAGTATGAATGCTGATGCTACCCGTGGTGTCGACTTAAATAGAAATTACAGTTACGATTGGGGCTACGACGATATTGGTTCATCGCCTTTTGGAAATAGTAATACATTCAGAGGACCTACAGCATTCTCAGAACCAGAAACACAAAACATGCGCAATTTTGTGAATTCAAAAAATTTCAAATCAAACTTAAGTTACCATACATACGGAGGATATTTGATCTACCCATTTGGAGCAAAAGAAAACTATTACACCCCCGACAGTTCGATGTTTAGATTATACGCCGATAGCTTAACCAAAGATAATGGTTACAGTGCAGGTACGGTGTTTGAAACATTAAACTATTTTGCTAACGGTGGATCATGTGATTGGATGTATGGAGACTCCGCACATTCAAAAATATTTTCATTTACACCGGAGGTTGGATTTTCTACCGACGGTTTTTGGCCAGCACCATCAAGAATTATTCCTTTATGCGAAGAAAACATTGCACCAAATTTATTTATGGCTAAGTATTCTGTGAATGGTTTAGATGTAATTAAAAACGATACTATTTTTTCAACAGAATTTAATTTCAGTATTAACTTGAGTTATTTTTCTGCAGGCTTAGAAAACAATAAAAAAATAAAATCGTATTTAGATTTTTATAATAATCCGCTATTGGTTTCAAACCTCGATACATTTAATTCTAATGGAATGGCAACATTTAGTAAAATCCCATTTTCATTTGCCCTTATGTTTAACTTCTCTCAAAATAAAACGGAGATTCCTTTTAGAGTAGTAAGTATTGTAGATGGTATAACACAATACGATTCTGCTATATTAATTAACGACAGAACTGTTGGAATCTTTAAAGAAATAAAGAAAAAAGAAATTAGTATTTATCCGAATCCTAGTAGTAGTAATATTACAATAGATTATACTTTAACAAACAACACCCAAATTAAACTTTATTCAGCAGAGGGCAAATTAATATCTGAACACCGTCAGAATACTTTAGATATCTCAGCACTTACACCTGGCATATACTTTTTAAGTATTACGGAGCATAATAAAATAATAGCTATAGAAAGCTTTCAAAAAGAATAAAAAAAAGCCCTTCAAATGAAGGGCATTTTTTTATTTAATCATTACAACTTTATAATGTGGAGCTTCTCCTTCGGGTCTAAAGGATTCTACAATTGAAATTATT
>JACCDS010333571.1_pt1 | contig 14743 bp, 11 predicted proteins | sample 7446441 | NCBI WGS metagenome assembly JACCDS01 (sample SAMN15323445, study PRJNA562643) | freshwater metagenome | isolation source: river surface water | place: USA:Blue River Watershed | collected 2017-08-17 | reverse complement strand
TCGGGCGCCAGCGGTGCGGCCGGGGCCTCCAGCGGCGAGCCGGGGGCGAGTGGCGACAGGTAGTCGTGGGCGGCGGGACGGTGTCGGATCTGCGCCCAGCGGGTCGTCACGTCCAGCCCGTCGGTGGCGACGTCGACCCGGCAGCGCAGGCGCAGCTGCCAGCCCAACGGCTCGCTCCAGCACAGCAACTGGCCACGCGGATCGGCGCGCAGCTGCGCGACCTTGGGCGAGCGCGCATCGGCATAGAAGACCAGCTCGCGGCGGTCGACCTGGATGTCGCGCAGCACGACGCTGCGCACCTCCGGCCCGTCCTCGCCGACGGTGGCGAAGGCGGCCCGCCGCCACGGGTGCGCCGGCCGGTCGGCGGCGGCGCGGCTGTGCACGGCGCGGTCCAGTTCGGTCCAGATCGTGGACTCGATGTGGCGCAGGTCGGTCAAGCGCGGGGCCGGTGCGTCCACCGGCAAGGCTGCGTCGTTCATGGCTTCACTCCATCGATGGACGCTAAACCCGCGCCGGGCGCCGCACCCTCCGGGACTACCAGCAGCCGACAGGTCCGATCGCATCGCTCTTGCGCACGATCAACCGCGCAAGATCCAGCCGATCGGTCGGCCAGCGAACCCGGCTCCGTCAGGGCTTGCTGGCGATGGTGCCCACCACGCCCTCGACCAGGAAGTCCATCTTGCCCAGCGCGTCTTCCTTCATCGTGCCGCTGGCCTGGCGGACCCGGCCGGACTGGTCGACGATGCGGCCCGCGAAGGGGTTGAGCTTGCCCATCGCGATGGCGCGTTCGCGCTCGCGCACCTGGTGGACGACGTCGGCGGGGATCTTCTTGTTGAACGGTGCCAGCTTGATGACGCCGTCGCGCAGACCGCCGTTGTAGGGCTGCGGCTTCCAGCGGCCGGCGCGCACGTCGCTGGCGACCTTGGCATAGCGCTCGCCCCAGACGTGGGTCACGCTGGTGAGCTGCGCGGTCGGCGCGATGTGGCTCATGTCGCTCTGGTAGCCCAGCAGCATCACGGCCTTTTCCTCGGCCAGCTGCGGGATCGCGGTCGAGCCGCTGTGGTGCGTCAGCGTGTCGGCCCCCTGGGCCAGCAGCGCCAGCGCGGCCTCGCGTTCGCGGGCCGGGTCGAACCAGGTGTTGAGCCAGCTGACGCGGACCTGCGCCTTCGGGTTGGCCGCGCGCATGCCCAGCGTGTAGGCGTTGATGCCCTGGACCACCTCGGGGATCGGGAAGCCCGCGATGTAGCCGCTGATGCCCGTCTTGCTCATCTTGCCGGCCATGTAGCCGGCCAGCCAGCGGCCCTCGTGGAAACGGGCGTTGTAGACGTTGACGTTGGGCGCCGTCTTGTAGCCGCCCATGTGCTCGAACTTCACCTGCGGATAGTCCTGCGCCACGCGCAGCGCCGGTTCGAGGTAGCCGAAGCTGGTCGCGAAGATCAGCTGGTAGCCCTGCGCGGCGAGGTCGCGCATGACCCGCTCGGAGTCCGGGCCCTCGGCGACGTTCTCGACGTAGGTGGTCTGCACCGCCGCGCCGAGCCGGCGTTCCATGTCCAGGCGGCCCATGTTGTGCTGGTAGGTCCAGCCGGCGCTGCCCACCGGGCTGACGTAGACGAAGGCGACCTTGAGCGGCGGCGCATCGGCGGCCATCACCGCCGGCGTCCACAGGGTGGGTGCAGCGGCGGCGAGCAGGGCCAGCGTGCGGGAGATGAACGCACGGCGTGCGTCCGGGAGGTTTTTGTACATGGTGTTCCTCGACATGGCCCGGTGCGGATGTCCGACGGCGTGGGCGCACCGGCGGCTTGAGGGGCGCGGATTGTCTCAGAGGCTCCGGGAAAGGCCCGGGTGGCTGGGGCCCGACACCGCACGGCGCGCCGCTATGCTGCGCGGCGATGAACGCACCCGATGACATCCGACAGCTGATCACCGGCCTGGTGCTTTCCGGCGGCGAGGGCCGGCGCATGGGCGGCGTCGACAAGGGCCTGCAGCGCCACATCGGCCGACCGCTGGCACGGCAGGTCGCCGAGCGGCTGGCCCCGCAGGTCGGCACGCTGGCGCTCAACGCCAACCGCCACCTCGACGACTACCGCGCCTGGGGCTGGCCGGTCTGGCCCGATGAACTGCCCGAGGGCGTGCCCGCCCGCCCCGGTCCGCTGGCCGGCTGGCTGACCGGCCTGCAGCGCAGCCCGAGTCCGTGGCTGCTGACGGTGCCGTGCGACTCGCCGACCCTGCCGCCGGACCTGGCCGCCCGCCTGGCCGCCGCCCTGCTGGCCGAGGATGCCGAGCTGGCCATGGCCGCCACGCCGGACGCCAAGGGCGTCGGCGCGGCCGATGCCAACGACGCGTTGCGCCCGCAGCCCGTCTTCTGCCTGATGCGCCGCGAACTGGCCGTGCCGCTGGCCGAGGCCCTGCGCGACGGCGAACGCCGCGTCATGCGCTGGGCCGCCAGCCGCCGTCTGACGATCGTCCGCTTCGACGATGCGCAGGCCTTCTCCAACTTCAACACGCTGGCCGACCTGCATGGTCCCGACTGAACTGACCCCCGAGGACGCCGTGACGCCCGGCACCTCCACACAGGCCGAGCCCTTCGTCGACCACTGGCCGCGCGCCAGCATCCTGGTGGTCGACGACGAGCCCGGCATGCGCCACTTCCTGGAAAAGGCGCTCGCCCCGCGCGTTCGACAGGTGATGGGCGCCGGCTCGGCCGAGGAGGCCGAGGTGCTGCTGCGCAGCCACCGCTACGACCTGGTGCTGCTCGACATCGCCCTGCCCGGTCGCAACGGCATCGACCTGCTCAAGGACATGCGCGAGCAGGGCATCACCGCCGAGGTGGTGCTGATCACCGCCTTCGCCGACCTGGACACCGCCATCGAGGCGCTGCGCGCCGGGGCCGGCGACATGCTGCTCAAGCCCTTCCGGCTGACCCAGGTGCTGGGCGCCGTGCGGCATGGCCTGGAACGCGCCCAGCTGCGGCGCGAGAACTGGGTGCTGCGCCGCAACCTGATCCAGCGCACGCCACCGGCCGACGGGCTGGTGGGGCAGTCGATCGTCATCAAGGGCCTGCAGGCGGCGCTGCGGCGGGTCGCCACGGTCGACTCCACCGTGCTGCTGACGGGCGAATCGGGCACCGGCAAGGAACTGGCCGCGCTGGCCCTGCATCGCCTGAGCGCCCATGCCGCCGCGCCCTTCGTGCCGGTCAACTGCGCCACCACCGCGCCGGCCCAGCTGGAGGCAGAACTCTTCGGCCACGGCGGCCAGGGGCCCGGTCGCGAGGGCCTGTTCGTGATGGCGCACGGCGGCACGCTGTTCCTCGACGAGGTCGGCGAGCTGCCAGCCGCCCTGCAGGCCACGCTGCTGCGCGTGCTGGAGGACCGCCGCGTGCGCGCCCCCGACAGCGAGCGCAGCGTGCCGGTGGACGTGCGCATCGTCGCGGCCACCAACCGGCCGCTGGCCGACGACGTGCGCGACGGCCGCTTCCGGGCCGACCTGTACTACCGCCTGCAGGTCGTCGAGCTGCGCCTGCCGCCGCTGCGGGCCCACAAGGAAGACATCGCCGACCTGGTCACGCACTTCATCGACACCCTCGCGCCGCGCCTGGGCGTCGCGCCGATCGAGGTCACGGCCGACGAGATGCGCTTCCTGCAGCAGTACGACTGGCCGGGCAACGTGCGCGAGCTGCGCAACCTGATCGAGCGTTCGCTGATCGTGGGCGCGCTCAACGTGAGCGCGCTCTACCAGAGCCTGCCCCGGCCGGCGCCACGTCGGTCCGTGGCGACCGGGACCTCAGCCACCACCGTGGCAACCACCGCAGCCACCACCGACTCCGCCCCGCTGGACCTGCACACGCTGGAGAAGCGCCACATCCTGGAGGTGCTCGAATCGGTCGGCGGCGACAAGACCGAGGCCGCGCAACGGCTGGGCATCTCGCGGCGCACGCTCGAACGGCGCGTGGCCGAGTGGGCGGCCCACGGCTCACTGCCGCCGCATCCGCACGACGGCCGCTGAGTCGCGGGCCATGTCGCGCTGGCAGGCCGCGCTGCGGCGTTCGATCCGCACCAAGCTGCTCGCGCTGGTGCTGCTGCCGCTGGCCGGCGTGCTGCCGCTGCTGGGCCTGCTGCTGCTGGGCTGGAGCGACGTCGCCTTCGACCGGATGCTGATCACCAAGATCCGCGCCGACCTGGCCGTCGCGCAGGGCTACTTCGAGCGCGTGCAGGCCGAGCTGGCCGCCAGCGCCGGCGCGGTGGCCGGCTCGCACGCGCTGCACCTGGCCCTGGCCGAGGCCGACCCGGCTCGCCTGACCGCGCTGCTGCTGCAGGTGCGCGATGCCCAGTCGCTCGACTTCATCAACCTGCGCGAGCCCGACGGCCGGCTGCGGCTGACCGACCAGGGCCGCAGCCCGCAGGACGAACCGTCCGACAGCCGCGCCCGCCCCGTCGTCGACCGCACCGCCCCGCAAACGGCCAGCCACATCGAGGTGCTGGACGCGCCGGCCTTCGCGGCCCTCGCGCCCCGGCTGGGCGACCGGGTCGGCGTCGACGTGCTGCCCACCCGCGACGCCGCGCCCGGATCGACCCGGCGGGTCGACCGCGCCATGGTCATGCTGGCCAGCCACCCGGTGCGCGCGCCGGACGGCCGGCTGCTGGGCCATGTGCAGGCCGGCCGGCTGCTCAACCGCAACCTCGCGCTGATCGACCACATCAACGCCATCGTCTACCCGGAGGGCTCGCTGCCCTTCGGCAGCCGGGGCACCACCACGCTGTTCCTGGACGACGTGCGGGTGAGCACCAACGTGCGCCTGTTCGGCCCGGCGCAGGACGAACGCGCGATCGGCACGCGCGTCTCGCAGGCCGTGCACGACGCCGTGCTGGTGCGCGGCTCGACCTGGCTGGACCGCGCCTTCGTCGTCAACGACTGGTACGTCTCGGCCTACCAGCCGATCGCCGACGGCGCCGGGCGGCGCATCGGCATGCTCTACGTCGGCTACCTGGAGCGGCCCTTCATCTGGCTGAAGTACGGGATGCTGGCCGGCATCGGCGTGATCTTCTTCGCCGTGATGGTGGTGGCCGCCTTCGTCTCGCTGCGCTGGGCCGGCACGATCTTCCGCCCGGTCGAGCAGATGGAGGCGACGCTGCAGCGCATCGAGTCCGGCGCGGCCGGGGCCCGCGTCGGCGCGGTCGACAGCACCGACGAGCTGGGCCGGCTGGCCCGTCACCTCGATGCGCTGCTGGACCTGATCGCCGACAAGACCCGCGCGCTCGAGGGCCTCAACGCCGAGCTCGACGCCAAGGTCGCCCAGCGCACCGCCGCGCTGGAGGCCAGCAACCGCGAGCTGGCCGCCACCCAGAAGCAGCTGCTGCGCAGCGAGAAGCTCGCCGCCGTCGGCCAGCTGACCGCCAGCATCGCCCACGAGGTCAACAACCCGATCGCGGTGATCCAGGGCAACCTGGACCTGCTGCGCAGCCAGCTGCCCGCCCAGGTCGCCCGCGACGCCGACGAGGAGCTGCGCCTGATCGACGCCCAGATCGAGCGCATGCGCCTGATCGTCACCCAGCTGCTGCAGTTCGCCCGGCCGTCCGAATACGCCGGCTACGTCACCCCGCTGGACACCGCCGCAGTGATCGAGGACTGCCTGGTGCTGACCGGCCACCTGCTCGGCCGCACCCGCATCACCATCACCCGCGACCTGCGCGCCAGCGCCCGCCCGGCGCTCAACCGCAACGAGCTGCAGCAGGTGCTGATCAACCTGATCGTCAACGCCATCCACGCCATGCCCGACGGCGGCGCGCTGACGCTGTCCAGCCGCGACATCCACCCGGGCGATGCCGGCGACGCCCCGGTCGACTGGGTCACGCTGTCGGTGGCCGACACCGGCGGCGGCCTGGACGCCGAGCTGATGGACCAGCTCTTCCAGCCCTTCGTGACCCGCAAGAAGGACGGCACCGGCCTGGGCCTGTGGATCAGCCGCAGCCTGGTCGAACGCTACGGCGGCGACCTGCGCGCCGCCCACCGCCCCGACGGCCAACCCGGCGCGGTGTTCACGGTGTGGTTGCGGGTGGAGGGGTGACTCCCCCCCGCCCACTCCCTCCCAAGAGGGTGTGTCCGCCTCCCCATCCGCCGCGAGGATCGATGCCTATCGACCAGACGTAGTCTTTCGACTACAGTGACATGCTTGAGCTTGAGCAGACCGACGCATTCAGTGACTGGATGTCCAGACTGCGCGACGAGAAGACCCGAGGCGTCATCGTCAGTCGAATCCATCGCTTGTCGCACGGCCTGCCCGGTGACGTCAGGCCCGTTGGACTCGGCATCAGCGAGCTGCGCATACACCTCGGTCCAGGTTATCGGGTCTATTTCCTTCAACGCGGCGAGAGGCTGATCCTGCTGCTTTGTGGTGGAGCAAAGGACAGTCAGTCCCGGGACATTGAGCGAGCCCGGCAGCTGGCTGCCAGATGGTGCAACCGAGATGAATGACCGACTGAAGCCCTTCGACGCCGCAGAGGCCCTGACCTCGGATGCAGCCATCGCCGCGTTTCTGGAAGATGCCTTCCAGACGCAGGACGCCGGCTACATCGCGCATGCCCTCGGCGTGGCGGCCAAGGCGCGCGGCATGACGCAGATCGCCGCAGAAACGGGGCTGTCCCGAGAACAGCTCTACCGCTCGTTCAGCCAGGATGGCAATCCCACGCTCAAGACCTTGCTGGCCGTCATGAACGCGCTCGGCATCGAGCTGACAGCCCGGGTTGCGGGGCCGCATTGAGCGAATCACCCATGCGGGCACCGCCCCACCCTCAGATCTGCACCCGCGTGCCCAGTTCCACCACCGCGTTGTCGGGCAGGCGGAAGAAGGCCGAGACGTCGCTGGCGTGGCGGCTCATGGCCGCGAAGAGTGATTCGCGCCAGGCGGCCATGCCCTGGCCGGGAGTCGGGACCACGGTCTCGCGGCTGAGGAAATAGCTGGTCTCGAAGACCGGCACGTTCAGGCCGTGGGACTGCGCCAGCTGCAGCGCCTGCGGCACGTCCGGCGAGTTCATGAAGCCGTAGTTGAGCGTGACGCGCCAGAAGCCGTGGCCCAGGGGCGTGACCTCGATGCGCCCGGACATCGGCACCCAGGGCACCGGCTGGAACGACACCGTCAGGATCACGTTGGTCCGGTGCAGCACCTGGTTGTGCTTGAGGTTGTGCAGCAGCGCCTGCGGCACGGTGGCCGGATCGGCGACCGGGTAGACCGCCGTGCGGTCGGCGCGGCAGATGCCGGTGGTGTCCAGGCCGTCGACGAAGGCGCGCAGGTCAAGGCCGTCGCGGCGGATGCTCGCCAGCAGCTGGCTGCGCCCGCGCGACCAGGTGCTCATGGCGATGAACAGCAGCAAGCCGAGCACCAGCGGGAACCAGCCGCCGTCGAGGAACTTGACCGCGCAGCCGGCCACCAGCAGCAGGTCCAGCACGAGGAAGAAGGCCGTCGCGGCGATGGCCACCGGCGCCGGGATGCGCCAGGCGCGGCGCACCACGAACCAGGTCAGCGAGGTGGTGATCAGCATCGTCAGCGTGACCGCGATGCCATAGGCCGCCGCCAGCGCCGACGAGCTGCCGAAGTGCAGCACCGCGGCCACGACCCCGGCCAGCAGCACCCAGTTGACCGCCGGCATGTAGATCTGCCCGGCCTCGCGCGCGGAGGTGTGGCGCACCCGCATGCGCGGCAGGAAGCCGAGCTGGACGGCCTGCTGCGTCATCGAGTAGGCCCCCGAGATGACCGCCTGCGAGGCGATGATGGCCGCGGCCGTCGCCAGCAGCACGGCGGGCAGCACCCAGGCGTCCGGGAACAGGCGGTAGAACGGGTTCTCCAGCGCCGACGGGTCGGCCATGAGCAGGGCCCCCTGGCCCAGGTAGTTCAGCGCCAGCGAAGGCAGCACCAGACCGGTCCAGGCCAGCTGGATCGGGCGACGGCCGAAGTGGCCCATGTCGGCGTACAGCGCCTCCGCGCCGGTCAGCGCCAGCACGATCGCCCCGAGCGCGGCGAAGACCCGCCAGCCGCGATCGGACAGGAAGTCCCAGGCATGCATCGGGTTGAGCGCCGCGAGGATCGCCGGCGTCTGCACCACATGGACGGCGCCGACGATGCCCAGCGTGACGAACCACAGCACGATCACCGGGCCGAACCAGCGCCCGACCACCGCCGTGCCCAGTCGCTGGACCAGGAACAGCCCGATCAGGATCAGCACCGCCAGCGGCACCACCCAGGCCTCCAGCGCCGGGGTGACGAGCTGCAGGCCCTCGACGGCACCCAGCACCGAGATCGCCGGCGTGATGACGCTGTCGCCGTAGAACAGCGTCGCGCCGAACACGCCCAGCAGCAGCAGGCCATGGCGCAGCCGGGGCTGATCGCGCACGGCCTGCGCGGCCAGCGCGGTCAGGGCCAGGCCGCCGCCCTCGCCGTGGTTGTCCGCACGCAGGATCAGCACGACGTACTTGAGCGTGACGACCAGCATCAGGGCCCAGAAGATCACCGAGACCGCGCCGATCAGGTGGACCGCGTCCAGCGGCACGCCGGTGGCGGGCGCGAAGATCTCCTTCATCGTGTAGAGCGGGCTGGTGCCGATGTCGCCGTAGACGACGCCGATGGCCGCCAGCGTCAGCGCCGCGAGGCCCTGTCGGCGGGTGGCGGGCGGGCTGGACGGGTCGCCCGCCACGTCGGCGGCGAGACTGGAAGCGTTGCGTGCAGCGGTCGGATCGGCCATGTCGAGCCTCGGGAATGTCGAGGCCCGCAGCCTGACCGGGGCGGCATCAGGAACGCATAAGTGGGTCGCGGTCAGGCGTCGCGGTCAGGCCTCAGGATCAGGCCTCGGGATCAGGCCTCGGGATCGACCAGCCGGTAGCCGATGCCGGGCTCGGTCAGCAGGCGCTGCGGGTCGCCCGGATCGGGCTCCAGCTTGGCCCGCAGCTGGCCCATGTACAGGCGCAGGTAGTGGGTGTGCTCGGTGAACTCCGCACCCCAGACGTCGGCCAGCAGCTGGCGGTGCGTGACCACCTGCCCGGCCTGGCGCACCAGCCGCGCCAGCAGCCTGAACTCGGTGGGCGTCAGGTGCACGTCGAGCCCGTCGCGCGTGACGCGGTGGCTGGCCAGGTCGACCACCAGCGCGCCGGACTCGAAGCGGGTCTGAGCCGGTTCGACCCGGGTGCCGCGATGCCGCCACGCGACCCGCATGCGCGCCAGCAGCTCGGCCAGGCTGAAGGGCTTGACGAGGTAGTCGTCCGCGCCGGCATCGAGCAGCGCGACCTTGCCGTCCTCGTCGCCCCGGGCCGAGATGACGATCACCGGCAGACCGGGCCGCTGGCGCAGCTCGGCCAGCAGGCTGGCGCCCTCGCCGTCGGGCAGGCCAAGGTCCAGCAAGGCGAGGTCGATGCCGTGGTCCGCACCGGCCTGACGCAGCAGCGCGCGCGCATCGGCCAGGCTGGCAGCGGCCAGCACGCGGTGGCCTTCGACGCCCAGCGCCTCACGCAAGGTGTGGCGCAGCTCGCGGTCGTCTTCGACCAGCAGGACGGTGCGGCTCATCGCGGTTGCGCCTCGATCGGCAAGGTGAGTTCGAAGCTCGTGCCGCCGTGGCCGCGCGCACGCAGCGTCAGCTCGCCGCCGTGGACCCGGGCGATAGAGCGGCACAGCGCCAGTCCGAGCCCGGCGCCGACACGTCCGGGCGGATGTTCGAGTGCATCGGCGCGCGCGCCGTCGCCACGCTGGAAGGGCTCGAAGACGCGGCTGCGCCAGGCCGGCGGCACGCCCGGTCCGCGGTCGCGCACGGCAAGGCGCACGACCTCGCCGTCGCGCCGGCTGAGGACCTCCACCGGGCCGGCCGCATCGCCGTGGCGCAGCGCGTTGTCGAGCAGGTTGTCGAGCAGCTGGACCAGCAGCACGGCATCGACCCGGACCAGCGGCAGCTCGCCGATCCGGCGGGTCTGCAGACGTGCCTGCGGGTGGCGCGCACGGACCCGGCGCAAGGCGGTGCCGATGAGCTCCTCGGGCGATTCCCAGTCGCGCCGCACGGTCAGGCCGGGCGCGTCCAGCCGGGCGAGCTGCAGCGTGTTGTCGGTCAGCCGGGCCAGCTGCGTGGCCTCGTCGACGATGGTGGCGGCGAGCCGGCGGCGCTGGGCGGCATCGAGCCGGTCGCCCTGGTCGTGCAGCGACGAGGCGGCGCCCAGGATGGTCGCCAGCGGCGTGCGGTGGTCGTGCGCGACGGCCGCCAGCAGCGTGTTGCGCAGGCGCTGGGCCTGCGCGGCGTCCTCGGCCTGACGGGCCGCGCGCCGGGTGACGGACCGGTCGAGCGCGGCACCGGCCAGGTCGCAGATCGATTGCAGGTGCTCGCGCAGACCGGGCGAGGTCGACAGGGGCTGGGACAGGGCCGGCGACGTGCCCAGTCGCAGCAGCGCCACGCCATGCGCCGCCACGGGGCCGCGCAGCGGCAGGTACCAGGCCGGCTGCTCGTCATGCCAGCCGGTGCCCGGCCCCATCGCCCGGGACTCGCGCCGGCACAGCGCCATGCCGGCGCGCTCGTCGGCGGTGCAGGACGCGGGCGGCTGGTCCAGCCCGACCAGGATGTCGACCCGCGCGTCGACCGTCGCCATCGCGTTCGTCATCGCGTTGGACAACGACTCCTCCAGCAGCCGCACCAGCGCATCGGGCGGCTCGTCGTCGCGCAGGCGGGCCGTCAGGTCCTGCAGCTGCAGGGTGCGCCGTGCCAGGGCCTGGGCCTGGGCGGTCAGGCCGCGCTGGCGCGCCATGAGCAGAGCGATGACCCAGCTCACGCCCAGCACGGCCAGCAGCAGCAGCACGTGCTGGTGCAGCGCCACGTGCCAGGTGCCGCGCGGGGGCACGAAGGCGATGTTGAAGGCCAGCACCGCCAGCGCGCTGCCGATCAGCGCCTGGGCCGGCGAGCCGCGCAGCGAGGCCAGCACCGAGCCCAGCACCAGCAGCAGCGCGGCGGTGGCCAGGTCGATGCGGCGGTCGAGCAGGAACAGCAGCGCGAAGGTGCCCGCCCACGCCACGGCCGCAGGCAGCACGGCGGGCCAGACGGAGGCAGGGGGCGTGGCGGTGTTGGCGACGTTGGCGGCGTTGGCGGTCGTGGCAGGGCCCATGGCGCGCAGAAGTTTGTCACGCAAGGCCGGCGTCGCCTGGCGCGTGAGTCCGCGCGACACTCCGGCCCATGCAACTGAGCCCCCTCGAACGCCGCCTGCTGCCCTACATCGCCGTGCAGGCCGGCCTGTCCACGCTGGTCGGCTTTGGCGCCGTGCTGGTCCATGCCGAAGGCGGCGTCGTCGCCACGGTCACGTACACGCTGGTGATGCTCAGCGCGGTGATGGCGGGGCTGTCGCTGGTCTATGCCAGCGGCGCGCTGTGGCGGGTCGACAGCCGGCGCATGGGCTGGGCGGCGATGCTGCTGGCCGCCACCGTGCTGCCATTCGCGCACCGGCATCCGGCCCTGCTGGCGCTGGCCGTGGGCGGCTTCATCGGCCTGGCCTGGGCCGGACGGCACTGGATCGAGCTGCGTCAGGTCGAGGACGTCGAGCGCGACAGCTACGCCTCGCACGTCACCGTGACCTCGGTGGTCGTCAGCCTGGTGGTGATGGCGCTGGCCAGCCTGTGGCTGACCTGGGCCGGCGACGGGCCGCACGCGGCGCGCGGGCTCTACCTGGGCTATGCCGCGCTGGCGGCGATCGGTGCGCTGGCCACCGTGCACCGGCTGCCCGAGACGCCGCCGGTGCGCCTGCATCGGCCGTGGGCGCTGGTGGGGCAGGCCGGCTGGCGGGCGTCGATGCGGCTGTACGGGCTGTCGTCGGTGATGTTCGCGGTCGGCACGGTGATGAGCGCCAGCGGCGCGATGCAGGCGCTGGGCAAGGCCAGCCACTACGGCTGGGTCGCGACGCTGGCGACGCTGGCCGGCGCGGTCGGCCTGTGGGCGCTGCGGCACCGTCGCCATGCCGGCAACCGGGTCCGCACCATGGCCCTGTCGACGCTGGGCCTGGCCACCGCCCACCTGCTGCTGGGTGCGAGCGCCTGGGTGCCGGCTCTGTATGTGCTGCACCTGGTGATGCAGGCGGGCATCAGCCCGTTCTGGCAGGCCAGCGAGCAGGTGCTGCACCAGCGCGCGATGGACTTCCACGGCTCGCTGGCCGACCGCATCGCGATGCGCGAGGCGGGTCTGTGGGTGTTCCGGATGATCTCGCTGGGCGGCTTCTGGGCGGTCATGCACGACGCCTCGCCGGTCACCATCCTGGCCAGCGGGGCCGGCCTGATGGCGCTGGCCACGACGCTGGAATTCCTGATCGGCCGCGCCTGGCTGCGCCGCGCGGATCAGGCCGAGGACGTGCGCCTACAGGCCTGAGGCGTTCGGCGCCGCGGTCGGCGCGGCCGGCGGCTCGCTGGCCATGCCGTGTTCGCGACGCCAGGCGATGGCCGCGTGCACGGCGAGCTGCTGCGCCTCGGTCATGCGCGACCAGCCGGCGATCTCGTCGAGCCGGCGCAGGCAGCCGGTGCAGTGGCGCTGGGCGGCATCAAGCCGGCAGACGTTGACGCAGGGACTGGGCACGCGACCCGGCGCAGCGGCCTGGGGACGGGGGCTGGTCACGGTGCGCCCACCGGTGACGGGGCGGCATCTGCCACCACATCCACCACCACATCGGCCACCGGCGCGTCCCCGCACAGGCGGGCGAGCTCTGCCGGGCTGAGCGGGAAGACCGCGCACGGGTGTCCGGCCGCCGCCCAGATGACCGGAAAGCGCCGCAGCGACGCATCGACCAGCACCAGCGGCTGGTTGAGGTGGCCCACCGGCGAGACGCCGCCGATCGAGAAGCCGGTCTGCGCCTTGATGTAGGCCGCATCGGCCCGGCCGATCGGGCCGGCGTGCGCGACCACGCGGGCCTCGTCGACGCGGCGGTCGCCGGCGGTCACGACCAGCACGGCGACGTCGTCGGCGCGGCGCCGGAAGATCACGCTCTTGGCGATCTGGCCGAGCGACACGCCCAGCGCATCGGCCGCTTCCTGCGCGGTGCGGGCCGGCACGTCCAGCCAGTGCACCGGATGGGCATGGCCTTGCGCGGCCAGTTCGGCGACGACGCGGCGCACCGGCTCGGGGCGGTCGGCATCGTCGGGCCGGACCAGGGTGGTGGCGGCCAGCGGGCGGTCGATCGGATCGGTCATGGCGTGGGGGGCTGAGGCTTGCGGGCGCATAAAGCGCGGAGGCGCGGAGGCGCGAAGCCACGATTGTCCCGTGCGGCGGCAAGCCCCTCAGTCCGACCAGGCCTGCTCCAGCCGATCCACCAGCCCGCCCGGGCCCAGCTCGGCGGCAAAGCCCGAGCGCTGGATCAGCGAGCGGGCCTGCGCCTGGGGAGCGGCCAGCACCAGCACGACACCCGAGCGCACGAGCTGGCGGTGCAGCTGGCGCAGCGTGTCGACGCCGGAGGTGTCGATCCAGATCAGCCGGTCCAGGTCCAGCACCAGCCGGCGGGTGCCCTCGGGCAACTGGCTCTCCAGTCCCTCGATCTTGCCGACCGCGCCGAAGAACAGCGCCCCGTTGAGGCGTCGCACCTGGGTCGTCGCCGGCTGACCGGGCAGGTCGACCGCGTCGACGCCGAAGAGCTGGCTCATGCGCCAGATGAAGAAGCCGCAGGCCAGCAGCAGGCCGACCTCGACGGCCACCGTCAGGTCGAACACCACCGTCAGCACGAAGGTGCCCAGCAACGTCGTGCGGTAGGGCAGGTTGAACTGGCGCAGATGCGCGAAGGCGCGCCACTCGCCCATGTTCCACGCCACGAACAGCAGGATGCCGGCCAGCGCGGCCAGCGGCACGTGCTGCGCCAGCGGGGCTGCCGCCAGCATGACGACCAGGATGACGGCCGCATGCACCATGCCCGCCACGGGCGTGCGCGCACCGGCCCGCACGTTGGTGACGGTGCGCGCGATGGTGCCGGTGGCCGGGATGCCGCCGAACAACGGCGTGACCAGGTTGGCCACGCCCTGGGCCATCAGTTCCTGGTTGGGGTCGTGGCGCGGGTGATCGGCGAGGTTGTCGGCCACCCGGGCGCACAGCAGCGACTCGATCGCCCCGAGCAGGGCGATGGTCACCGTCGGGATCAGCAGCAGCTTGGCGCTGGCCCAGCTCAGCTCGGGCAGGGCGATCGGCGGCAGCGACTGCGGAATGGCTCCGAAGCGCGAGCCGATCGTCTCGACCGGCAGCTGCAGCCAGGCGGTGGCCAGCGTCGCCCCGACCAGCGCGACCAGCGTGCCCGGCACATGCGCGGCAAGGCGCCTGAGGCGGGCAAGACCGCGCACCGGCTCGATGTCCATGCGGTAGGACTTGGGCCACAGCACCACCACGCCCAGGCTGACCAGGCCGATCAGCAGCGCCAGCGGGTCCATCTGCGGCAGGGCAGGCACCAGCAGGCGCAGCTGGGTCAGGAAGTCCGAGGGCAGCTTGTCGATCGGCAGGCCGAACAGGTCCTTCACCTGCGACAGGCCGATCAGCACCGCGATGCCGTTGGTGAAGCCGATGACGATGCTCACGGGGATGTAGCGCACCAGCGCACCGAGCCGGAACCAGCCCATCAGCAGCAGCAGCACGCCCGCCAGCATCGTGGCGATCAGCAGGTTGGCCAGGCCGTAGCGCTCGACGATGCCGTAGACGATGACGATGAAGGCGCCCGCCGGGCCGCCGATCTGGACCTGCGAGCCGCCGAGTGCCGAGATCAGGAAGCCCGCGACGAT
>JACCDS012516828.1_pt1 | contig 14749 bp, 16 predicted proteins | sample 7446441 | NCBI WGS metagenome assembly JACCDS01 (sample SAMN15323445, study PRJNA562643) | freshwater metagenome | isolation source: river surface water | place: USA:Blue River Watershed | collected 2017-08-17 | reverse complement strand
GGTCCTCGCCGACCTGCGTGCCCGCGGCGAACTGTAATCCGAGGAGCTCATCATGGCAGCCAAAGGCGGACGCGAAAAGATCAAGCTGGAATCCACTGCGGGTACCGGCCACTTCTACACCACGGCCAAGAACAAGAAGACCACGCCCCAAAAGCTGGAATTCATGAAGTTCGACCCGAAGGCACGCAAGCACGTGCTGTACAAGGAAATCAAGCTGAAGTGATTCGGCGGGCCTGATTCAGGCCTCCTTCAGACCCGCTCCGACATCGGTCCGAGCGGGTTTGTTTTTTTGGGGAGTCGCCCCCTCCACCGGGGGCCAGGCCTCCCCTCCTGCGCGCGATGGCGTCACGCCACTCGAGAGCCCAGCATGGAGCCACCGCACCCAGTGGCACCCGACACCATGCCTCACGCTCCATCTTTCCTGCGCCAGATCCTCGGCCCGGTCCTGGGTCTCGTCCTGGGAGGATGTGCCGACTCAGCCACCGCCGTGGACACCCATCTGATCGATCACCGCTGGCGCCCTGGACATCAGGCGATCCTCACGCTTCAGGTCGAGGTTCCACCCTCCCCAACCCCCACACCCCCTCTCACCGCCGATTGCCTTCGGGTGGATCACGTCGACCACGACGGCACCGCACAGCCGATGGACCTGCTCGACGTCTCCACACCCCGCGGTTCCCGCTGGACCCGCATCACTGCGCAAACGCACACCCGGCGAACCGAACCAGTGCATCGGCTTCGGCTGACGGCGACCTGCAGTGTCCACACCTTCAGCCAGGACTTCGGCCCCCCATCCCCCCTCGCCGTTGGCACCCAAAGTTCACCCTCTCCCGCCAACTCGCCACCGGACGAGCCCACCCCTCACAAGCTGCATCGCTGGCTCCAGCCCTGGCTGCAGGAATTGCAGCAACTGCGCGAGCGCTCGCGGCAGGAACGGGCAGAAATCGCCCTCCTGCGCCACCGCATGATCCACCGCGACGGCCAAGCCACCATCTACGGATTGTTTGGCCTGCTTGCCACCGTCACCGCCTTGCTTGGCGGATTGACGGTCGGTCTGCGGGTGACCGGACGGCACATGTGGTCACCGACTCTGACCCCCTCCGCCTTGGCCGCACGCCCCCGTCCAGAATCCGTCGAAAACCCAAGATCCGACAACCCCCACCCACCCCCATCGAAAGCGACTCCGCCTGCGCACATTGATCGGGAGCCAGTTCCACGACTGCCGGCCCCCGCTCAGGACTTCGCCCTGTTGGAGCGACAACGCCCCATGCGGACGCTGGAGCGCGTGCAGCACCTCCGACGCGAAGACCACCTGGGAGAAGCCGTTCTTCTGCTGGAAAACGAGTTGCAGGCAGCACCCGGCAAAAGCGGGTGGCTGCTCCTGGAACTGCTGGACCTGTATGACACGCTGGGCATGCAACATCCCCGCGATCTGGTCAAAAGCCAGATCGGAGCCCTGTTCGCTGTCGACACCGCCCACGAGACCCCCTCGACGCCCAACCCGTCCGACCCCTCTTGGCTGCGCCAATCCAAGCCCTCGAGGCTGCTCTTGGCAGGGCACCCGGATGGACGCCGCCTGAGCCTCTCCCAGTTCAGGCTGACCCTAAAGGCCTACGCCGACGCAGACCCTCCCCGGCTGTCAGACGCGCACGGTCCGCAGAACCTGGGAGAACTCCATCAACGGGGCGATGCCACTGGCTTCAGCGCGCTGGCACCAGCCCTGCAGATCGGACACGAGTTGCTCGGCTGAGACGTTGGTCCGCGTCCAGAGCGCTCGCAGTTCTTCTCGCATGGCCACGAGCTTGCTGAGCACCGGACTGGCTTGGCAGGCGGCATCCACCCGCGGCCGCAGGGACTCGGGAATCTTGCAGGCATCGCGGTGCAACCAGCGCTCAGCCAGCCTGAGGTCGGCCCATCGAGTCGACGCGGTGGACTCCCCCTGTTCCTGCAGGCGCCGCAACTCCACCGCACAGCTGTCTTTCAGGCCTCGGGCATATCGGGCCATGACCTCGTAACGATGAGCGATCAGAGCCTCCAGCGTCTGGGCATCCGCCGCCGGGCGGGCCTCTCCGAAACGCAGCAGAGGCGGGGTCTTGCGCACCTTGGCCAAGCCCAGCATTTCCATCACGCGGATGTATCCCCACGCGATGTCGAATTCATAAGGCTTGACCGAGAGCTTGGCCGAAGTCGGATAGGTGTGGTGGTTGTTGTGGAGCTCCTCTCCACCGATCAGGATGCCCCAGGGAGAAATATTCGTGGAGGCATCGACGGCCTCGAAATTGCGGTAGCCCCACCAGTGCCCAATGCCATTGATGATGCCCGCTGCGGTGATCGGGATCCACAGCATCTGGACCGCCCACACCGTCAGGCCCACCGCCCCGAACAGCACGAGGTCAATGACCAGCATGAGACTCACGCCCAATGCGCTGTATCGGGTGTACAGATGCCGTTCGATCCAGTCGTCGGGGGTGTTGTGGCCGTACTTCTTCAAGGTGTCCTGAACCTTGGCCTCGGCCCGATACAACTCGGACCCGGTCAACAACACCGTGCGGATGCCTCGGGTGACCGGACTGTGGGGATCGTCCACCGTCTCGCATTTGGCGTGGTGCTTGCGGTGGATGGCCACCCACTCCCGGGTCACCATGCCCGTCGTCATCCACAACCAGAACCGGAAGAAATGCGATGGAAGCGGATGCAGGTCGAGCGCTCGATGGGCTTGGCTGCGGTGAAGAAAGATGGTGACGGCCGCGATGGTGATGTGCGTGAGGACGAGCGTGATCCCGGCCACTTGCCAGCCTCCCCATCCGAGCCATCCGTCCGCTGCCCACGCCAGCAACGCATCCCCCATCGAACCCTGCGCCATCACTTCCCCTTCTGCACTGCGGAACCCACGGACAGGCCAACACCGGCCGCCTTTCAGGCACGCCCGGCATTGTAGTGAAGAGTTGCGCGGTTACAACAAACCACCGCTCGAGACAGGGACGTGGGTCAACCCTTGCGCTGCCAGACGGTCGCGAAGAATCCGTCCGTGCCATGCGTCTGGGGCCAAAGGCGCAGATGCCCGCCGGCCACGAGGGCCTCGCCCCCCTCCACCTTCTGGTGGGCCAGGATGTCGGCTGCGTCGACGGGCACGAAGTCGGCATGTCCGGCCGAGAACGCTTCAGCGATGTCCTCGTTTTCGGCTCGAAGCAGACTGCATGTGGCGTAGACCAAGCGCCCACCGGGTTTGACCATGCGCGCCGCACTGTCGAGGATGGCGGCCTGCTTGACGGTCAACTCCTCGATCGCTTCGGGACTCTGGCGCCACTTGAGATCGGGATTGCGACGCAGGGTGCCCAAGCCCGAGCACGGAGCGTCCACGAGCACCCGGTCGATCTTGCCCGCCAGACGCTTGACACGTTCGTCCCGCTCGTTCGACAAACCCGCCGGATAGACATTCGACAGACCGCTGCGCGCCAACCGGGGCTTGAGTGCCGCCAGGCGGTGGGCCGACACATCGAAGGCATACAGGCGACCGGTGTTTCGCATCATCGCGCCCAGTGCCAGGGTCTTGCCGCCCGCGCCCGCGCAGAAGTCAACCACCATCTCGCCGCGCTTGGCCTCCGTGAGCAGCGCCAGCAGCTGACTGCCCTCGTCTTGCACCTCGACATCCCCTCGCTGGAAACAGTCGGTGCGCTGCAAGGTCGGTTTGCCCGGCGTGCGCAAGCCCCAGGGGGACCAGCGCGTGGGCTCGGTCGCGATGCCCTCTTCCGCCAGTGCGGCCTGGATCTGCTCGCGCTTGCCCTTGAGGGCATTGACACGCAGGTCCAGCCCGGCCGGTTTGGCCATGGCCGCCACCAGGGGCCAGAAGGCCTCGCCCACCTCCGCCTTCAAGCGCTCGGCCAGCCATTCGGGCAGGTTGTGCCTCAGGGCCTGCGGCTGCTTGTCCAGATTGAGGGTGCGCGACTTGAGGATCCACTCCCATTCCTGGGGTGTGGCCGCCGCCTTGAGCAAGCTGTCGCTGCCTTGCCAGGCCAGCAGCGCCAGGCGTCGCCCGAGCCCCCCGACGCCCGACTTGGCCAGGTATTGAAGCCGCGTCTTCTCGCGCAGCACCATGTAGACCGTTTCCGCCAGAACATGACGCTCACGCTGCCCGAGCGTGCGGTTCGAGCGGAAGAACGACGACACCACCACATCGGCGGGTTGGGAAAAACGCAGCACCTCGTGCACGAGTTCGTCGCACAGGTCCAGCAAGGCCTTGGGATTCATGTTGGGGGTCGCCTCGATAACAGAAAGGGGGCGGTCAGGCCTGCAGCCACTGCGGCTCGCCGTCGCGGTGGTGAACCCGCGCGTCGCGCCACACCAGTTCATCGTGCACGAACCAGCGCACGCTGCGGGGGTAGATGATGTGCTCGGCGGCCAGCACACGCGTGGCCAGCCGGTCGGCATCGTCGTCGTGGCGCACCGGCACCGCCGCCTGCATGACGATGGGGCCGTGATCCAGATCGGCCGTCACAAAATGCACCGTGGCGCCAGCCACCTTGCACCCGGCCTCGATCGCGCGTTCGTGGGTGTGCAGGCCGCCGAAGGACGGCAACAGGGAAGGATGAATGTTGAGCATCCGCCCCGCATACCGTGCCACGAAGGCCGGAGTCAGGATCCGCATGAACCCGGCCAGCACCACGAGGTCCGGGCGGTGGCTGTCGATGCGCTCGGCCAGGGCGGTGTCAAACGCCTCACGGCTCTCGAAAGCCCGGTGGTCAACCGCTTCGGCCGCCATGCCGCGCGCACTCGCCCAGCCCAGGCCCGCCGCCTGCGGCCGGTTGCTCAACACGGCGACGACCTCGGCGTTCCAGCCTTCGGCCACACAGGCACGGCAGATCGCCTCCATGTTGGAGCCTCTGCCGGAAATCAGGATGACGATGCGCTTCATGGGTGGGCGAGTGTAGCCAACGCCAACTGTTTCACGATGCCACGTACACTCACTTGGTCATTCACAAACCAAGGAGAGATGGGCATGGGATTACTTGACTCGATGATCGGATCCGTTGCGGGACAGTTGCTGGGCGGCGGCCAAGGGGGCGCACAAGGTGCCCTGCTGCAGGCGGTGATCGGCATGCTCAACCAGCCCGGCTCCAGCGGCCTGGGTGGATTGCTGCAGCAGTTCAATCAGGCGGGCCTGGGCGACGTGGCAGCGTCCTGGGTTTCGAAGGGTCAGAACCTCCCCGTGTCGGCCTCCCAGATCCAGGACATCCTGGGCAGCGACATGATCGGCCAAATCGCAGGCCAGCTCGGTACCGACCAAGGCTCGGCCGCAGGCCAGCTGGCGCAGTACCTGCCGCAAATCATCGACGCCATGACACCGGATGGCCAGATGCCGGCCGGCAATGCGCAGCCCGACCTGGGCGCCCTCCTCGGCAAGTTGCTGGGCTGATTGCCGGGACAGCCGGTGGGCGCGGCGATATGCTTGCGCCCCCCATGGCCCACCTTCACATTTCAGACCTCGAAGCCGCTATCAACTGGTGGCGGCTCCGGCAGCCCCCCGACCCAGGGGCGGCGCTCAGTGCGCCCCTGAGCGCCTTGGCCGGCCTCTATGGCCAGATGGCCTACGCCCGTTGTGCCACGATCGAGGAGCACGAACTGCCGCCGGGGGTCTACGAGGCGTGGCTGGCCTGGTATCACACGACACCAGATGCCCCCTGCATCGCCATCTGCTCCACCACACAGGGCGATGACCTGTGCAAGGGGTGCGGCCGCACCTTCGACGAAGTCCAGCACTGGACCCGCATGACACCCGTCGAGAAACGCCACACGTGGTGGCGCATCACCCAGCAAGGCACGGCCTGGCGCTTCAATCGCTACGCCGAGCGGGTACAGGCCGGGGCGGCCGATCAGCCCCCCTGAGCCCCACGCGGCAAGCGGATGACAAAACAGCTTCCGCCGCCCATGCGTCCCTCGCAACGGACGTCTCCACCATGCCGCTGGGCGATCTGTCGCACCAGGGCCAACCCCAAGCCCACGCCACCCGCCCGCTCGGCATGACCGGGCATGCGGTAGAACGGCTCGAAAATGCGCTCCCGTTGGTCCGCCGGCACCCCCGGCCCGCGCTCGCAGATCCGCACCTCCAACGCCCCCTCGCCTGCGAACTGCACGTGGGCCTCCACATGAGGCCCACCGTACCGTCGGGCGTTTTCCAGCAGATTGCGCACAGCTCGCCGCACCAGGCGCTCGTCGGCCTGAACGGTCAGAGAGGCCACTTCCGGCGCCACTTCCAGGCTGGCCCCCACGCGCGAGGCTTCCTCGGCCACCACGGCCGTCAGCTCCACGGGCACCAGGGACAGCTCGCTGCTCGCATCCAGACGGCTGGCCAGCAGCACCTCATCGACCAGGGCATCGAGTTCTCGAATGTCGCGCCGGATTTCCTCGCGCAAGGCATCCCGGCGCTCCGGCGCCGAGATTTCCAGCATCTCCACCGCCATCTTCAGGCGCGCCAGCGGGGAGCGCAGTTCGTGGCTCGCGTTGGCGAGCAACGACTTGTGGGACGTGACCAGATCTTCGACACGTTGGGCCGCGTGGTTGAACGCCCCGGCCAGGGCGGCAACCTCGTCGCGACCGTCCACGGCCACGCGGTGCCCCAACTGGCCGGAACCAAACGTCTCCACGCCCTGCTTGAGGGCCTCCAGGCGACGGGTCAGCCGGCGAATCACAGGATAGGAGCCCGCCGCCACTGCCACGAACAGAACGCCCACACCCACCACCAGGGGCCCGCCAAAACGGTCCAGAATCTCCAGCCAAGGGCCGCCCGGGCGTCCAAAACCCTCCCGGTCCAGATGGCGACGCGGCGGACGATCCCCCAGGTCCAGTCCGGGAGGCGGGGGACCCGGATCGATGTCGGCGCCCTCACCTCCGGGCGCGCTGGCCGGTCCCATCTCTTCATGACCCTCTGGGACTCGATCGCGGTGGGGCTTGCGTCCGACCTTGCGATCCAGGAACGGCAGCCCGGCGTCGCGGAAGTTCGGCCGTCCGATCCACAGCACACGCCCATCCTTCAGGACCACCCGGGTGGCGGTGGTGCTCAGGTCCTGCCCCTCGTGCACCAACCGTTCAAATCGACGCGACGTCGCCAGACGCTGGCCGTCGGATCGGTCCAGGGCCAGCGGCAGCTTGAGCTTGTCCGCCCAGTCCAGCAGGGAATCGCGCTGCGCCTCTTCCGGCGCCGTCGCGGGCACCAGACTGGCCTCGATCAGCGAGCCCCACACCGCCGCACGCTCGTGCAATTCCGTTTCGATGCGGCCGCGCTCGTTTTCGGTGTACAGGCGCGTCACGCCGCCCGCCACCAGGGCGAACACCAGCAGCACGGCCACGACCGTGAGGTAGATCCGGAGATAGAGGTTGCGCAGGCCCACGGGACGTCAGACCGCGTCACCGTCCTGCTTGCGTGCGAACACGTATCCGGCGCCGCGCACCGTGAGGATGCGGCGGGGGTTCTTGGGGTCTTCCTCGATCACGGCGCGAATGCGCGAGACATGCACGTCGATGCTGCGATCGAAGGCGTCCATGGGATGCCCCTTGAGGGCATCCATGATCTGGTCCCGCGACAGCACCCGGCCGGGACTGCCGGCCAGAACCATGAGGATGTCGAACTGATAGCTGGTCAGGTCGCACTCCTGTCCCCCGATGCGGACCTGGCGCGCCTGCACATCGACCTCCAGACGGCCAAAGCGCAGCACACCGTCGTCCATCGCGGTGGGAGAGGCCCGGCGCAGCAAAGCCTTGAGACGGGCCAGCAACTCGCGGGGCTCAAAAGGCTTGGGCAGGTAGTCGTCGGCCCCGAGCTCCAGCCCCAGGATGCGATCCATGGGCTCCCCCCGCGCGGTGAGCATGAGCAGTGGCAGCGAGCGCCAGCGCGCGTCGGAGCGGAGCTCTCGGGTGAGGTCCAGCCCGTCGCCATCCGGCAGCATCAGGTCCAGGACCAGGGCATCGAAAGTTTCACGGGCCAGCATGGCGCGGCCTTGCGCAAGGTCCCCGGCCACGCTCACCCCCATGCCTGCGGACTGGAGATAGTCACGCACCATGGCGGTCAGGCGGGCATCGTCGTCGATCAGAAGAATGTGTGCAGGCATGTCACGTCACCGAGAGTCACTTCAGAGGAAAAACCTCCGGGCCGCGAGCATGCCTGAAATCCTCTTCGGGGCGGTGCGCGCTCCGTAAAGAAGCGTGTCCACCCCTCTCCAGTCCCATCAGGCGCCCAGGCGCTGGCCCCGACCCAGACGCACCAGCTCACCCTCCACCCAGGTGCGGATGGCCATGACGGGCGCCGGCTGATGCAGCACTCGCACCCGCTCGGGCAAGCCGCCCCGTTCGGCGATCGCCTGGGGCGTCAGCGGCGTGATGGCCAGGGTGCGCATGTCGCCGTAGTCCCCGATGCCCGACAGGGTCGACAGCATGGCGTACCCATCCACGTCCGGCATCGCCAGATCGGTGATCAGCAGGTCCGGGACTTGGCGGCCCAGTTGCAGCAGCCCCGTGTAGCCGTTGTTGGCCCCACGAATGGCCACCGATGGCACCAGTACCTGCAGGGCTTCGGTCCAGTGCTGCAACTGGTCGATGGTGGCGGCCACCAGCAGCACATCGACCGGCGTCCCCCCCGAGCCGGCCGTGGCCGTGGGTTGGGCCGCGGCTCGCAGGCCGCTGCGCTGCGCCAGGGCCTCCACGGCGGACAGGCGGATGCGGCGATGACCGCCGGGCGTGCGCCCGGCCGGCAGCGTGCCCGCCTCGACCCACAGCTGCACCGTGCGCAGGGACACGCCCAGGCGAACGGCCGCCTCACGCGTGGTGAGCAAGGGGTCCAGAGGATCTTGTGCGAAATGGGGTCGTGACATGTAGGGGGCCCTCAGAAAAGTTGCGGGCGAGTTAGGGTGGTGCAAAATTGCGGTTTTCCAACGTTGTTTAAAAAGTGCGACTTGGTGCAAACATCGGCAGCCCGCTTTCATCTCTGTAGGCACGGATGTATCAAGCTGTGACTGAATTCTCGACCGAATCCAGAAAAGGTCAATCGATCGGCCGGGTCACAATGCGAAATTCGATTTCCCTCCCCTCGCCACCCCCTTCAAAGCGATGAGCAAGGCCTTCACCCGCGAGAACGACACCCCGGACGACGACGGCGACGACGAAGCCACCGGCCTCCCGCCGCTGCCGGCCGGCACGCGCAACTACATGACACCGCAAGGGCACATCGCCCTGCGCGCGGAATTGATGCAATTGCTGGACGTCGAACGCCCGAAGATCGTGGAAATCGTGTCCTGGGCCGCCAAGAACGGCGACCGCTCCGAGAACGGGGACTACCTCTACGGCAAGAAACGCCTGCGCGAAATCGACCGCCGCATCCGGTTCCTGACGCGGCGGCTCGACATCGCCGAAGTAGCCGATCCCAGCCACCACCATGGCAGCGACCAAATCTTCTTCGGCGCCACCGTGACGTACGCCAACGCCCGCGGCGAGGAGCGCACCATCACCATCAAGGGCATCGACGAAGCCGACGCCCTGCAGGGCGAGGTGAGCTGGATCTCTCCGATCGCACGGGCCCTGCTCAAGGCGAGAGAGGGCGACGAGGTGCAGTTGCGCACCCCGGGCGGCGTGGATCGGCTGGAAATTCTCCAGGTGAGCTATCCGGCCCCACCGACCGACTGAAGCCGAAGACCCGACACCGAGGGGCGGCGACCGCCCCCACCAACGTCAGGACTTGACGCGGGCCACCTTGACCACGGACGGGCCGCGGCGCACCACCCTCAGCACATCGGCCAGATGCTGGCGGTCCCGCACGGCCAGCAGCAGCTTGAGCTCGCTGGTCTCGCCGGTCTGGACGGCGTCCATGTCGATGTGGGCGATGTCGGCTTCGGCGGAACTCACCGACTGGGCCACTTCGGCCAGCACACCCTTGCCGTTGCGCACGATCACCGACACACTGGTCTGGAACGCCCGCGTGGGGTGGTCGGACCACTCCACCGCCAACCAACGCTCGGCGTCGCGCTCGAACAAGCGCTTGCTCACCGAGCACTCGGCACGGTGCACCGTCAGGCCCTCACCACGACCCAGATAACCCACGATGTCGTCGCCCGGGATGGGCCGGCAGCAGGTGGCCAACTGAACGGTGGCGTTTTCATTGCCATCGATGACCACCGTGCCCTGCGTGGGCGTGTTGGCATCCACGGCGTAGCGGCCCAGCGTGAGCGTGATCGCGTCCGGACGCTGCCCTCCATCGACCATCTCGCGCGCCAGCCGTTTGGCGACGATGGTGGCGATCTTGCGACCCAGTCCGATGTCGATGAGCAGCTCGCGCCGGTTGCGGTTGCCGCTCCAGCGCACCAGGGTCTGCCAAACCTGGCTGTCCGCAGCGTCTGGATCTCCATCGAACGCCGGCATCTGCAGGCCCTCGGCGCGCAACGCCTGGGTCAGCAGCTTCTGGCCGAGTTCGTACGAGTCCTCGGCCTCCATGTTCTTGAGGTAGTGGCGGATCTTCGAGCGGGCACGACCGGTGCGCACAAAATTCAACCACGCCGGATTGGGACGCGCAGCCGGGGCGGTGATGATCTCGATGACATCCCCTGACCTCAGCTCGGTGCGCAACGGCACCGGCTCGCCGTTGACCTTGGCCGCCACACAGTGGTCCCCCACACGAGAGTGGATGGCGTAGGCAAAGTCGACCGGCGTGGCCCCACGTGGCAAGGCCAGGATGCGGCTCTTGGGCGTGAACACGTAGATGGAATCCGGGAACAGGTCGATCTTGACGTGCTCCAGGAACTCGGCGGAATCGCGCGTTTCGCTCTGGATGTCCATGAGCGACTGCAGCCACATCGAGCCCAGTTTCTGCGGATCGTCGGCCTGGCCTTCGGCGCGGCTCTTGTACATCCAGTGGGCCGCAATCCCGGCCTCCGCCACGGCGTGCATGGCTTCGGTGCGGATCTGGAACTCCACCGAAGTGCCCACCGGGCTCACCACCGCGGTGTGCAGGGACTGGTAGCCGTTGCCCTTGGGTATGGCGATGTAGTCCTTGAAACGCCCCGGCACCGGCTTGTACAGCTGGTGCAGCACGCCCAAGGCCAGGTAGCACTCCGGCAGCGTCCCGACCACGATGCGAAAGCCGAACACATCGCTCACCTGCGCAAAGCTCAGGTGCTTCTCTCGCATCTTGTGATAGATCGAATGGATGGTCTTTTCGCGGCCGTAGACCTGGGCCGGCAACTGGGCCTGTCCCAGCGCCAGGGCCACCTCGCCACGCACCCGCTCGATCACGTCCCGTCGATGCCCGCGTGCGGACTTGACCGCCTTGGCCAGTGCCGAATGGCGCCATGGCTGCAGGAACTGGAACGACAGCTCCTGCAACTCACGGTAGGTCTGGTTCAGCCCCAGGCGGTGCGCGATGGGGGCGTAGATTTCCAGCGTCTCGCGCGCAATGCGCGAGCGCTTGTTCGCAGCCATCGCCGACATCGTGCGCATGTTGTGCAGACGATCGGCCAGCTTGATCAGGATGACCCGCACGTCGCGCGCCATCGCCAGCAGCATCTTGCGGAACGACTCGGCCTGCGACTCCTCCTTGGTGGAGAACTGCAGCTTGTCGAGCTTGGTCAGCCCATCGACGATCTCGGCCGTGGGGGCGCCGAACCGCTCGATCAACTCCTGCTTGGTGATGCCACAATCCTCCATGGCATCGTGCATGAGCGCCGCCATCACGGCCTGCGCATCGAGCTTCCAGTCGGCGCACAACCCGGCCACCGCGATGGGGTGGGTGATGTAGGGCTCGCCACTGGCCCGGAACTGACCGAGGTGGGCCTCGTCGGCAAACCGGTAGGCCTCGCGCACCCGACGGATGTCTTCGGCATCAAGGTAGTCGAGCTTGCCCGTCAGGGCGGCAAACGAGGCCGTGTTGGCGCCATGAGCCCCCGGCACCGGGTCGACTGCCACCGGCGGGGGGACGGAATCCAGGACCGCCGTGTCCGCACCGCCCGTGACCCGGCCCGCCGTGCGAACCACCCACGGCGGGAAAAACATCCGGCGGAGAACATCTGCAGCGCGTGACACCATGACGACACTCTACCGGCTGGAAGCGGCGTTTGCAGCTTCAAAAAAAGGCACCCTGACCTGCCAGGGCACCTTTTCAGTGCCTCAGGTCGGCACCTTTCGGAGCATCTCCAGGCCCACTTGGCCGGCCGCGATCTCGCGCAGCGCGGTCACGCCCGGCTTGTTCTTGGCTTCGATCTTGGGGGCGTGGCCCTGGCTCAGCATGCGTGCCCGGTAGGTCGCAGCCAGCACCAGCTGGAAGCGGTTCGGGATCTTCTGGAGACAGTCTTCAACGGTGATGCGAGCCATGTGCAAAGAGCCTAGGTGAGTTGCAGGGCGCCGAAAACCGCAGGGCGGGAACGGCGCTGAGCCGCATATTTTAGCCGCTGCGCGTGCACGATGGTCTTCAGATCAAACAGGGCGGTCTCGAACAGGGCATTGACCACGATGTAGTCGAAATGCTGGGCCTGGGCGACCTCGATGCGGGCATTGACCATGCGCTGCTCGATCACCTCGGGCGCATCTTCGCCGCGGCGACACAGCCGCTGGCGCAACTCCTCCCACGAGGGCGGCAGGATGAAGATCAACACCGCCGACGGGAACAGCGCCTTGATCTGCAACGCCCCCTGGTAGTCGATCTCCAGCACCACATCCTCGCCGGACTTCAGCCTCGCCTCCACCGCACCACGCGAGGTGCCGTAGCGGTTGCCATGCACCTCGGCCCACTCGAAGAAATCGCCCGCTTCGATCATGGACTGGAATTGGTCCTTGCCCACGAACCAGTATTCGCGCCCGTCTTGCTCCTGGCCCCTGGGCGCGCGGGTGGTGTGCGAGACCGACACCATCAGGTGCGAGTCGAGTTCAAGCAACGCTTTCACGAGGCTGGACTTGCCCGCACCGGAGGGTGCGGCCACCACGAAAAGGTTGCCAGGCAGATCAGCGGCCTCGGTGGCTGCGGCGGAAGTGACGTTCTGATTCATGGGATCACGGGGTCATTCGATGTTCTGGACCTGCTCACGCAGTTGCTCGATCAGCACCTTCATCTCGACAGAAATGCGCGAGAGCTCCAGCACGGCCGACTTCGAGCCCAGCGTGTTGGCTTCGCGATGGAGTTCCTGGATGAGGAAATCCAGACGCTTGCCCAGCTCTCCGCCCTGTCCGAGCAGCCGCTCGATCTCGTCGAGGTGGGCCCCCAGCCGCGACAGCTCCTCAGCCACGTCGATGCGAATGGCGAAGGCCGCTGCCTCGGACATGGCCCGCTCGGCCAGGGCCTGCGGCGACACGGCCTGGGTGGCCCCGGCACTCTGCAGCGCCTCGTTCCAGCGATCGAGGAACCGCTGCTGCTGACGCGCCACCACCTCGGGCACGAGCGGCGCGGCCTGGGCGGCCAGTGCACGCAACTGATGCACCCGATCCATCAGGATGCCGACCAGACGTTCGCCCTCACGGGCGCGGGCCTCGCGCAGACGCTCCACGCACACCCGGGTGACCTCGACCGCCACCTCATCGAGCCGCACCGGCGGCGCGCTGCCGCGGCACCACTGCAGCGCCTCGAACACGGTCAGGCGCGGCGCGTCGGGCAACATCTGGCGCACACCCGCCTCCAGACGGGCCAGGGATTCGAGCTGGTGATCCAGGGGGGCCTGCTGGGCGGCCTCCCCGGTGCGTTCGGGCGTGAGACGCAACTCGACCTTGCCTCGACGCAAACCGGCGGTCAACAACTCCCGCAGCGCCGGTTCCAGCGCACGCAAATCGTCGGGCATCTTGAACGACAGGTCCAGGAACCGGCTGTTCACCGACCGCAGTTCGATCGTCACGCCGGTCGTGCGCACGGATGCCGCATCGGAGCCCCCTTGGCTGACGCTGGCGTATCCGGTCATGCTGTAGACTGACATCGAGCTCCTTGCCCCCTACAAAATTTCATTATGTCAAAGCCCAAACCCGCCCCGCTGCCTGCAGGCACCGTGGTTGGCGGCTACCAGATCATCCGCAAGCTGGCCGCCGGAGGTTTTGGCGTGGTGTACCTCGCGGAGGATGCCGAACGCAGGCTGGTGGCCATCAAGGAATACCTGCCGTCTTCGCTGGCCGAGCGCGGTGCAGGCGAGCTTGTGCCCGTGGTCAAGCCCGAGAAGCAGCCGCTGTATCGCCTGGGGTTGAAGAGCTTCTTTGAAGAAGGCCGCTCGCTGGCCCAGATCAGCCATCCCAGCGTGGTCTCGGTGCTGAACTTCTTCCGCGAGAACGAGACCGTCTACATGGTGATGAACTACCTTCAGGGCGACACCCTGCAGGACTTCATCGTCACCGCCCGCGACCTCAAGCGCGACAAGGTCTTCCGCGAATCGACCATCCGCAGCCTGTTTGACGAAGTGCTGCGCGGCCTGCGCATCGTGCACCAGCACAAGATGCTGCACCTGGACATCAAGCCGGCCAACGTCTTCATCACCAACGACAACAAGGCGGTGATGCTCGACTTCGGGGCGGCGCGTGAAGTGCTGTCCAAGGAAGGCAACTTCATCCGCCCGATGTACACGCCCGGCTTTGCCGCCCCCGAGATGTACCGGCGCGACGGCGCCCTGGGCCCGTGGACCGACATCTACGCCATCGGCGCGTGCATCTATGCCTGCATGCATGGCTATCCGCCCAACGATGCGCCCCAGCGCATCGAGAAGGACCGGCTGGCCCTGTCGCTGCAGCGCCTGCGCAACGTCTACTC
>JACCDS011289067.1_pt1 | contig 14754 bp, 19 predicted proteins | sample 7446441 | NCBI WGS metagenome assembly JACCDS01 (sample SAMN15323445, study PRJNA562643) | freshwater metagenome | isolation source: river surface water | place: USA:Blue River Watershed | collected 2017-08-17 | reverse complement strand
CAGTAGCGTAAGCTTTGAAGCTTTCGAACGCGACGGCATCGGCAGCATCATGTTTCATGATTTCATCCTTTTTGATCGGTTGGAATGTAGCGTTCGTTGGTGCTACCATGAATAAAGCATCCTTCTGCCCCGCATCCGCAAACTGACACATATTGGTAGCTTCCACGCTTCGGGATTTCTCCACGCTTCTCTTGTGAGTTCACCACGGCGGCGTCATGCTTGATGATAGCCATGTCAAGGGCAGTATAGAAGCGATTTCCACCTCGGCCCTCTTTTCTGTGTTTAATTCTGCTTGTGAGCTTTGCCAAAATATTCCCCTTATTCGTTTTCGTCAATCACAGCTTTGGCTTCTTCAGGAACTTCGTTTGCGATGACAACATGTTTGAGAATTCTGAAGCCACGTGCAGCTTCAATTGCTGCTGGCGGCTTAATTGTATACGGGTCGCCGAACCAGGAAAAGGCATCGCCCTTAACTGATGAAAACCAGTCAATATCACCGACGCCGCCTCGCCCAATCTTGACTGTTTTCATCAGCGCGAGCGCCTCAGGCGAAACGCCGAGGTTCTTTTCGGTGTTCATGATGACTTGACCGATTGTCCCAGGGGTGTCGATGGTCGTTACGACTTCGTCTGGAATTGAAGCTGTCGCAATCAATTCGCAAACAAGAATGCCCGTATACGCCGTGATCTTTGCATGCATTTGCTTTCTCCTTGTTAAATTTCACCATACTCGTTCATCAGCCATTCACAGAATTTCACGGCTTCAGGATACTTGATGAGTTCTTCATCAGTCATTTCGCGAATCACCGTAGTCACCCCTGGATCAGTAAAGGGTGGATCGTTGGTAATACTCCACTCAATCATGCGGCGAAAAGAATTGCTGAAGAAGCAATCGGCCCAGTGGCCTTGGTGCCCCTCAAAAACCGCACCTTCTTCAAGAAGTCCAGTTTTAGGATTTGTTGCATCAACACGAATCCAGAGAGGACGTTTACCATCGAACTTGTCCATTATCGGCCTCCCATCGCGTTGAGCTGCGTCATTTCGGCAAAGAGGTCGTATCCCTGTTCATTGGTCAAGTTTTTGACGTTTGGAAGCCCAGGAACGATGGTCTCTTTCCAGCTCGACGTTGCTGGCCCTGCAAAGTAGACATACCCTTTACCTGGAAGAATTTCAGCTTCAACCCCAAGCTTCTTCAGGTGTTTGTTGATTTTTGAGAGAGTTGTCATTGCTGAGCTCCTTCTACCGGACGAGGCGCGTTGTCGTCGAGGGTTTTACGAAGGATTTTACCGATGGCATCCCAAATAATCTTTTCGGCTTCAGCCTGAGTAGGGACCTCAAGAATGTCGGACGATTCGAACGGCCGGAAATCACTGTACTCCAGACCCAATCGATCACAAAGGCGGCGATGAATCTTAGACCGCTCAAAGCTATTCATCTCGTTCGCGATCGCCGAGGCGTACTCAACGATCAGATGGTTGTACTTGTTGGATGCGTAGACAAGGTGACTGGCGTCATGCCCAGGATCGCGGGCACCGAACATAAGAAGCGTCACCGGAAACAAAATGGCTTTCGCCGCAGGGCACGACGTGAGATGCTCGTCCAGCATCTCCACAGTTTCCATCGGTTTCATACATGCGCCGCAATGAAGTGTGTTGCTCATTCGTCATCTCCTTGATCATCTTGAAAGCATTATAAATCAAAAAGCCCAACTTGTAAACTGTTGGGCTTTTCTTTTTATGTGAGTTTAATCGTCGTTCGTATCGTGACTATCTCATACACATCAACATGCATATTCAACGCTGACTTTTCTCGAAACAGCTTAATCGCGGCCTCTTCTGAGAGTCCTCTCTTCCACTCACGATCGACTTCCTTTTTTGGTCCATAGCAGACGTCATACTCTTTAGAATTTTCGACTGACGCCATCTTAGAACTCAATAAGCGGCTTTGTTGAGTTGCCTACTACAGCGATTTGTTTTTGCTCAGCTGCTTCAGCTTTTTCTTTCTTCTTTGGTTTGTCCTTCGAAGGCCTAGACAAAAGGTTCGGGTTTGGACAATCATTCTCCAAATCCCAGCGGTAGTAAAGACGGGCCAAATGAACTGATTGAGGCTTTTCCATCACTTCAAAATCCAACTCGCCCTTATCGTTGAAGTAGACGTCAGGGTGCCGATAAAATTCCCAGCCGTTGTTTGCGCAGATGCTAGCCAACCTAATATTGAACGCCTTAACAAGTATGTCTCGCTGTTCCCACGAACCAGCAAATGGAGTACCTTTATAGAATCCCGTTTTTGGCAATTTTCGAGACTCGTTTTCAATCGGCAGTGCAGAAATCAGCTCAACATACTCCATACCGAGAGCTTTGATTTGTTTCTCGTACTCGCTAAGCATCGAAAACATTGCTTCAATCGGGTCGGGCTGGCGCATCAAATGGTGACGAATGTCAATGTTGCCAAAGTAGAGAGTCAGCTTCTTGATTTGCGGGCCGTAAGGTTCGATGAAGGACTTCAAACCGCGCTTCAGCGCGCCGAACATAGTCTGGCCGTCGTTGCGGCAGACCGCCATGCCAGGTTTGTACATTGAGAATGTGTGTGAATCACCAAGTGCTAGGTGATCGAGCTTGATGTGCTCGGCCATACTGACCTGGTCAATGAAGTCCATTTTGCCGCAAGCAGCAGTGATAGCGTCCCAATCAGTGTTTCGCCAAACATCAGAGCAAGCTTTGAGCCGACCTTTGCCTAGCGTGCCGTAATCCGGCATCGGACGATCAAGAGACACAAGCGACAATGGGTCCACACTCAAGAGACGAGCCAAACGAAGCGCCGGCTCGTCTTGAGCTCCGCCAAATAGGTTCAATGACTCGCCGTTGAACTCCATACCATGATCGAGGTAGATCAAGTCATAGCCGTCCCAAGATTCTTCATTGTGAAGAACTTTAATTTCGACATTGCCTTCACCTAATTGCGCGAAGTAGTATTTCAGTTGGTTAGCCCAAAGATAGGCCCATCCGCCTTTATGGGAAGTAGGCCTTGGAGAAACCGTCCCAACCACTTGATCAATTGCTATTTTCATGCTCAACCTCGATTAAGTCTTCTCGCATATACATATGCGCAAGCGTATTGACTGCCATTATATCCGTGTCAATTTCTCTTAGATCATGGATATACCGAAATGCTGCCAAAAGTTGCTGCTTGTCATCTTCAGTGGGCACTACTATTTTTGAGATGTTGACAAATTTCTGCTCTGCAGTCGGTTTATTTTCGTCGTACTTGTAAAGTTCTTGTAAATTCATGGCATTATATCACACTATTAGAAATTAGAACACGATAAGATCAACTGCCGACTTCGGCTTAACCTTCACCTCAGCTTCAGCTGCCTTTGCTTCAAGTAACGCACCGTCGCAAACAGAATCATCCTCAAGACGGGCAACCTTACGCTTTGAGATCAAGTGAGGATTTTCTTTGAGATAGCAATAGACGCCAAATTGGCAAAGGCCAACCTCAGTTCCGTAAACCTTCAACTCATCCTGAGCATCTTCAAAAATCACTTGATCGTTGACCGTGTGGTTATGGAAAAAGTCGTGAATGTGAATATTCTGGAAAAGCTTTTCCTGGTTCTCACGAATCCAAATGGTGAGGTCGCCATACGGCATCTTTGATGTTCTACCTGATGCCTTCAAAGGAGCAAAGATGCGATCTAGAGATTCACGGGCACCAGGCCCAGGGGCACAGAACCATTCGTCATGTTGATACCTCAACGCAGGATTGACAGAGTTGCTGGTGGCACAGTGGTAACCATAGTACTCACCTATACCTGGCTTCTCACGAAGCAGCTTGAACATTTCCTCTAGTGAGTTGACATTAACGATTCTGTCTGTAGTTCCGTCCGCAGTCCAGGAGGCAATCCATTCAAGAATGTCTGTAAGGCTTGCTGCGCGGTTTGGGTCACCATATTTAACTCGGCAGAAGTTGCGAGCCGCAGTCTGAAGTGAGGTGTGTAGCTCAGTCGTTCCATAGAACTTTTTTCCAGCTTTCTTTGATTTTGCAACTTCATTCTTGATAAACTCCAAATAATCAGTATCTTTTGCTAGAAGCTCAAAGTCAACATGCGCCTTCTTTGGGTCCTTAATACCGGTCACGACGGTGTGGATGCCTCGGGCGCCGTAGAAGTGCGAGATGATCGTGTTGCCAATTTTATTGGCCTGTGACAACTGAGAATCGGGCAGAGTGACGATGTTCTCGATGATGTAGCGCATACGATCGTCTTGCAGAATGTTGAAGCCGAAGTATTCGACGTCAGCACCAAGAGCTTCGTCGTCGCATTCGTAGGTCTCGCGAAGACCAAAGGCTTTGTCAGTTCTCTCAGAAACCTTGTTCAAAAAGAATTCAAATTTCGAGATGGCGTCGTAATCGACAAAATTCCCGTATTCAGATCGGACTATGATGTTGTTGTTCTTCTTAGCCATAGTAGTGCTTATTCTCCAGGTTGGAGAGCCGTGCCGTTCTTGGTGAGCTTTTCAATTGCTACAGCTGGTAACCCTGCTGGAATAATGTCGCCGATAAAGTGAGGAGGCATTGAGTGACGGACGTTCTCTTTTTCAGTTAGGTCGTGAACGATATGGACTACCTTAACTTGGTTGTTGCCAAAGAATTTGTGGTCGAGATGCGCTTCAATAGCTTCCTTTTGGACTTCGTCGTCCTCAAAATGAATTCCGACTTGAGTTCCAGCGCGGATGAGCATCTCAATCACCATGCCCTTATGCTCGCCTGAAGACTTGCGAGTCTTCTTGTCGAACGGCAACGGGTTGAAGTAGACTGGGTTATTTATCCCTTTCGAATGGAGCATTGCGTATGTCTCCGGAGCTTCTTCAAAAGAACGACCAGTGATGATCACGTCGTTTGGCCCAGGGTAGAGGCCAACAGTGATAACGCCGTCGATGTCAAAAGTGTTAATTGATTTCATTTTGCTCGTTCCTTTTTACCAATTTATACAGTTTATGTGAGAGCCCAGCGACGATCGCCCAAGCGCAAATTTGTGAAATGAAAGCGGCCGAATGACTGTAGTCATTCCTAATTGCTGCGCTTACCAATAAAATACAGCCCAAAAAGACGTTAAAAACTCCGCAGTAAATTAGAAACTTACTCTGCATGTCTAACTTCTCCACGACCGATCATCATTTTCAGGGCTTGAATGATTTCGTCTCGATACCAAAGTTCATTGGGGTTACGGAGAAAATGATCGATAAGGGCTTGATCGCTTGTGATCTTCGAAATTCTATTTACTATTTCCGTTGGCCACCATCGATACATGGTTTCCTTATTTTCAAAATGGTCAATTACCGCTGGCAGGTCAAAGCCTGATAGTTGAAGTTCTAGTTGTCTCATGTTCTTGGATAAATACCAGTAATGTTTATTTCTTACATCAAAATGATAAATCTTTTTGAAATCACCGAACGATCAACACAGCAATTTTGTGTGTTGCCATTCATCGGTCTCCATGTAGATTCTGACCGAAATTTTGTTCCATGTTGCAAAATTCAAAAATTGCGAGATGTTCCAGTGTGCGACTCTCCACAAGAAGCTCTTGAGTTTTATCGAAAGAGCGAACACTTGCAAGAGATTCGACAAAGCTTTTTAGATGGAGACATTCCAAATACATGTAAGAAATGTTTTAGCGGTGGTGGCCGCTCATATCCATTCCTCAAAAACAAAGAATACTTGGAACTTGAAGCGCAAAACGGTAACAAGAATTCCATTATCCCAATCACCGGGAAAATCATCACCTTCAATTTCGTTTTGTTGAACACTTGCAACCTACGATGTAGAATGTGCGCACCCGCACTATCATCATCAATAGCGAAGATTTGGGACAAAGAACTTGAAAATCTGCTCAATGTACCAAATCACCAAAACTTCAATCATCAAGGATTTCTACAAGGTTTACTTTCTTCACCAGAACTAGCTACAGTTAACTATGTGGCTTTGGGCGGCGGAGAAGTCTTGCTGAATCATAACTTTAAAGAGCTTTTTACCGAAATAGCTGAAAAACTAGCGTTGGTGAAATTTCAAATAATCAGTAATCTGTCAATCGACAAATTTGAAACCATTGACTTCTTTGGAAATTTTCCAGATATTCAGATAATGTTCACAGTAAGTGTTGACGGTGGCCGAGAAGTCCAGAGCTATGTGAGAAACTTGATCAACCTGCCAGTCTTCGAATCAAATATTGAGAGGCTTAAACGCTTCAAAAACTTAAAGGTCGCGGTGTTTCCGACTATTAGTATGTTCAACGTATTTGATGTTGAAAACCTTATCACCTACTCGTACGAGCTATTTGACGATGATTTCGGAATTGGTCCTAACATTGTTGGGCAAAACTTTCTTCATGTCAAAAATCTACCGAGAAAGCTAAAGGAAGAAGCAATTATCAGCATTTCAAAGGCCGTTGAGAGTGTAAAAACGAAATATTCTGCAAAGCAAAATTTTGATAAGGCTGTCAGCTTCCTTGAAAACGTAAAACAGCTTGTTCTTAATCATATGGATTATGTTAACCCAGCAGAATACAAACTGTTTGTTGATTACACAAGAAAGCTTGACACTTTATACGGAACAAACTTTTTAGATGTTGCTCCGCATTTTTCGCCGTTTTTCACTGAAGAGTATCTTCTCCAAAACGATCTAAGTAAGCCTATGTAAGCGGTAAGCTTTCACCAGTCGATGTTGATGATGTATTCACCTGCTGGGATCAAGCCCTTTGCGTGTAGATCGTTTGCGATCATGTCAATATTTGGGTAGAAATTTCGTTCCCAGAATAGGTCCAAGAATCGTTCATCGCCTTCCTTACCATTCCACTCTTTCGGGTCTCGCTTCAGCCAAGCGGAAAAACTGACCCCCATTTCGTCGCCGTTAATTTTGTCAGGAACGCTTTCATTCTCGTAGTCGTACGGGTGAGGATCAGGGACCGCAAAGGATTCCGTTCCTCGATCTTTGCAACCGTCTTGTTGTTGAAAGCTGTAAGGCCGGCCATAAGTCTTAACGACAAGATCGTCCCACTCGCTGACCTCGATCATTTGCTTGGTTTGAATTCTCATGATTGTTGTTCCTTTAAAAATTTCATAATGTTGGTCCTTTACAGTCAGGGCAGGATTGCATGAATGGTAGGTGTTCGTCGTCGCACGTATTCGGCGCTAAGAGCCCACCATAATCAAGACAAGTTTCGCACTCGTACTTTACACCATCTTTGCGCTCAATAAAGGGAACCCAATTTGGGTTAGAATTATCGAAAGTCATGTAGGTACGACTTCACGCTTCTCATTTCGCAGCGCCAAAGTCGCAGTGGAACCTACTTTTGCTTGAGCTCTTTTAAACTTCGCTCTAACGTCACTTGCCCAAGCTCCCTTAACAGGGCCATACTCGATGTCAAATGACGCATCCCATTGAGAACCCGAACCAGAGTAAGCGATATTCGAAACCTTGAGAGTTTTGGTCAAGGCTGAAAATACTTCTTGTAGTTTAAACTTTTGTCCGTTTTCCAACGTCGCGCGACAAGAAAATTTTGCCAATTCTTTTTTGCCGGCACTATAACCTTTAGGTTTACCTGATTTATTTAGAAGGGTAGTCATAGTTTTCCTTTTAACGAAAGTCATTTTTGATCCAGCCTATTAGCGACCATTGAACAACCGACCGCAGCCCAGGAATATTTCGAATCTTACTTATGCTAGGGTCATCTTCGATTATCAATGGAAATTTTGGATCATCAAGCCTAACTCCATGATGTTTAAGGAAATCGAAGAATTCATCTTGGTCTCGAAACACACGATAATTCGTTTTTTGGTGTGTAACTAACGTGATTGGTGGATTGAAGTCAAAATCTTCTCGCCACATCGCAAGATCGCGTGGATAAAATGTGATCATTTTGAAAAAGGGAGCCTTTTGGGCTCCCTTCCTTTTTACTCGTAGTCAGTCTTGCCGGCTTGGAAGGTGTACGGAAGTTCCTTGGCGCGAGGACGCTTGTCCTTCAGTTGAGCTTCAGTCAGCTTAGTGAGGGTGCGACGAGCAAGGGCGTCACATTCAAACTTCGCGTCAGACGTTGAGAGTTGCAGCGGAGGAGTCTTCTGCGTCCAAGCTGAAGGACCGCGAAGGAAACCAACAATGCCCATTTCAGAAGCTACCTTACAGAAACGGATTGCCGAAACAACCACTCCACCAGAGTTCGGGGAGTCTTGAACGGATAAGCGGCAAGCAAACTCGTAACGAGCTCCTGCAAATCCGTAAGCGACCATGTCAATGTTACAAACCTTGTTGTCTGACCCAACATACTTGCCACCAGGTTTCTGGAAAACAGTGAGTGAGGGACCAGCGTAAAGGGTCATTCCGGCGGTTGACTCATTACGGACAGCATTTTGACCCTTTAGAACGTTTTCCTTAGAGACGTGCTTGTTATGCAGTCGTGACTTTTCACTCATGTTGAGGAAGTCGGTATTTGCTGTACGACCAGTTCGGATGTTTTCTTGACCCTGGGTTGAACCACAGGCCATGTTCATTTGGATATGTTGGGTGACCATCAGACCTGAGTCAAGCATTGCGCCCTGAAGAACCTCAGACAAACGAGATGCACCCCAAGCGGAACGCATGTCGGAACCAACGATGGTTAAACCAGCGTCGATGAACTTCTGCTCGTATTCCATGGTGTCCTCAGTTGAAATGAGGGTAGGAATACAGTTGACCACGTGACAGCCTGCTTTGAGAGCAGCGTCAATGTAGAAGCGGGAAGCGTCTTCAGAACCAACAGGGAGATAGTTGATAACGACATCAACTTTGTGATACTTGAGTAGATCGACGATGCGATCAAACGATTCAGCAGGAATGGCGCCTGTGCGGAAAGAAACATCTTCCGGATAGTCAAGCATCCATGGTGCGATACCGTCGAGCTCAGGGCCAGAATAAACCATTGCGCCATCTTCAACGCAGCCGCCTTTGGAGGCATCGAGGATAGCGGCAACATGGTCCATTGCGCAGTTTGGTTTTGCGCGAAGAGCCTCTTTCAGCTGGTGGTTGACTTTTCGACGGTCGACGTCGAAACCGGCAACGAAAAGGATGTCGCTTGCGGCGTATCCACCAATATCAGCATACATCAAGCCGACTTTGTCTTCAGGATTTTCCATGTAATATTGGATACCTTCGACTAACGACTTTGCACAGTTGCCAACACCGACGATGGCCACACGAATCTTCTTATTTGTACTCATGATTTCTCCTTGTAGTTATGTCAGTTTAACGTCGATGCTTGATCAGAGTGGGGAGTTTGATCTAAGCCATTGGCCGCTAACGAGTAGTTGCGGGTAGGACGAGCAGAGGTACTGCTATGATAAATATTTACTTATTAAAACTGATGAATTCTATCACAACTTCACAACTTTGTAAACATGAAAAACACGATCAAAAATCAATTTGAGCGATTTGTCGCAACCCAAAATAAAATTCTAACACCGCTTGAAATCATCACTTGTGTATTTATTATCGCCGGCGTCGTTCGTCATTGGAACTCATAATGCCTAATCCAATTGGATTTCTCCATATACAAAAGACTGCGGGAACGTCGTTCACCAATTATGTAAAAGACGTGCTGCCGAATTCTAACGTTGTACATTTACCGAACGTAAATTGCATCTACGAAAAAGGTAGTCAAATAATGTCTGCAGACTTTTTCTATGGTCACATAAATTTCCAAGACTTGTTTATGTTTCATGAGCATCCAAGGATTATCACCTTTTTACGTGAACCAAAATCTAGGGTGATTTCACAATATTTCCACCACGTGAAACACTTTGGAAGTCGCAAACTTAATCCAAACATGATTGAGAAAATTATGATCGATGAGCTTTTCGAAAGATCATCATCCTTAAAGACTTTCGCTGCTAATCCGCATCCGTTCTCCCAATTCCAAGATTATGATAACGCAATGGTTAGAGCAGTTTCAGGTGTTGGTAGACGCTGTAGGTTTAATGAAATTGACGAATCAATTTTAAATCTGGCTATAAAAAACCTTAATAAATTCTGGTTTATTGGTGTGTTTGAAGAACTTGATAGGAGCCTTAATGGATTCTTCCAAAAACTGGATAAGCTCAAAGAATACGAAGTGGTAAAAGTAAAGCAGTACCATGAAAAGAAATCAGGGAAAGAGGAAAATTTAGATTCCGATACCCTTGCTACAGCGGATGCGCTGACCAAATACGATCAGCTACTGTACGAATATGCTCTCAAGAATTTGGTCTAATTCACCAGAATCTTCCATTACGTGGTGATCAATAACGATCAGCGATTCAGTTGGTTTTGGTCGCTCAAATAGCTTGTTAGTATCTTCAAATCTACCAGAAGAAATGGTGTCAACAAATATAGTTACATCAGCGTCGAAAGCTGCTCTCGTTTCTTCTGTTGGGCAAACAAAGTCACAAACACACATTACCCCAGACGATGAAATTTTACTTGCTAGCCATCCAAGTCTAGTAGCGTTTTCTATTCTGTCCTCTGGAGAAAACCCCAAGTCTTTATGGACATTAGCCCTAATTTCATCTGCGTTTAGGTGAACTACTGTTTTTCCAAGGTGCCTAAGCTTTGATACCATCATCTTAGCAAGCGTTGTTTTACCAGCGCCAGGTAAACCCATAATTAGCAGTTTTGTCATAATTCCCTATATTAGTTTAAGCATATTTACAGAAAGCGGGCAAAGAAAAAGGAGACCGAAGTCTCCTTTTTCAAGTTTGCTACTTACGCCTAATCTTACATGAAGGTTAGGTTTGCAACGTTGATACGACCGTAGTAGTCTGCAGAGTTTCCTAGGGAAGTTGCAGTGTTGGTAAAGGTTGCTTTACCGTAACGGGTCATCAAGCTGACTTGCGGGTTGTAAGTTGCTGGATCGATGATCACGTTGCTGCTCATCAATGGGATGTATGGGCAGTAGAAGTAACCAGTATCCATTTCACCAGAACCACCCTTGTAACCCATAACGATTGGCTCAGAGCCTTGATCGTGATAGATGTAGGTGTAGACCTTGATGGAACCGTTTAGAGTACCAACAAGCTTGGTGTTGTTAGGACCTTCGAAAGAACCTGCAACAGCTGGCGCGAAGACAGACTTGGTTGCGGACTGAAGGATGGAAACAACTAGTGGAGAAACAACGATCCAGTTAGCTGCGCCACGACGGGTCTTACGAGCGATTTCGTTAGCAACCTTGTTGATGAGAACGCCTAGAACTGCGTGACGATCACCAACGAAGTGTGGGGTGCCAGTGAAGGAACCGGCCATATCGAAGGTTTCAACGGTACCAGCAAGAGCGATTAGGTCGTTGATGATTTCGTTGTCGATTTCAGAAACGATTTCTGCGGAAAGAGCTGCAGTGATTTCTGCTTCAATGTTTAGACCGTGCTGTGAGCCGAGGTCTTGAGCTGCTTCAAGGGTCCACTTAGCTTGTAGCTTACGTGTACCAGCGGTAACAGTTTGCTTCAAGACTTCTAGGGAAAGATTGCGTCCACCGAATGCTTCAAATTCTGAAGTTGATCCGGTAGTACCGGTTGCAACGCCTGAACCATCAACACCACCAGTGTAGAAACGCTTGGTTTTGCTGTTGTTGCCGAAAACTTCAGTTGCGCCACCGATGATGTCCTCTGAACCTGCACCAGCTGGGCCAATGTCTAGGTTGTCAGAGAATAGGAAACGCAAAGAGTATGCGAGACCAACTGGACCTGCGAGTGGCTGAACACCAACTAGCTCGGTTGCGATAGTGCCAGGGATGATACGGCGAATCATAGGAATCGCGATCTTCTGGAAGTTGCTGATTGCGCCCGCTTGGGTAACACCAGCTGCTGCGGTTTCCATCAAGTACTTCTTCTGGTTTTCGAGAATTGGAGCAGTAAATGCCTTTTGCTTCTCAGAGAGGCCTTCTAGAAGGGTGTCCTTAACTTCTGACCATTGTTCGAATAATTCCATATTTTTTCTCCTCAATGTTATCTAAGTGAGTTTAAACTAATTATTTATTCCCAATGCCAGCTAGGACTCTTAGAGAATCGAATTTGCTGTCTTTCTTGGGTTGTGCGTTTTTGCCTTCATCGATCTGTTCACCAGTTACTACCTTGGTGTCCTTACCTTCAGTAATCGCTTGGACAGCAGGTGCTGCTGGCTCTTGCTTTTCTTCCTTAAGGATACGACCGATAAACTGGTTGTAAGCTTCTTCGAGCTTCTCGGTTTCAACGTTTTGCAGGACAAATGCCATTTGCTCGCGCTTGGAACCGGTTAGTGGCTTTAGAACAGCTTCCATCTTGGATTCGCGGACCATCTTAGCCTTTTCTGATTCTAGCTTAGCGATACGCTTCGCAGCGTCATCTAGCTTGGATTCAGTAACGGTTAGTTGAGCCTGAATAGACTCTTCATCAACGAAATTCTTGGAGAATTCTTGTACGAACGCTTCAAAAATTTGCTTACCAAATTGGTTCTGCTTGACGATTTCGATGTCTTCGTGTAGTTCTTCGAATTCTTCCGTTAGGCGGACTTCGAAGAAGGAATCGATCTTATCGACTAGTTGATCTAGATCTTCTTGAACTTGTGCAGCTAGTTTTGCCTTTTCTTCAACCATCTTGCCAGCATATTCTGCCTCTAGGTCGCGGAAACGCTCAATGTCGCTCTTTAGTTCAGTTAGTTCTTCAGTGATTTGCTCATCGACGAACTTCTCTAGGGACTCAACTAGCGCATCGCGCTCTTTGGTCCACTGTTCAGCGAGTTCGGCTCTAACTTCCAATAGTGATTGATCTTTTAGTTCGGCTAGTTTTGCCTCAACTACTAGTTTCCACTTTTGGGAGATTTCAGCTTTGACATCTTCGCTGAGCAGCTCAGATTCTAAAAGTTTTTGGAGGATTTCATCCATACTAATCTCCTTGTCAAAATAAATTTGATGAAAATTCTTCTTTGTCTTAAACCTTCAACAAGTTAAAAATATTTATATGATTGTCCAAAAATTCACAAAAAATGGAACACTAATTCAAATATTTAAGGTGATCAAATAATGCTAAGCGCCCTAACTTGTTGAAAATAAAAAACTTTTTACTCTTGGGTAGCTGATGCAGGTTCAGCTGGGGTCGGGGTTGCCGTTGCTGCTGGCGTTCCACCTTCTGGTGTTGCCGCCGCAGGTTCTGCTGGAGTAGCAGCAGGTGCAGCTTCTTGGGCAGCTGCTGGAGCCGCGCCACTACCGAGACCGGTAATTTCTTTGGACTTGATAGTCAAGTACTGATGGAAGTCTTGCTTTGCGTCTTCAGCTTTATCATTGATGAAGTTTTGAAGCATGCTTTTGAGTAGATCACGTCTATCCATGTGGAATCTCCTTCTTGGTTATGAGTATCGATTTGGATATTTATACATGAAAAGGGGACCTTTTCATGTCCCCTTTCAATTTCTTTTTTGGTTTTACTTTGCGAGAATCTCAAGGAACTTGAAAATTTCTCTTTGGAGATGCTTTTGAGCGGACTTGTCGTGAACAACAGCTTCTGCTAAAGTTAGAATCTTTTGATTTTCTAAAGACTCTTTGATAACGTTCGGGAAAGCATCAGGAGCTGATGGTGTAGCAACAATGTCAATAGTGACAAAGTTGAAATCAGAAACTGTGCCTTCATTGGCAACATTACCAGTGCCACGAGAAGAAACACCAAGCTTGATACCGCCTTCTAGAATGCCTTTTGCGATATTGCCCATTGGTGTGTTTAGCAGCTTGCATTTACCGACTGCGTTCGTGCCATCCATACGGATTTCAGTAATTGCGTGGGAAACGTTTGCTAGGTTGATGGACAGAGAATCAGGGTGATTCAACTCGCCCATGATGTAGTGACCATTCTTGATTTGTTCTTGAATCTGTTCGACTGCTCTTTTGATTTCATGTAAAGGATAGACGCGCTTGTTGCCGTTTCTGACGTCAGCCTGCATGAGGATGCCGTTTAGGAAGGTATTCTTGCCAGCGTCTTGCATTTCCATGAGATTGGCCTGAACAGGGCTCAATTCTTCGATTAGTAATTGCATGTAGACTCTCCACCTTAAAGTGATTGAAACATAATCTATTTATACCCAAAAAGAAGGGAGATTCTAAAATCTCCCTTTTTCTCTTAGTTGAGGTCTAGATTAAGTCCTCCGCCACCTCCACCGTCGGCTGGGCCATCAACATCACCTAAATCAAGGCCTGCTTGGTCTGGGCGTTCAGCGCTCATGACATCGTCTTGTGGCTCTCCGCCATCTTCTGGCGCGGCATCCTCACCACCGCCACGCTTCTTGCGTTTCTTCTCTTCCAACTTAATTGCATCACGGTTTTCGTAGAATGCTGGATCATAAATCTGTTGTAGATCAGTCAATGATGCGTCTTCAGCGATTGCGCGCTCTTGCTTCAGCATCATTTCGTTCATTTGGATTTCATCTTCAGATAGTCCAAGATACTTAGAAACCATGAATCGTTTGGACAAGTACTTAGTGTCTTCGATTGACTTGAACGTGTTGATGAGGTCAGCGTCAAGAGCCGCTTGGCGATACAACGCAAAGTTTTGTGGATCAGGAAGCTTAATTACGAATAGTCCTGGATCGACGTTTATACCAGCAAATTCGAGATACTTTTTAAACTCTTCATCCATCACCTTTTCAACTTGGTTCTGAAGGCGCTTAACAAAGTTTGCAAAACGTAGTTCTTCGATGTAAGCCACGCCAACTTTGCCGTCGTTGTACTGTGCTCCTTGCT
>JACCDS010232973.1_pt1 | contig 14758 bp, 19 predicted proteins | sample 7446441 | NCBI WGS metagenome assembly JACCDS01 (sample SAMN15323445, study PRJNA562643) | freshwater metagenome | isolation source: river surface water | place: USA:Blue River Watershed | collected 2017-08-17 | reverse complement strand
GCGCCTGCGCACCGAAGGTCACGGCCTGCACAGTCGGTTCCAGTTGGTCAAGGGCGGCACCGAGCCGCGCGACCCGCGCGCCAAGATCACCTACCCGGATTCGGCCCGCAAGGACAAAAACTCGGGCCTGCGCGGCAACGTGCCGGTGCTCATGCTGAACCCGAACCTGTTGAAGGATCAGCTGGACGCCCTGTTGAACCGCGTCGGCGCGGTCACGTGGCCCGAATGGCTACCCGACGAATTCTTTGCCGAGCTTTGCGTCGAGGTTCGGACGCTCAAGGGCTGGGAGAACCCGCACCGCAAGCGCAACGAGGCGTGGGACCTGCTGTACTACTGCGTCGGCCTGTGCGTCTGGTCGCAGATCGAGCATATCAACTGGGAGGCCCCGCCGGGGTGGGCCCGGCTGGCGGATGACAACGACTTGTGCCGCGACGTAGAAGAAGCGTCTAAACTCGCCCCTGTGCAGCCTAAGCGCGGGGGGCTGACGATGGCAGACATGGCCCGTGCGCTTGCGGGATAACCCCATGAACATCATTGCGACAAAGCTGGCCGAGCCCAGCACGTGGACCGGCCTGTTCAAACTGGTCGCTGGCGTGGCCGTGCTCTACACCGGCCAGACCGCGTGCGGTGCGCAGCCGAGCGTGGATCTGTCGGGCATCACCCTGGGCCAGATCGCCGGCCACCTGGGGCTCACCGACCTGCTGGGTTCCGCCGCCCTGCTGGTCGGCGGCTATGACGTCGTGCGGAAGGAGGCGGCCCGTGTTGCACCTGCACCTTGACGCCACCCTCGTCTGGCTGGACCTGCTGTGGATCTTCCCGGCGTCCAGTGTCGTCATGTGGGTCGGCTACCTCGCCCTGACCAACCTGGAGCGCGTGCGCGTGACCCAGGGCCTCACCAAACCCCAGCGCCTGCTGGCCGGCATTCTGCTGCTGATCTTCGGCGCGCTGGACGTGCTGTTGAACTGGACATTCTGCGTGCTGTTGTTCGCCGAGCTTCCCCGTGAGGCCACGGTGAGCCGACGATGCACCCGGCATTTCAAGGCTGACGGCTGGCGCGGCGACGTCGCCCGCTGGCTCGGTCGTCATGCCCTGGACCCGTTCGATCACCGTGGCGCCCACATCCAGGCGGACGTGATTGCCGCTTACTACCGTGCCCGAAAGGAGGCGCCCCATGTCTGAACTGTTCCGACTGGTCCGCAAGGACTTGGCGCGCTGGGCCATGCTGACCGTCGTGGCCGGCGTGGTGCTGTGGGGTTCCACCCCGCTGGCGCTCTACACCGACCAGCCCGTCGTCGGCTGGGCGGGCATGGCCACCGCCATCAGCCTGTTCGGCGGCGGGTTCATCCCGGTCATGCGCCGCCTACTGTTCCCCTACATCGACCTCAAGCAGGTCTTTGTCGCCGCGATGATCCGCGACCCGGGCCGGGTGTTCCAGGGCGTGTGCATGGTGGTCGCGGCGCTGGTGCTGGCCCTGGCCGGCGGCAAGGCTCAGGCGAGCGTGCCACCCCAGGCCCTGCAGCACCTGCCGGTGCTTGGGGTCGAGGTGAGCAAGCACTGGCCGGACGCACCTGACTGGGCGCTGTTCGCCGGCCAGATCGAGAAGGAGTCCTGCATCACGCTGAAGCACAGCAAGTGCTGGAACCCCCGGGCCGAGTTGCGCACCAGCCGGGAGCAAGGCGTGGGGCTCGGCCAGATCACGCGCACGGCCCGCTTCGACGCGCTGGCTGAGATGCGAGCGCAGTTCCCCCGCGAGCTGGCCGGATGGTCCTGGGACAGCCCGACCCTGTACGACCCCGCGTTCCAGATCCGCGCCCTGCTGCTGATGGACCGCCGCAACCACCGCGCACTGGACGGCGTGCCCGAGCCTGACCGCATGGACATGGCCCTGGCCGCGTACAACGGGGGCATGGGCGGCCTGATCGGCGAACGCCAGTTGTGCCGGTCGACGCGAGGCTGCGACCCGAACCGCTGGGCCGGTCACGTCGAGCGCACCAGCATGAAGCGCCGCACGCCGTTCCCGGGGTATGGCCAGAGTGCATTTCAAATTAATCGGGGGTACCCTCCCGGTGTTCGTCAGCGCGCCGAGAAGTACCGCCCTTTGTTTGGCGGCCAGTAAGACATTCTTCGTGGGTAAAGCCTCGTCTAAGCCTGCTTGAGATAGTTTGTTGACTTACCCCCATCAATTTTGACCACTCGCTTGCGCACATATTTGTGCCAAATGCAGAAAGCATCCGGCTATTAGTTTTGTTTGAGGATTGTTGCTGCGGGCTTGCCCACCGACAATTTTCCGGGCAGTAGTTTCCATCTACATCTATTCTATCAATACTATGCATTGGCGAAGGCTTTGGCCCCATGTGTGCAAAGAAAGCCTCAAATGAGTCTGACCACTCTTTGCACATCTGGATTCCGCGCCCGCCATATGCATAAAAATACTGATGTTTTGGGTTAGTACACCTTTGTTTTGCCGCAAACCAACTGTTGTACTCCGCAGTTTTAGTCATGCCGTGAGAAATTGATCTGGCGGTTAGTTCTTCTTTTCGTAGGCACCCGCAGGATGAAGTATTGCCGGATCTGAGGTTAGACGCGCTGGCCACTAGTCGGGCCCCGCAAGAGCACACGCACGCCCACATGACTTTGGTGCTACCGTTGGGCTGAATTCGGTCCGGCGCTCGGGACTCAACGGTGAGTCTTCCGAAGGCCAAGCCCGACAAGTCTGTAACAGTCTTGCTCATGCCTATTACTCCAAACAAAGACTTATCCTAGCACACCATGAGCGCCATCCTCGCCGTCATCCCCAAGTCCGCCCTGGCGCTCGCCGTGGCGGTGCTGACCGCCCTGCTGGTGGCCCAGACCTTGGTGGCCGAGCGCAGCGCGACCAAGCTGGCCGAGGAACGCGCCGGCCGCGCCAGCGATCGTGCCCAGGCCGCCGCCGCAGCGGCCAGCGCCGTCGAGGTGCAGCGCGCCCGCGAGCAGGAATGGGCCAGCCGGTACGGCCGGATTGAACAGGAGGCCGCCAATGCGCTTCAGACCCTTGCCACTCACCGCGCTGCTGCTGACGTCGCTGCTGGCGGCCTGCGGGACGCCGCCCGCGCCGCTGCCGCCCGCAGTCGTGCAGCCTGCCCGCGTGCCCCCGCTGCCCCAGGCAGCGCGCCAGCCGCCGATCCCGCCGATTTGCTTGCCGACGTGCTTGGAGAACTGGAGCAAGCGGGTCGAGAACTTGCGACGGAAGCTGGAAAGCGCCGAGACGCCGCACTCGCCTGCGAGCGCGCCCACGATGCCCTGAGGTAGTAGACTCACGCGCTATGGCTACCACCCTACCATCCGCCGCGCTGCGCCTTGCCGAGGCCGAACTGGCTTACCACCGCCTGCTGCTGGGCCAGTCGGCGGTGGAGGTGCGCGACCAGAACAACGAGGCGGTGGTCTACAGCCGCGCCGATGCAACCCGCCTGAAGGCGTACATCGAGGCCCTGCGCATGGAAGTGGCCGGGAAGCCGGGCACGCGCGGGCCGATGGGGGTGTGGCTATGAAACCGGACGTTCGCATTGGCGTGACCGTCGAGGGCAAGGACATGGCGATGGGTGGCGGCCTGCAGGGCGCGCAGACCCTGGACCGTGCACTGGCGTCGTGGTCGCCCGACCTGCGCCCGATCGACGCCATGATCGGCCCCGGCAAGGAACTGCTGGACGCACGCGGCCGGGACATGACCCTGAACGACGGGTTCGTGTCCAGCGCCCAGACGCTCACCCAGGACTCGATCGTCGGCACCCAGTACGTCCTGAACGCCACGCCGAACGCGCAGATGCTGGGCGTGGAGGCGGACAGCCCGTGGCTGGAGGAATTCCAGGCCATCGTGGAGAACCGATTCAACACCCTGGGCGACTCGGACCGCAACTGGTTCGACGCCCAGCGCGTCAAGAACTTCACCGACATCATCCGGCTGGCCGTGGGCCAGTACGTGGTGCGTGGCGAAGTGCTGGCCGTGGCCGAGTGGATCCGCCAGGCCGACCGCCCGTTCAAGACCGCCGTGCAGATGGTCAGCCCTGACCGCCTGACGAACCCGAACGACATGGACGACACGGTGAACATCCGCCGTGGCATCGTGCGTGACGGGTTCGGTGCGCCCCAGGCGTACTACATCCGCAAAGCACACAAGTTCTCGCCCTACAGCGCGGCGAAGACCTACGAATGGGCCCGGGTGGACTCCTATCTGCCGTGGGGCCGGTCGCAGGTCCTGCACATTTTCGAGCAGTCCGAGCCCGACCAGTCGCGCGGCGTCGCGGCCATGGTCAGCGTGCTGAAGGAAATGCGGATGACCCGGAAGTACCGGGACATCGTTCTTCAGAACGCCGTGGTGAATTCCATGTACGCGGCGGCAGTCGAATCCGAACTGCCGGCCGACGTGGTGTTCGGTCAGCTTGGGTCGGCGGCCAACCCGGACGTCAACACCCCGATCATGACCTACATGCAGGGGCTGATGAGCTACGTCGGGGAGGCCAACGGCATCCGCCTGGACGGCGCCAAAATCCCGCACCTGTACCCCGGCACCAAGCTGAAGATGATCCCCGCCGGTCAGATCGGGGATACCAAGTACGAGCAGTCGCTGCTGCGCCACCTCGCCGCCGCCTTCGGCATGAGCTACGAGGAATTCAGCCGCGACTTCAGCCAGACCAACTACAGCAGTGCCCGCGCCGCCATGATGATGTCCTGGCGCCACATGACCGCGAAAAAGCGGAAGGCGGCAGACGGGACGGCGCGCTGGGTCTACGGTCTGTGGCTGGAGGAAATGGTCAACATGGGAGAAATTCCCATGCCGCCCGGGATGACTTCCCGCGACTTCTACCGGCCCGGCGTGCGTGAGGCCATGAGCGCCTGCACGTGGATCGGCGCGGCCCGAGGCCAGATTGATGAGGGCAAGGAAACCGACGCGGCGCTCAAGCGCGTGGCCGGCGGTCTGTCGACCCTGGAGGACGAACTGGCCCGCCTGGGCAAGGACTGGCGTGTCGTCATCCCGCAACTGGCCCGCGAAAAGAAACTGCTGGAGAAGTACAGCATCACCCTGGTGACCGGCGCCCCGACCCCGGCCGATCCCGCCGCCGATCAGGCGCCCACCGCCCAACCGAGCACCGCCCAGCCATGAACCACAACGACATCGCCGCCATCGCCGCCGAGCCCCTGCTGGTCGCCCCGACGCACGCGCACGCAATGTTCGAGGCCCTGAGCCGCAAGGCCCCGGCCGAGCCCTATGACCACGCGCTGGACGTGGCGGCCGTCTTTGGCGTGACGCCGCTGGCGGCACCGGAGAAGCCCTACGCCTTCGCTGACGGCATCGCCTACATCCCGGCGCGGGGTTCCCTGGTCAACCGCAGCACCGCCAGTTACTCGTGGATGACCGGGTACAAAGGCATCCTGCAGCGGGTGGCCGCAGCTGCCGCCGACGCCGACGTGCGCGGGGTCATCTATGACGTCGACAGCTACGGCGGGGAGGCCGCCGGCTGCTTTGAGTGCGCGGCCGAAATGCGGGCCATCCTGCGTGCCGCCGGCAAGCCCAGCCTGGCGATGGTCGACAGCAATGCCTACAGCGCCGGCTACGCGCTGGCCGTGGCCGCCGATCGCGTGGTGGTCACGCCCTCGGGTGGCGCGGGCAGCATCGGCGTGCTGACGGCGCACGTCGACTTCAGCAAGGCCATGGACGAATACGGCGTCAAGTACACGCTCATCTATTCCGGCGCCCACAAGGTCGACGGCAACCCCTACGCCCCCTTGCCGGAAGACGTGCGCGCCGACATCCAGGCCCGGGTGGACAGCAAGCGCGAGGCTTTCGTGGCCCACGTCGCCGCAATGCGGGGCATGGACCCCAAGCGCGTCCGGGACACCGAGGCCCGCACCTATGAGGCCACTGCTGCGCTGGAACTGGGCCTGATTGACGCCGTGATGACGGCGCCTGCGGCTCTGGCACAATTCCAGTCGAATCTTCCCGCGCCGAAGGGCGCTTTCTTCATGGAGGCCAATATGGCTGACCCGACCGCCCCGGACGTTGCGACCGTCCAAGCCGATGCACGCAGCGCCGAGAAGGCGCGTTGCGCGGCCATCCTGAACCATGCCGAAGCCGAGGGCCGCGCCGACCTGGCGAACCATCTGGCCTTCAGCACGGACATGACCGCCGAGCAGGCCGTCGCCATGCTGGCCAAGGCCCCGCGTGCCGTCGCCGCCGCTGCCGCCCCGGCCGCTGCTGCCACGAACCCGCTGGAAGCCGCGATGAACGCCAAGGGCACCCCCGGCGTCGGCGCGGATGACGCCACCGACACCCCCGCACCCAAGGCCGACAGCGCGGAATTCCTGCTGGCGTCCCTGGCCCTCGCCACCGGCCACAAGGCCGGCTGATCGTCACCCCGTAGGAGCCCACCATGGCCGACACCCCGATCGTTTCCTATTCGTCCGCCGCTGGCCCCGTCCACGGTGACATCTTCGCCGGCTCGTCCGACGTCATCACCAAGCCGGGCACCCTCGTGTCCGGCCAGGGCACGGTCGTTCGCGGCCAGGTCCTGGGCCTGGTGACCGCCTCGGGCAAGTTCGCCAAGCACACCCCCGGCGCCACCGACGGTTCGCAGAACGCCGTGGCCATCGCCGCGTTCCCGGCCGACGCCACCAGCGCGGACGCCGCGCTCGCGGTCTACGTGGCCGGCGAGTTCGCCATGGACCTGCTGGTCTGGCACGCCTCGACCGACACCGAAGCTGAACGCCTCGCCGCCTTCCCGATCGGCTCGCCGATCATCGTGAAGAAGCGCTACTTCAGCGCCTGATCGACCACACCCCAGCAATAGGAGCCCATCATGGCTGACACCTACTCGACCGACACCCTGCTGGGTGTGGTTCGCACCATCAAGCCGACCAGCCTCAACTTCTGGCTGTCGATCGCCTTTCCGCGCGTGGTCAACAGCACGGACCAGAACATCAACTTCGATGCCGTGACCCGTTCGCGCCGCATGGCCGCGTTCGTCGCGCCCACCGTGGCCGGCGTCGTGAACGTGCAGGAGGGCTTCAGCACGAAGACCTTCAAGCCGGCCTACCTCAAGCCCAAGGACATCGTGGACCCCAACCACCTGTTCAAGCGCATGGCCGGTGAAGCCTTCAGCGGCACCATGTCGCCCGAGCAGCGCCGCGCCGCGACCATCGCCGACCTGCTGGCCACGCAGCGCGAAATGATCGAGCGCCGCTGGGAATGGATGGCCGCCCAGGTCGTCCTGAACGGCTCGGTGGTCGTCGCTGGCGAGAACTACCCGACCGTCACCGTGGACTTCGGCCGCGCCGCCGGCCACACGCTGACCCTCGGTGCCGGTTCGCGCTGGGGCGACGCCAACGTGGTCCCGCTGGACAACATCGAGTCGTGGAGCGAAACCGTGTTCCAAGCGTGCGGCTTCGCCCCCACGCTGGTGGTCATGGGCTCGACGGCCTGGACGGCGTTCCGCAACTCGACCGACCTGTCGGCCAAGCTGGACATCCGGCGCGGCACGAATCTGAACATCAACATCGGCCCGGGTTCCGGCGAAGCCATCCAGTACCGTGGCAGCGACGGCGTGCGCGAATACTGGACGTACAACGACTTCTATGATGACGCCTCGGGCACCCCGACGCGCATGATGGACCCGCGCGACGTGCTGCTGCTGAACCCGGCTGGCGTCGAGGGCGTGCGCGCCTTCGGTGCCATCCTGGACCCGCGCGCCGGCTATCAGGCCCTGCCGATCTACCCGAAGAACTGGATTGCCGAAGATCCGGCCGCCGAGTACATCATGAGCCAATCGGCTCCGCTGATGGTCCCGGGCCGCCCGGACGCCACGTTCAAGGCTCGCGTCGTCGCCTGATGACGCAACGGGGCGCTGGCTCACGCTGGCGCCCCGCGATCCACTCTCACGGAGCAAAGCATGGCTGCAAACAGCATCGAACTGGTCGCCCTGGGCACGATCGCCCTGGGTGGCGTCAAGAACCAGCGCATCGTCAACAAGGGCGACAAGTTCACCCTGGAAGACGGCAAGGAAGCCAAGTGGATGGTGGACAACGGCGCCGCGCGTCTGGCCGCCGAGCCCGTGGCCGAGCCGCCCAAGGGCGCGCAGGTCATCTCGACCCCGAACGCCAAGGTCTGACCGTGGGCTGGGCTGAAACCCGGGCACTTGCGCGCAGCGCCGTGCATCAGGCGCTCGGCCTGGCCGCGTCCTACCTGCCCCCGGGCGGCGGGGCGCTCATCACCGGCCTGACCGTGCGCTGGCATTCGCGCACGGTCCGCCACGGCGACCTGGACCGCGAGGGCTACGCCCAAGTCCAGGAGGACGTCAACCGCATCATGGTCGACACGGCCGAGGTGCCGTGCCCGGAGCGCGGCGGGCTCATCACGCTGACGGACGACGGGCGGTGCTACCGCGTCGAGTACGTCCTTCCCTACGATGGGGCGTTCGCGCCCTGCGATGTTGTGCGGGTGTCGTGATGCTGGTCGTCGCCGGCAAGGGCATCGAGTCTCTGGAGCGCTACGTCGCCCGGCTCGGGGATGGCGCCACCAAGGCCGCCGTCATGGCCGTCAACGACACCGCCGAATGGGCGCGGGTTCGGATCAAGCGCCAGATGCAGTCCGAGGTCCAGCTGACCGAATCGGCGTTCGCCAATCGCCAGTTCGCGGTCACCCGTCGCGCCAACACGGCCGAACTGCAGGCCACCCTGTCCGCCAGCCGCCAGCCCTACAGTCTCAGCCGCTTCAAGACCGGGGACGTCGGGTTCGGTCCCAGCGCGGGGCCCGTCAAGGTCCGCATCAAGACCGGCGGGTCCACCGTCCCCCTCAAGCGCGCCTTCTACATCCGGGCGCCCAACGGTGCCGTGGGCATCGCGGTGCGCTCGAAAAAGCCCCTGGACAATTCGCGCGGCGCGCGGCGCGTTCGGGGCACCGACATCTACGTCCTGTTCGGGCCCAGCCCGGACCAACTCATGCGCCGGCTCGCGCCTGACAGCGTGCCGGCGGTCGAGAACTACCTGAACCGCGAGTTCTCGCGGCAGATCGTGAGGGTCATCAATGGCTGAATCCGCATACAGCTTGCCTACGCTTGAACAGTCGGTTCGGCTGATCGCCGAGTTCGGCGACAACTCGCGGGTGGTCATCGGCGTGTTCCGAGGAAACGACCATTGGACGACGATGGGTGTCCTGGACGGCGATGATGCCGCCTCCCGCTTTGCCCAAGGGGCACCTAAAGGACTGCAGGACAACGCGGGCCGGACGCTGGTTTCCGCCGAGCACCTGCTGGGGTACACGACGGCCCTTGAGGCTCTGCGCGAGGTGGTGCGAAATGGCTGACAGCAAGCGCCTGGCCGTGGCCAAGGCCATCACCGCCCTCCTCGAAACCGAGGTCGCCGTTGCGAACGGCTATCAGCACGACCTGGCGGGCAAGGTCCACCGGGGCCGAACCACATGGAGCATCCGCGAGGCCCTGCCCCGGGTCGCCCTGGTCGAGACGCTGAACCCGGACCGCGAGCCGATCCGCGCCGGTTGGCAACCCACGCAGAAGGACAGCCTGATCCTGCTGGTCCAGGGACACGCAGAAGACGACCCGGAGCACCCCACCGACCCGGCGCACCTGCTGATGGCCGACGTGAAAAGGGCCCTGGCCCGCATCATGCTGACGACCAGCCCGTACTTCCGCCTGGGTGGGCTCATCGCCGACTTCAACATGGAACCGGGCATCGTCCGCCCGCCGGACGAACTGTCCAGCGTGGCATACTTCTACCTGCGTGTTCGACTGGAAATTGTCGAGTACCTTGCTGACCCGTATCGCCTCAACTGAGGTTCATCTAGGAGCACACCATGGCTTTTGCTCATGCTGCCGACGACATCACCCTCGGTCGTGGCGAAATCTACTTCTTCCCGTTCCTGACCGGCACCACCACGCCGTCCAAGGATGGCCGCTACCTGGGCAACACCCCGGGCTTCAACCTCGCCGCGAACGTCGAGCGTCTGGAGCACTTCAGTTCCGACCGGGGCCTGAAGGTCAAGGACCGCAACGTCACCCTGTCGGTGGACTACACCGGCACGATGGAATGCGACAACATCAACGTCGAGAACCTGGCCCTGTTCTTCATGGGCGACGGTTCGACGTTCACCCAGGGCGCCCTGAGCGCGCAGACCGAGACGTTCGCCGCCAACACGCTGACGGCCGGCGCCTACATCCAGCTGGGCGTGACCGATGCGAACCCGCAGGGCCACCGCAACGTCACGGTGTCGGGTGTCACGCTGAACGCCGTGGCGATCACGCTGGGCACCGACTATGAGGTCGACGCTGCCGCCGGCATGGTCCACCTGCTGGGCGGCGTCACCCAGACCGAACTGGGCCAGGCCCTGGTCGTGACCTACGATGTGGCGTCGAGCACCCGCGACCGCGTGGTCAGCGCCGGCACCGAGGCCAAGGGCGCCCTCAAGCTGCTGTCGTTCTCGCCGGAAGGCACCAAGCGCGACTACCTGCTGCCCAGCGTGACCATCAGCCCGAACGGCGACTTCGCGCTCAAGGGTGACGACTGGCAGGTCATGAGCTTCAACCTGGAAGTGCTGGCCAAGAACGCCACCACGGCCGCCGTCTACGTTGACGGCCGCCCCGCCTGACCTATCTCTTGGTGAGTGACGTGGACTTTGGGGGACCCTCGGGTCCCCTTTTTTCCGCCCATAGTTGACGGCCCCGTCAATTCCGGCGTATGCTTCGGGCGCCACCAACGGAGAACCACCATGCGTACCCCCGTCACCGTCAAAGACCTGATTGTCCACCTGTGCAAGCTGCCGCAAGACCTGCCGGTGGCTTACGGGCGCCACGGCGGCCACCGCTTGCTGGAGTTACATCACCTCGACGTGATGACCCTCGGTCCTGCTGACCATACCGGCTACATCCCACCCCGCTGGAACAAGGAAACACCCACGCAAGACTGCCTCGTCCTGCCAGGGGACTAAAGTGCCCTACGTCACCGCCATCCTGGGCGTCCTGCTGATCGCATCGGGCGTCCACCTTCTCGTTGCTTCCCTCACCCGCATCCTTCCCTGAGGCCCTATGTCCCTTTCCAACATCGTCATTCCCCGCCGCACCATCGCCATCCCTGGCTCGCCCGAGCCCCTGGTGGTTCGTGGCCTGTCATCGTTCGACCTGAGCATGATGCTCACCAACCGGCGCGAGGACTTCATGGCCGCGATCGGCGTGTTCCAGGCCAACCAGGACAACCCGACCGAGGCCGCCGTCGAACTGACGCGCATCCTGCCCACGCTGGTGGCCCTGGCCATCGCGCTGGCGGCCGATGAGCCCGAGGCGGTGGGCATCGCCGCGCAACTGCCCGCCGTGGTCCAGGTCCAGGCCCTGCTGGACATCGCCGACCTGACCGTTAGCGACCCGGGTGCCCTCCCAAAGCTGGCGGGGCGGCTGCGGGCCCTGGCGACCGACGCCGCCGCAGCCGCCCGGATGCAGACCCCCTCGCTTGGCTCCTGAGGATCCGCCGGCAGGTGAGCCTGCTGATGGCCGAGGGCCACCCCGACGCGGCCCGCTACCCCTTGGGGATCTTGTGGACTGAGGCGACAATCGCCAGCCAACGCGCCAACCAGCGCCACGTGACCGATGCCCTGCTGGTGCAGGGGGCCATCGGGAGCGTGCTTGGTGGCGGCAAAGAGTTCAGCAAGATGGTCAAGGGGCTACAGCATGGCGACGAATAACAACAGTGTTGATCTGGTCATCCGGGCCAAGGACCTGACCAGCAAGACGCTGGATGAGCTTCAGGCCACCCTGGGCCGTCTGACCGGCGGCCTGGATGAGCTTGAAGCGGCCGGCGGCCCCGCCACGCGGACCTTCCGCGAACTGTCGATCGCGGCCGACGACTTCAAGAAAGTCGCCAACGAACTGACCGCCCGCCGTGGCCTGGCCGAGCAGTTCCTGGAGGCCGGCAAAGCCGCCGAGCAGGCCCGTGCCGGGGTCACCCAGGCCCAGGACGCCCTCAAGGCGTTCCAGGGCACCCTGGAGGCCGGCAAGCGCAAGACCGAGGACCAGAAGAACGCTCTGGCCGCCCTGAACCGCGCCCTCAAGGAACAAGAGGCGCAACTGCGGTCGGCCGAGCGCGCCGAGGCTGCGGCCCGCCGTGGCGCCGAGCAGCGCGGCATCAGCATCCAGGAACTGGTCGACAGCTATGACGCCCTGGTGGCCGCCGAGAAGCGCGCCGATGACGCCTCGGTGCGGGCGGAAGCCAACGTGCGCCGCCGGGATGAGGCCGCCCGCCAGGCCGCTGCGCAGCGCAAGGCCGATGCCGAGGATGAGGCCAACAGCCGCGCCGCCCTGGCCCGCCTGGAAGCCGGCGACGCCGAACTGCAGGCACGGGCGCTGGCCGAGCGCCGTGCGGTCGAGGAGCAACTGGCCCAGTCCCTGCGCGATCAGGCGGCGGCCGAGCGTGACGCGGCCGAGCGCCGCGAGAAGCTGCGCCTGACCAGCGAGGCCCTGCTGAACCAGCGCCTCCAGGAGGTCGCCCAGCAGGAGCGCGTGCAGGCCAGCCTGCGTGAGCTTGCGGCCGAGGCCGAGCGCGCCGCCACGGCCACCCAGAAGGTCAGCACGGCCCAGGTCAAGCCCGAGCCGGTGCGCAAGCTGGCCGACGAAATGCGGGCCCTGGTCGACCCGGCCAGCCAAGCGGTGCAGTCCCTGGCGGCGGTCGAGGGCACCCTGCGCAGCGTCGAGGCGCTGCAGGCCAAGGCCGCAAAGGGCGCCGCCCTCGGTGCGGATGAGGTCAAGGCCCTGGCCAACGGGTACACGTTCCTGGGGTCCGCCCTCAAGACCGTGCAGGGCCAGGCCGGGCTGGTCGACAGCTTCGCGCAGGCCCAGGCCGAGGCGCAGCGCCTGGAGGCCGAACTGACGACGGTGCGCCAGCGCCTGCTGGAGCTTGCCCAGGCCGCCCGCGTGGCCGAGTCCAGCGACGAAACGCTCCAGCGCAGCATCCGCGAGTCGACGTCCGAAGCCACGCGCCTGACCAAGGCGCTGGAGGCCGTGCAGGGCACGGTGAACCGCTACGGCCAGCAGTTGGCCGAGGCCGGCGTCGACACCAGCAAGCTGAACGCCGAGCAGGAACGCCTGATCGCCACGGCGGGCCGGCTCAAGGGCGCCTATGACGCGGCCAGCGACAGCCAGACCGTGCTGGGCCAGACGGTGGCCAAGGCCAACGCCGCGCAGAAAAACGGGTTCGAGCTTCAGCGCACCAGCCTGAGCCTGTACCAGCGCGTTCGCGGACAGATCCTGTCCTTGACGGCCGCCTATGTGGGCCTGTTCGGTGTGCTGTCCGAGGCCCGCGCAGTGCTGGACACGGCCCAGGCCAATCAGCGCCTGGGCACGCAACTCGGGGTGGCGTTCGGCAACGACCCGAAGGTCGTGGCCACCGAAATGGAGTTCGTGCGGGCCACGGCCGAGAAATTGGGCGTGGAACTGAAGGCCGTGGGCGCGGCCTACGGTCGGTTCGCCATCAGCGCGTCGAGCGCGGGCCTGAGCATCGCCGACACCCGGCAGGTGTTCGAGTCGTTCGCCACCACGACCCGCGTGTTCGGCCTGAGCGCCGACGACACGGCCGGCGTGTTCCGAGCCCTTGAGCAGTCGCTGGGCAAAGGCAAGGTGCAGGCCGAAGAACTGCGCGGCCAGATCGCCGACCGTCTTCCGGGCGCCGTCCCCATCTTCGCCCGCGCGCTGGACATCCCGATTGACCAGTTGGACAAGCTGTTCGAGAAGGGGGCCATCAAGGCGCCGGCCGCCATCAAGCTATTCGCCGACGAGTACCGCAAGAGCATTGCCGGCCAGGTGATTCCCGCCAGCGTGCGCTTCGACGCCGAGGTGGGTCGGCTTCAGACCAGCCTGTTCAACTTCCGCAGCATCGTGGCGGATTCCGGGTTCCTGGAGTCCATGACCACGCTGGCCAAGGGCCTGAGCGAGTTCCTGAAGTCCGCCGAGGGCCAGCAGTTGGCCCGCGACCTGGGCGGGGCGTTCACGTTTGTGGCGGACGGCGTGCGCGCGGCCACGCAGGTGCTCCAGGGCCTGCTGGCGGGCTTCCGCAGCATCGGCGAAGTGCTGGGCTCGGTGCGCTCTACCCTGGTCGGGCTGACCGATGACCTGGGTAGCGCCACGGGCGTGACGATCAACTGGGACCAAGCCCTGCGCGGCGCCGGCACTGCGCTGGCGTTCCTCATCGGCGCGCTGGCCGTGGCCAAGATTGCTGCGTGGGCCGACACCGCCGTGGTCACGGCCCGAGCCACCCTGTCCCTGGCCGTGTCGTTCACCACGCTCGGGGGCGCCATCAAGTCCGTCCTCCTGCCGGCCCTGGCTGCGTTGCTCGGGTTCGAGCTTGGGACGTGGCTGTATGAGAACAGCCTGATGGTGCGCAAGGCCGGCGCCGCGATCGTGTCCAGCGTGGCCATCGCCATCGAGGCCGTCAAGGGGGCGGCCAACATCGTCACCGCTGGCGTCCAGGCCGTGGTCCTGGGCGGGCTGTCGGCGCTGGTGTCTGCCGTGACCGCCAGCATCCAGACCCTGGGCCGCACGCTGGCGTCGGCCGCCCGGCTTCTCGGGCTGGACGACATGGCCGACAAGATCGAGTCGGGCCTGGGTCAGTTCGGCGCGGGCCTGGAGGACAGCCTGCGGCAGTCGGCCGCCGACGCACGCAAGGCCGTGCTGGATGAGACACGCAAGATGCGCGAGGGCATCAAGGGCGAAGTGGCCCTGATGAACGACGCATT
>JACCDS010472822.1_pt1 | contig 14760 bp, 14 predicted proteins | sample 7446441 | NCBI WGS metagenome assembly JACCDS01 (sample SAMN15323445, study PRJNA562643) | freshwater metagenome | isolation source: river surface water | place: USA:Blue River Watershed | collected 2017-08-17 | reverse complement strand
GCGCCTACTCCACCTACCTGCTTTCCAGGCTGACGACCGACTATGCGCCGTCGCTTCAGCCGTATTATTTTTTCGGCGCGATCGCGCTCGCTTTCCTGGTCGCCTATGTCGTCGGCTACTGGGTCGAACGACTGATGATCTCGCACCTGTACAAGCGCCCGCTCGACACGCTGTTGGCGACCTGGGGCTTGTCGCTGATCATGCAGCAGGTGTTCCGTTCCACCTTCGGCCCGAAGGAAGTGTCGGCCACGCTGCCCGATTGGCTGATGGGCTCGGTGCAGCCGTTTGAAGGCGTCGACATTCCGCTCAACGGTTTGTTCATCATGGCGATGACGGCCGTGCTGACCGGCACCATCTTCATCCTGCTGTACCGCTCGCGCTGGGGCCTGCAGGTGCGCGCGACGATGCAGAACCGCATGATGTCCGGCGCAGTCGGCATCAACACCCGCAAGGTGGACCGCACCACCTTCGCGCTCGGCTGCGGCGTGGCCGGCGTGGCCGGCGCAGCGTTTACCACGATCGGCTCGACCGGCCCGACCTCCGGCTCGCTGTACATCGTCGACACCTTCCTGACCGTGGTATTCGGCGGCGCACAGAGCCTGGTCGGCACCATCGTCTCGGCCTTCGCGATTGCGCAGACCCAGTCGACCTCCGAATTTTTCCTGACCGGCTCGCTGGCCAAAGTGCTGACGCTGTCGATCGTGATCCTGATCCTGCTGATGCGTCCGCAAGGCCTGTTCGCGGTCAGGCTGCGCAAGTAACTCCCTATCCCTGAATCGAAAGGATTCCCAATGACTTCCCCATTCGAGAAACTGCTCGGCGGCAGGCAGGGAGCGATCGGCCTGCTGGTGCTGTGCGCGCTGCTGTTCGTGGTCTTCCCGCTGGTGCTGAACGACTTCCGCCTGAACATGGTCGGCAAGTACCTGTCGTATGCATTCGTCGCGGTCGGCCTGGTGCTGTGCTGGGGCTATGGCGGCATCCTGTCGCTCGGCCAGGGCGTGTTCTTCGGCCTCGGCGGCTACTGCATGGCGGCCTTCCTGAAGCTCGAGGCGTCTGATCCGCAGAGCACGAAAATCCAGTCGACGCCGGGCATCCCCGACTTCATGGACTGGAACCAGCTGACCGAGCTGCCGGCGATCTGGCTGCCGTTCAAGAGCTTCCCGCTGACGATGATCCTGATCGTCGCCGTGCCGATGCTGCTGGCCTTCATCGTCGGCATCGCGATGTTCAAGCGGCGCGTCGGTGACGTCTACTTCTCGATCGTCACGCAGGCGATCGCCGCGATCCTGACGATCCTGATCATCGGCCGCCAGGGCTGGACCGGCGGCGTCAACGGCATCACCGACCTGAAAACGATGCTTGGCTGGGACATCCGCACCGATGACGCCAAGCTGATCCTGTACTTCGTCTGCTCGGGCCTGCTGGTGGCATGCATCCTGTTCGGCCGCTGGGTGCTGACCTCGAAGCTGGGCCGTCTGCTGGTCGCGATGCGCGACAAGGAAGAGCGCGTGCGCTTCTCCGGCTATGACGTCGCCAACTTCAAGGTGTTCACTTTCGTCGCCGCGGCCGGCATCTCGGCGATCGGTGGTGCGATGTTCACGTTGCAGGTCGGTTTCATGTCGCCCTCCTTCGTCGGCATCGTGCCGTCGATCGAGATGGTGATCTTCGCCGCGGTCGGCGGACGCATGTCGCTGCTGGGCGCGGTGTACGGCACGCTGATCGTCAACTACGGCAAGACCTACTTCTCCGAAACGATGCCCGAGCTGTGGCTGTTCCTGATGGGCGGCCTGTTCATCGGCGTGGTCATGTACTTCCCGAACGGCGTCGCCGGCCTGTGGGAATCGCACGGCAAGAAGTGGCTCGCGAAACTCGCCGGCGGCAAGAAGCCGGCACAGCCGGTGGCCGCGCAGCGCAAGGCAGCGGCACCGGCGAAGCCAGCGGACAAAGGCATTCAACTGACAGGCATGGAGGCAACCAAATGAGCGCGACGCCCATCGGTGGCATCACCACCAACCGTCCGGTTCTGGCGATTGAAGGCCTGACCGTCTCATTCGACGGCTTCAAGGCCGTGGACGACCTGAACCTGTACGTGGACCGCAACGAGGTGCATGTGGTGATCGGCCCGAACGGCGCCGGCAAGACCACGCTGCTCGATCTCATTTGCGGCAAGACCCGCGCGACGGCCGGCAGCATCCAGTTCAAGGACATCGAGCTGACCAAATTGTCCGAGCACCAGATCGTGCATGCCGGCGTCGGCCGCAAGTTCCAGACGCCGTCGATCTACGAAGCGCTGACGGTATTCGAGAACCTCGAGATGTCGTTCCCGCGCGGCCGCAGCGTGTTTGGCGCACTGGTGTTCAAGCGCACGCAGGACGTGATCGACCGCGTACACCAGGTCGCGAAAGACATCTTCCTGACCGATTTCCTCGACATGACCGCCGACCTGCTGTCGCACGGCCAGAAGCAGTGGCTCGAGATCGGCATGCTGCTGATGCAGGAACCCGAGCTGCTGATGCTCGACGAGCCAGTCGCCGGCATGTCGGTGTCGGAACGCGAAAAGACCGCGGAGCTGCTGGCGCGCATCAGCCAGGGACGTTCGGTGGTGGTGATTGAGCACGACATGGAGTTCGTGAAATCGATTGCGCACAAGGTCACCGTGCTGCATCAGGGGAAGCTGCTCGCGGCCGGCAGCATGGAAGCCGTGCAGACCAACCCGAAGGTCATTGAAGTCTACCTGGGCCATTAACCGAGTCGGAGGCAAACATGTTCAAAGTCAGCAATCTCGCATCCGGTTACGGCCAGAGCCAGGTAATTCACGACCTCAGTTTCGAGGTCGGCAAGCAGGAAATCGTTGCAGTAATGGGTCGCAATGGCATGGGCAAGACCACGCTGTTCAAGACGCTGATGGGTGTCCTGCCGACCCGCGGCGGCAAGGTCGCCGTCGACGGCACCGAAATCTCGACGATGGAAAGCCACGAGCGCGTCGCCAGCGGCATCGCCTATGTGCCGCAGGGCCGGATGATCTTTCCTAGCATGACCGTGCTCGAGAACATCCAGACCGGCCTGCCCGCGTCGGCCGGCGGCAAGGTGCCGGACGAACTGTATGCGCTGTTCCCGGTGTTGTACGACATGCGCGGCCGCCGTGGCGGCAATCTGTCCGGCGGCCAGCAGCAGCAGCTCGCGATCGCGCGCGCGCTCGCGACCAACCCGAAGGTACTGCTGCTCGACGAACCGACCGAGGGCATCCAGCCGTCGATCATCAAGGACATCGCGCGCAGCCTGAAAGAGATCCGCAAGATTCGCGAGCTCACCATCATCGTGTCCGAGCAGGTGCTGTCGTTCACGCTGGAGATCGCGGACCGCTTCTTCGTCATCGACAAGGGGCGCTTCGCCTACGAGGACACGCGCGAAAACGTGGACGCGGCGACCATCAGTCGCTACCTGTCCGTCTGATCGCAAGGGAATTCGCCGGCCGCGGACCGGCGCCGACAACCACTCAACGTTTCACTCAATAGAAAGGGAAGCATCATGGCGGATACCTTGATCAAGGTCGACCTGTCGAAGCCGGCCACCAGCAACGAGAAGGTGCACAACCGTTGGCACCCGGACATCCCGATGGCCTGCTGGGTCAAGCCGGGCGACGAGTTCATCCTCGAGACTTACGACTGGACCGGCGGCTTCATCAAGAATAATGACAGTGCCGACGACGTGCGCGACATTGACCTGTCGACCGTGCACTATCTGTCGGGACCGGTCGGCGTCAAGGGCGCGGAGCCGGGCGACCTGCTGGTGGTCGACCTGCTCGACATCGGTGCCAAGGATGACAGCCAGTGGGGCTTCAACGGCTTCTTCAGTAAGAAGAACGGCGGCGGCTTCCTGACCGACCATTTCCCGCTGGCGCAGAAATCGATCTGGGATTTCCACGGCATGTTCACCAGCTCGCGCCATGTGCCGGGCGTGCAGTATGCCGGCCTGATCCATCCGGGCCTGATCGGTTGTCTGCCGGACAGGAAGATGCTCGACGCATGGAACGAACGCGAAGTCGATTTCATCGCGACTCAGCCAGACCGCGTGCCGCCGCTGGCCAACCCGCCGTTCGCGCAGACCGCGCATGTCGGTGCCGCCACCGGCGACGCTGCCGCGCGGGTGGCTGCCGAAGGCGCACGCACCGTGCCGCCACGCGAGCATGGCGGCAACTGCGACATCAAGGATCTGTCACGCGGTTCGAAGATCTTCTTCCCGGTGTATGTGGACGGCGCGGGCCTGTCGGTCGGCGACCTGCACTTCTCGCAGGGCGACGGCGAAATCACCTTCTGCGGCGCGATCGAGATGGCCGGCTGGGTGCATATGCGCGTGAGCCTCATCAAGGGCGGCATGGCGAAGTACGGCATCAAGAACCCGATCTTCAAGCCGAGCCCGATCACGCCGAACTACAAAGACTATCTGATCTTCGAAGGCATCTCGGTCGACGAACAGGGCAAGCAGCACTATCTCGACGTGAACGTCGCGTATCGCCAGGCTTGCCTGAACGCGATCGAGTACCTGAAGAAATTCGGCTACTCGGGCGCGCAGGCGTACTCGATTCTGGGTACGGCACCGGTGCAGGGTCACATCAGTGGTGTGGTCGACATTCCGAACGCTTGTGCCACGCTGTGGCTGCCGACCGAAATCTTCGACTTCGACATCAACCCGACGTCGGCCGGCCCGGTGAAATTCCTGGACGGCTCGATCGACATGCCGGTCTCGCCGGACCTGTAATCAGCGGAGATCATCCATGCCTACTTACGACTATGAATGCCCGGACTGTGGCGGCTTCGAGGCGATCCGATCGATTTCGGCAAGAAACGATCCGGCGGATTGTCCGAGCTGCAGCCAGTCTGCGCCGCGCGTGATGGTGGCGAGCTTCGGTCTCGCGTATCTCGACGGCACGACGGTCAAGGCGATGGACGCCAATGAGCGTGCGCGCCATGAGCCGAAGAGCTCGAAGAATTACACGAGCCACCGGCATCCGGCGGGTTGCGGTTGCTGCTCGTCGTCGAAGAAGACGACGACAGTCACTGCGCCCAATGGTGCGAAGGCTTTCCCGTCGAAGCGGCCGTGGATGATCAGTCACTGATCCGAAGGGTCGGTTTGGGAGGCAAAGGGCGCCGGTGTACCGGCGCCCTTTTTTCTTGTGCGTCAGCGTGAATTTTATCGGCCCGGCCGTTGTCCAATAACGCGCGCGTTCGTCGCGGTCAGTCCTCATGGCCCGTGCCGCTGCAGGCAGCTCTGCGCGGCGCGTCGGTGTACGGCGCATGCAGCGTTGTCCATCCTCAACGAAGCGAGCCGCCCATGCCACCCAGCACCACCGGAACCCGCAGCACCGTCATCGGCAGCGCCGACCATCCGCACGAGCATGAACATCCGATGCCGCATGGCTGGCGGCGCTGGCTGTATGCGACCAATCACAAGGACATCGGCACGCTGTATCTGTTTTTTTCGCTGGCGATGCTGATGACCGGTGGTCTGATGGCGCTGTTGATCCGTGCGGAATTGTTCTCCCCCGGGCTGCAGCTGATGCAGCCGGAGTTCTATAACCAGCTGGTGACGCTGCACGGGCTGATCATGGTTTTCGGCGCGATCATGCCGGCCTTTGTCGGTTTTGCAAACTGGATGATTCCGCTGCAGATCGGTGCTTCCGACATGGCCTTTGCGCGGATGAACAACTTTTCGTTCTGGCTGTTGCCCCCCGCGGCCATCCTGCTGATCGCCTCATTCGCGGTGCAGGGCGGGGCGACCGCGTCTGGCTGGACGCTGTATCCGCCGCTGTCGGCACAGATGGGCATCGGCATGGACATGACGATCCTGGCGGTTCACCTGATGGGCGTCTCGTCGATTCTCGGCGCCATTAACATCGTCACTACCGTGCTGAATATGCGCGCGCCGGGCATGACGCTGATGAAGATGCCGATGTTCTGCTGGAACTGGCTGATCACGGCCTACCTGCTGATCGCGGTGATGCCGGTGCTGGCCGGGGCGGTGACGATGGTGCTGACCGACCGCCACTTCGGCACGTCATTCTTCAATGCCAGCGGCGGCGGCGATCCGGTGATGTTCCAGCACCTGTTCTGGTTCTTCGGTCATCCCGAGGTCTACATCATGATCCTGCCCGGCTTCGGGATCATTTCGCAGGTGATACCGGCGTTCTCACGCAAGCCCTTGTTCGGCTATGCATCGATGGTGTATGCGACCTCGGCCATCGCGATCCTGTCCTTCATCGTCTGGGCGCATCACATGTTCACCACCGGCATGCCGGTCACGGGCCAGCTGTTTTTCATGTACGCGACCATGCTTGTGGCGGTGCCAACCGGCGTGAAAGTATTCAACTGGATCGCGACAATGTGGAAGGGATCGCTGTCGTTTGAGACGCCGATGCTGTGGGCGATTGGCTTCATCTTCGTTTTCACGATGGGCGGTTTCACCGGCCTGATTCTCGCCGTCACGCCGATCGACATCAATGTCCATGACACCTATTACGTGATTGCGCATTTCCACTATGTGCTGGTGGCCGGATCCCTGTTTGCGCTGTTTACCGGGTACTACTTCTGGGCGCCGAAATGGACCGGCCACAAGATCAATGAATGGCGTGGCAAATTCCACTTCTGGAATTCGATCATCTGGTTCAACGTCAGTTTCTTCCCGATGCATTTTCTCGGGCTGGCCGGCATGCCGCGCCGCTATGCGGATTACCCGGCGCAATTCGCCGATTTCAATGCGGTCGCGTCCATTGGCGCGTTACTGTTCGGACTATCGCAGGTGTATTTCCTGTTCTTCGTGCTGATTCCCAACATCCGCGGCGGCGAGAAGGCGCCCGCTCATGTGTGGGAGGGGGCTGAGGGACTCGAATGGACCTTGCCGAGTCCGGCGCCCTGGCATACCTTCGCGACGCCGCCGACCGTCAAATGACGTATTGATGCGCGTCCCGGAAGCTGGACAATCGGCTGTGCCGAATTGCCAGCTTCCGGGACGTATCGATGAAACCTACCCAGCTCTTCCTCGCCGCACTGGTGTCCTTGGCATCAGCCGCCGCGACCGCCGCAGCAGCGATGGCGCTGCAGCCCCTGTCCGACCAGCCCGGACCGATTGCCATCAAGGGCATGCCGGGCAAGGTGTACTACGTACCGTCGACAGTGGACACCATCAAGTGGGGCTATCTTCCGAATGCGACCGACCGTCCGCTGCTGACCGTGCCGTCGGGCGCGACCGTCGTGTTCGACACGCTGTCGCATGAAGGCTTGCTCGAAGATCAGGGGCGCGATGCGCTCGCCTACTTCGGCGCTCATGGTGTGCCGGCGCGGGGGGTGTTGAAGGACGCCATCGCGATCACCCGTTCGCCCCTGCCGCATGACTTTGCAAAAGACGGCCCGCATATCGTCACCGGACCGGTAGCGGTCGAGGGTGCCAGGCCGGGCGACGTGCTGATGGTCGAGGTGCTCGCAGTCACGCCGCGCGTGCCCTATGGCGTGATCAGCAATCGTCATGGCAAGGGAGCCCTGCCCGGCGAGTTTCCCGAGGGGCCGGCGCCCGATCCGGACGCCAGCGCGGCGGAGCCGCACAAGTACCGCAATGTGTCGGTGTTCACACCGGTGCGCAAGACGCGGCGCGGCGGCTGGGAAGGCGTGCTGAAGAATGCGCGTGGCGAGGAAGTGAGTTTTCCGGCAGCGCCCTTCATGGGCATCATGGGTGTGGCTGCGCCGACCGACCAACCGGTGCATTCCGTGCCCCCGGGCGTCCACGGTGGCAACATCGACGTGAAGGATCTCGGTGTCGGTACCATCGTCTATCTGCCGGTATTCGTCGATGGTGCTAATTTCTATACCGGCGATCCGCACATGGCGCAGGCTAATGGCGAAGTGGCACTGACGGCGCTCGAGCATTCGATGCGCGCGACTTTCCGGCTGACCTTGTTAAAGCAAGGCGATCCGCGCATTCCGTCGGCCTCGGGCTCGCTGCAGAAGCCCTTTGGCGAGACGCCAGACTACTGGGTGGCCATCGGACTGAATCCGGACCTCGACGAAGCGATGAAGGACGCCGTGCGCGAAGCGATGCGCTTTCTGCACGAGAAGCTCGGCATGGATCGCGCCATCGCGCTCGCGTACATGTCGGCGGCGACCGACTTCAATGTGTCGCAGGTAGTTGACCGAACCAAGGGTGTTCATGCGCTGATCCGCAAGCGCGATTTTCTGAAGGTGGAAAAACAGGGTCGGCGTCGCACCACGCCGTGATCCGCTACGATGGGGCATGTGCTCGAATTACACCCCGGCGAAACGCGATGTGCTGCGAGTTCATTTTGGCGTCGATGCGCCCGCTGACGGCTGGAAAGAGGAAGCTTTTCCCGGCTATCTCGCGCCCATCATCCGGCTGGCCGATGACGGCAGCGGCGCGCTCGAGAGTGTGGCGGCGTGCTTCGGTCTGCTGCCGCACTGGGCCGACCTGAAACTGTCACGCCATACCTACAATGCGCGCAGCGAGACGGCGGCAGCCAAGCCTTCGTTTCGTCACGCGGTGGCAAAGCGGCAGCGTTGCATTGTGCCGGCCGAGGCGATTTTCGAGCCTTGCTACGAGAGTGGTCGCGCAGTCCGCTGGCGCATTGCGCGCGATGACGACACCCCGCTGGCCATTGCCGGTCTGTGGGAATGGCGGCCCAATGGCGGTGTCGGTGACGCGCCGCTGTTCTCGTTCACGATGCTGACGATTAATGCCGCTTCACATCCGCTGATGCGGCGCTTCCATCGTCCGGAAGACGAAAAGCGGATGGTCGCATTGCTCGCACAGGATCAATATCGACCATGGCTCGAAGGGGACGCGCCAGACATGATGGCTTTTCTCAGGCCATGGCCTGCCGACAAAATGACAGCCTCGCCGGCACCGCGCACAGCCCCTGCGCGGTCGGCGGTAGTGAAGCCGCCAAAGGCGCTCCCGAAATCGCTGTGGGACGAGTAAGCGTTTATTGAAAATCCACTGATTGCGCAGCCACTGCGCGACCCGCCTCAGTCCCTGTCACGCTCGTCGCGCCTGATGAACGGTGGCACGGCTGCTTTGGCTTGCCCGTAATGCGTTCAGGTACACATCACAACCGATTCGGTCAGCAGCCCGCGTCGTTCATGCTGCCGTCGGGCATCGTCGTATTACAAAATTTCGCACCGTCGAAATTGGCGCCGTCGACGTTCGCGCCTTTCAGGTTGGCCCCTTTCAGGTTCGCGCCGGGGAAGGTCGCCTTCGACAGATCGGCGCCTTGCAGGTTGGTGTCTCGCAGGAACGCACCCTGGAAGCTCGCGCCGCTCAGTCTGGCCTCAGACAGGTTGGCTTTCTTCAGGTTGGCGCTTTCGAAATTGGTCGACAGCGTGCGCTTTTCCAGCGGCCGCTGTGACAGATCGGCTTTTGACAGGTTTGCGCCCGCCAGGTTGGCGTTCTGAAAGTCGGCGCCGCGCAGGTCGGCACCGGACAGTGCCGCGTCCGTCAGGTCGCAGTATTTGCATGCGTTGGTGACGCGCAGGTTCTCGAGTTTCGCCGGGTCAGCGGCGAATGCGGTGAGTGCCGCAGCGGAAGCGGCAACGACAGCAGCCAGCCGGACGGCGGGCAGGAATGGCAAAGACATGGACACGTTCGGGTTCTCCAGAAGGGCAGATGTGCGCTTGCTCGCGCAGGCGCCAATGATACTTGAACCCCGGCCAGGCGTTCCGGCGTCGCCGGGCGGTTCTGGCGTTCAGACCGATATCAAACACAGAGCGATTGCAATTAGTTAATATCCGTAGAGTTTAACGTTACTCAAACGGGAGGCCTGCGATGAGCATGATGAATGAGTTCAGGGAATTTGCGCTGAGAGGGAATGTCGTCGATCTCGCGGTGGGCGTGATTGTCGGCGCAGCCTTCGGCAAGATCGTCGATTCGCTGGTGGCCGACGTCATCATGCCGCTGATCGGCATGGTGGTGGGTGGCCTCGACTTCAGCAATTATTTCATTCCGCTGGCCGGGCAGACGGCCACGACGCTGGCGGAGGCCAAGAAGGCCGGCGCGGTACTGGCCTATGGCAGCTTCATCACGGTGGCGCTGAACTTCGTGATCCTGGCCTTCATCATCTTCATCATGGTGCGGCAGATGAACCGCTTCCGTCGGGCTGCACCGCCGCCGCCACCGGCACCGACGCCGGAGGATGTGGTGTTGCTGCGCGAGATACGCGACAGCCTGCGCCGCTGAACAGGGACGATTGAACCGTGAGCTGGCAGCGTTGTCGATGGGGTTTTGACAGTGCAGAAGGAGATGCTCATGGCCAGCCAGACCCCCGGACAGCCCCCGATGAAGGTAGCGATTCTGGTCAGCGACGGTTTCGAACAGGTCGAGCTCACCGGACCGCGCGAAGCGCTGCAGCAGCATGGCTGCGATACCCGGATCGTGTCGCCCAGCCCCGGCAAGGTGCAGGGCTTCCGTCACCATGACAAGGCGGAACAGTTCGATGTGGATCTGCCTCTCGCGCAGGCCAGTGCGCAGGACTTTGATGCGGTCCTGCTGCCGGGCGGCGTCATCAACGGCGACCAGCTGCGCAGCATCCCCGAGGCACTGCGTTTCGTGCGCGACATGGATGATGACGGCAAACCAGTCTTCGTGATCTGCCACGGCGGCTGGATCCTGGTGTCGGCCGGACTGGTGGACGGCCGCACCATGACCAGCTGGCCGACCCTGCGCGACGACATCATCAATGCCGGCGGTGACTGGGTCGACGGTGAGGCCGTCGTCGATGGCAACTGGGTCAGCAGCCGCAAGCCGGACGACCTGCCCGCCTTCAACAAGAAGATGCTCGATTTGCTGCAGCAGAAGCAGGCGGGCACGCTGCAGGGGCGGCGTGGGGATCAGCGGGGGATGGGCTTGGCGGGGTGAGTGGGCGTCGGCCGGCCCGGTTCGGGCAAAGTCCGCGGTTAACCCGCACTCATCCCAAGCGCTTATTTCCCGATACAAAACCGGCTGAAAATCACCCCCAGCAAATCATCCGAAGTGAACTGCCCGGTGATGCTGTTGAGCTGCTCCTGCGCCAGCCGGAGTTCTTCGGCGAACAGGTCCAGCGCGTTGTCGCGCTGCTCCGCGAGTTGCGCCGCGACCGCGAGATGCTCTTTCGCTGACTTCAGCGCAAGCAGGTGACGTTCGCGGGCAAGGTAGATCGATTCGCCGGTCTGCTGCCAGCCAGCGATGCGCAGCAATTCCTGCCGCAGCAATGCCATGCCGGATCCCTCGGATGCCGACAGGTAGATATGAGTTGCGTCCGGCTGCACCTCGAGCGACGGCTGATGGCCTGACAGGTCGATCTTGTTCCAGATCCAGAGCAGTGGCACTTTCGCAGGGAGGCGTCCGACGATATCTTCGTCCGCACGCGTCGGTCCGCGGCTGGCATCGAGGACGTGCAATACCACGTCGGCCTCGTCCACCGCTGCCCAGGTGCGCGAGATGCCGATGCGCTCGACCTCATCGCTGGCATCTTCTTCGTCGCGGATGCCGGCCGTATCGACGATGTTGATCGGAATGCCTTCGACGTGGATGGTCTCGGTGATCTTGTCGCGCGTCGTGCCGGCGATGGCGGTCACGATGGCGACGTCCGAGCCGGCCAGCGCATTCAGCAACGAACTCTTGCCGACGTTCGGCTGGCCGGCCAGCACTACCTTCAGCCCGGAGCGCAGCAGCGCCCCTTGACCTGCCTGCGTGAGCACATGCTCAAGCGATGCGCGGATGGTTTGCAGCTGGCCGCGCGCGTTCGACTTTTCGAGGAACTCGATTTCCTCTTCCGGAAAGTCGAGCGTCGCTTCGACCAGCATGCGCAGGTGAATGACTTGCTCGACCAGCTGGCGCACTGCCTGTGAAAACGCACCCGACAAGGATTGCGTGGCGAGCCTGGCCGCCGCTTCGGTCGATGCTTCGATCAAGTCGGCAACGGCTTCGGCCTGCGCGAGGTCGAGCTTGTCGTTCTGGAACGCACGGTACGTAAATTCACCCGGGTTCGCGAGCCGGACACCCAGTTCGCGACCTGCTTCGAGGCAGCGGTTCAGCAGCATCTGCATCACGACCGGGCCGCCGTGCCCCTGCAGCTCGAGTACTTCTTCGCCGGTGTATGAGTGCGGTGCATTGAACCAGATCGCCAGGCCGCGATCGATCACGCTGCCATCGGCGGCGACGAAGTCGAGATAGGTCGCGTGGCGCGCCTTCAGCTCACGGCCGGGCTTGAGCCGGCAGACCGCCTGCGCGAGCGGCATCAGCTGCTTGCCGGAGATGCGCACGACGCCGATGCCGCCACGACCGGGGGCGGTGGCGATGGCGGCGATAGGGGAGGAATCGGAAATCATGGGTGAATTTTATCTGCAATGAAAAAAAGTCCGTGGCTCGCGCCGACGGACTTTTTTGGAGGACGTGGCTGGACGCGCGTTACGCCTTGCCTGTTGTCGACTGTTTCGTGATCACCCATTGCTGCGCGATCGACAGGATGTTGTTCACGACCCAGTACAGCACAAGGCCGGACGGGAAGAAGAAGAACATGAACGAAAACACCAGCGGCATGAACATCATGATCTTGGCTTGCACCGGATCCGGCGGGGTCGGGTTCAGCTTGGTTTGCACATACATCGACGCAGCCATGATGATGGGCAGCAGGCCGACCGGCATCGCGATGCCCGGGATGGTGCCGAACAGGTCGTCCGGTGCGGACAGATCATGAATCCAGCCCAGCCACGGCGCATGGCGCATCTCGACACTGGCCAGCAGCACCCAGTACAGCGCGATGAATACCGGGATCTGCACGACGATCGGCAGGCAGCCGCCCAGCGGATTGATCTTCTCGGTCTTGTACAGCTCCATCATCGCCGCGTTCATCTTCTGCGGATCACCCTTGTGGCGCTCGCGGATCGCAGTCATCTTTGGCGTCACCAGCTTCATCTTCGCCATGCTGCGGTAGCTCGCAGCCGACAGCGGGAAGAAGGCCAGCTTGATCAGGATGGTGAGGACGATGATGGTCCAGCCCCAATTGCCGATCAGCTTGTGGATCTGATCCATCAGCCAGAAGATCGGCTTGGCGATGATGGTCAGCCAGCCATAGTCTTTGACGAGGTCGAAATCGGTGGCGAAGGCTTCCAGCTTGGCCGATTCCTGCGGTCCGGCGAACAGCTTGCCCTGCTGCGAAGCGACCGCGCCCGGCGCAAGCTGGCCGACCGGCACGATGGCGCCGACCGCATACAGGTTCTGGTCGATTTTCCGCGTGAACAGTTCATGCTGTCCCTTGCCCAGCGGAGCGAAGGCGGACACAAAATAGTGCTGAACCATCGCAACCCAGCCGTTGGCCGTGCGTGCCGGCGCCGGATTCTTGCTCTTTTCGATGTCTTCAAACGAGACTTTGCGGAACTTGTCGGCATCGGTGTAGACGGCCGGGCCGGTGAAGGTGCTGTAGAACGCCGAATCGCCTTCGAGCTTGCCGCCGTCGCGCACCAGCTGCACGTAGACCGAGGGCGCGATGGCGGCGCCGCTGTTGTTGGTCACCTCGTGCTTCACCCCGATCTCGTACTGGCCGCGCGTGAAGGTGTAGGTCTTGGTCAGCTTCACGCCATCCTGCTCGGCGTCGAGCACGAGGCTGACGCTATCGTTGCTGCCAAGTGTGCGCTCGCCTTCGCGCACGCTGAAAGACGAACGGTGGTTCGGGAATTTGCCCCCGATCAGGCCGCTCTGTGCGATGTAATTACGCGCCGCGCTCTGCTCCAGCAGCACGACCGGCTTGTCGGTGTCCTTGGCGCTCAGGTGCTTGAGCAGCTCCACGCGGGTGATGTCGCCGCCCAGCGTGTCGACCTCGACCTTCAGCAGATCGGTGGTGATCGTGACTTTTTCGCCTTTGGCGGTCGCCGGTGCAGCGCTCGCGGGCACTTCGCTGCCGGTCGCTGCAGGTGCTGCCGAAGGCTGCGGCACCGAGGCGTCGGTTGGCGTCTGAGGTGCAGCGGTTTGCGCGGTCGGTTCGGGCGCCAGCAGCGACGGTCTGCCGTTAGAACGGTTCCAGTTCTCCCACAGCATCAGCAGGGAGAGCGAGAACACCACCAGCAGAACGGTACGTTTGATATCCATAGGGTCAGTGAGTGTAGGGCGATTCAGTGACGCTGCCGTGTCATCGGCGGATGAACGTCAGCGTGCGGATGGGCAGGAGGGACGGGATCAAAGCCGCCGGCATTCCATGGATGGCACTTGCACAAGCGGCGGCCGGCCAGCAGGCTGCCGCGCAGAGCACCATGGTGGACGATGGCTTCCCTGGCGTAATCGGCGCAACCCGGATAGAAACGGCAATTCTGCCCGAGGAAAGGACTGATACCTAGCTTGTAAGCTCTCAGCAGAAGCAGCAACAGTGTTTTCATGTCGCGCTCACACGCTGGGACTGCAGCAATCTGGCCAGCTCCGCCCCTACGGCGCGCCGCAGGGACTGCGACGACGCAGCCGATTGGCGCTTCGGTGCCAGCGGCCGGTTCAACCGGACGATGCAGTCGACGGCCGCCAGTCCACTCTTGCGGAAGAGCTCGCGCGTCAGACGCTTGACCTGGTTGCGCGTTACCGCGCGCGGCGCAAGGCGCTTCGCGACGACGATACCCAGCCGTGCATGGCCGAGACTGTTGGGGCGGGCGTAGAGCACGAAATGTTCAGTGCGATACACAGGCCGCAAACGAAAAACGGATGAGAACTCATCCGTTTTTACGATGCGTCGATGCCTGCCGT
>JACCDS010654146.1_pt1 | contig 14761 bp, 14 predicted proteins | sample 7446441 | NCBI WGS metagenome assembly JACCDS01 (sample SAMN15323445, study PRJNA562643) | freshwater metagenome | isolation source: river surface water | place: USA:Blue River Watershed | collected 2017-08-17 | reverse complement strand
GGGCGCAGGAACACCGTCAGCGTGGCCGCCAGCACGCCGGCCACCACCATCACCACGATCACCTCGACCAGCGTGAAGCCGGCCGAGGCGCGGCGCGTCTGCATCGTGGCGGCGGCGTTCATGAGGCGTAGTCCGTGCGCCAGGTGCGCAGCGTCAGGTCCGCACTGCCGCTGCGGCTGACGGTCACGCTGATGCGCCGGGCCGCCGCGATGCCGCCGAGCGCGACCGGCTCGACGGCCACCCGCACCGAATAGCCCGCCAGCGCGGCGATCGGAACCCCGTCGATGCTGCAGATGCGCCCGCTCGTGGCGTAGCCGGCGTAGTCGCCGATGTCGTTCCAGGTGTCGCGGGCGCAGTCGGTCGACGGCGCGGCGTGGGCGGCGGCGGCGTAGGGCTTGAGGGCGATCTCCTCGATCAGCTCCTCGGCAATGGCCTGCATCTGGCGCTGCACCAGCGGGTCGGCCGAGCCGCGCGCGACGCTCGACCAGGCCAGCATCACGCCGGCCAGCCCGACGCCGATGACGACCATCGCCAGCACCAGCTCGACCAGCGTCAGGCCATGCGGGCCGCGTGCCCGGGGGAACCTACTCGATGCGGCCATGCAGGCCCTCCACCGTGATCGTCGCGACATCGCCGGCGGCGATCGTGTAGCGGCTGGTGCGCGTGGCCGTGGCGCTCTCGGCCACGCCGCCGGAGGGCAGCAGGTAGAGCGTGCGCGACGGACTCGCCGTGACGCTCCAGCCACGCGGGGCGGCCAGCGCCACGGGCCGGCCGTCCGCACCGGTCACGTCCGCGCTGCAATCGGCCGCGCCGAACTCGGCGGCGATGCGCAGGCGCAGCACCGGCGGGCTGGCGCTGTCGAAGCTCGCGCAGACCACCCGCCGATGCCCGCGCGCCATCGCCTGCCCCTGCCGCAAGGTCGCCACCACGCCGTCGCGCCAGGCCTGTCCCTGCACCTGCGTGCTGGCCTGCCAGCGCGGCAGCGCCACGACCGCCATGACGCCGATCATCACCAGCACGGCCACCAGCTCGACGAGCGTGTAGCCGCGCCGGACGGGCGTGGGCAGGGGTGGACGCGGGCGGTGCCTCATGGCGGGGATCGTGCCGCAGGGCGGTGGGGGGCCAAAAGTGGAAAAGATGGGGGCGGGGCGGTCAAACCTGCGGTGCCGAAGGGGCGTGATGCCGGGCGCGTTGAAGGCAGGGGAGTCGGGGTGGACAGGCCGCAGACCCCCTCCCCCCGGTGCCCGGGGTACTCCCCCTTGGCAGGGGGAGAGTTGACCGAGGACTGGCAGGTCGATGAGCGCCTCGCCTTCAACTCTCCCCCTGCGAAGGGGGAGTACGCCGAAGGCGGGAGGGGGTCAGCATCGCCTGCCAACGCACCCTCGGACCGCCCTCAATCCACCTCCCGCACCTGCACCGTCAACCGCGACTCCGGGCTGTACACGCCGAAGCTGGCGCGCGCGGACGGGTCGCGGTCGAAGGCGCTGCTGCAGGAGCCCGTGCGCGAGCGCAGCCACGGCAGTCCCGCGCCGGTGCTGGTGCCGATGGCACCGAAGACGCCCCCGCTGCCCGGCACGCAGCTGGCATCGCTGGTGCTGTGGCCCAGGTTGATCGCCACGTCGAGCGTGCCGGTGCCGGTCGGGCTGGGGGCCGCCAGGCGCAGCTTGCCCTGACCGCCGCTCAGGCTGATCGACTGCACGGCGGCCGTCCAGCTGGCGTTGCCGCCGCGGTGGCTGCGGGGTGTCGCGCGGGCCACGGCCGCCGTGGGCAGGACCGTGCAGGTGTCGTCGCTGGCGGGCACCCAGCTGCGGCCGCTCCAGTATTCGAGCTGCAGCGCGAGGTCCAGCGGCTGGCGGTCGGTGCCAAAGGCGTTGGACAGGCGCAGGCGGCCGCTGCGCAAGGTCAGGCTCGGCTCGCTGCCCGCCCCGCCGACCGGGGCACTGCTGACGCCGTCGGCGTCGAGGCCGCGCAGCGTGACGGTGCGCGGGGCGGTGAGCTTGTCGGTGTAGACGTAGGCCGGCGCGGCGCTGCCGCTGACCGTGGCGATGCCGGCACGGAAGGCGCTGGCGGCGATGCTGGCATTGATGAAGCTGCCACCGGCCGTGCCGGCCGGATCGGACAGGCTCACGCGCTGAGCCAGCGTCGGCGTGGTCAGGCCGCTGCCGTCGTAGTTGCGGGTGACGGCGCCAGCGGCGTTGAGCGCCTGCAGCGTCACCGCAAACGGCTGGCCGGCATAGCTCCAGGCGCCACACGACGGCGTGGCGCTCAGCGCGAGGCGCTGCGGCACGAAGCGGCCGATCGCGCCGGCCGTGCCGGTGCTGCCCAGTGCGGACAGGCCGCTGCCCAGGTAGTTGTCCAGCGCGGCGTTCAGGTCGATGCGGCCGACCTCGCTCCAGCTCAGGTTGCTGGCGCTGGCCGCGCCGCCGCTGAAGGCGCCCAGGCTGCCGCTGAAGACGCCGTCGACCGCGCCGGATCCCGTCGGCGCCGCGCGCACATGGCTCAGGCTGACGCTGGCGGCTGGCGATTCGCGGCCGAAGTTGGGCATCACCGAGCCGGCCGCGTTCAGGGCCCGCACACGCGCCGAGAAGCTGGCCCCCGCGACGAGGTTGCCCACCGGCAGGCTGTCGATGGCCAGCACCGAAGGCGCGGCAATGACGCGGGTCGAGCCGCTCAGGCCTGCGCTGGCCAGCACATCGCCGACGGCGCCGGTCAGGCCGAACAGCAGCTCGATCTGCCCCGCATCGGGGTAGTTGAGCCGCGCGGTGGCGATGCCCTGGGCATCGAAGCGCAGGTTCAGCGCCGCCCCCGTGCCGTCACAGGCTGCCCCCGCGCTGGCGCTGGCGTTCAGCGGCGTGCCGTCGAGGCTGGCCGGCAAGGTGCCGCTGGCCGGGTTGACGTAGCGGCAGCGCGTGTTCAGCGTGCGCACCGTGTTGGCCAGCGCCGCGACGCAGACGCTCGGACTGCCCGGTGCCGTGTCGGCCCGCCGCACCGCCCGCAGCGTGAGCGCCGCGTCGACGCCGGCGATGTGGTGGGCGGCGCTGACCAGCAGCCCGACATCGGCGGCGGTGTAGGTGCAGGCCGGACTGCCGAAGCTGCAGCTCGCCGCGCTGTCGGCCGCCGGCAGGGTCGAGGCCACGCCCAGCGTGGTGCTGCCCGCCGTGGTCAGCTGCAGGCTCACGCGTGTGCTGCTCTGGCCCGGCGCGATCGAGAAGCCGGCCCCGCCGGCCCAGACCGTGGCCGCGTGGCTGGACGACAGCGAGCCGATCAGCCCTGCCGTGTAGGGCACGTTGCAGGCGGCGTCCTGGCAGGCCACGACCTCGACCGCATCGGCCGCGCAGGTCAGGCCGCTGCCGCTGGCATGGCGCAGCTCGATGTGGTGCAGCGGCGGGGTGCAGTCGTGGGTCTGGACCAGGTCCAGCGCGATCTCGGCCACGCCGAGCTCGTAGTTCGACACGCGCAGCTCGTCGATCTGGCCGTTGGCCGAGTTGGCCGTGGCGTTCGATGGTGCGGCGCTGCTGCGGTTGTCGCCGACATAGAGCGAGCCCAGGCTCGCGTCGAGCTGGCCGTTGGTCTTGTTGCTGGCCACCGTGGCCAGCGCGCCGTTGAGGTAGATGCGCGCGGTGCTCTGGGTGTTGTTGGTGCCGGGCAGCAGGGTCCAGGTCACCGCGATGTGGGTCCAGGTGCCGGCGGCGACAACCTGTGCGGCGGTGGTCGCCTGCACCAGCGTGCCGGTGCTGTCGCTGACGATGAACTGCAGCGCCCCGGTGGCCGTGCGTTGCAGGAAGAAGGGCCGCCCGGCCAGCGTCGTCGCGCTCATCAGCATGCCGGCCGTGCCGCTGGCCCAGGCCGTGTTGGCGCGGTACCAGAACGACAGCGTGCCGCTGCTGCCGATGGCGGTGTCGACGTCCAGCGAGGTGTCCACCGCCGAGATCGCGGTGGTCGTGTTCAGGGGGATGTCCGCGCGCCGGCAGACGCGGCCGTTGTCCTGCACGCTGGCCGCGCCCACGCGCAGGCCGTTGTTGCGGTTGCCCGAGGCGTCGCGCACCTCGCCGATCGCCCCGCTCCAGGGGCTGGTCTCGTCGAAGCGGTACTCGGCGATGCGGGTCGGATCGCCGCTGGGCCGGTACCAGCGGATCGCCGTGCCGTTGGCGTTGTAGCCGCTGTTGTACGAGTACTGGGTGTAGTCGGTGGGGCCGACCTGCACGCCGATGGTCGCGTTCGATCCGGAGGCGTTGGCGTTGCCGTACTGGAACTTGAACTCGCCGTTCTCGAACAGGACGATCTGGAAGGTGTAGGGCGTGCGGGTGTTGTACTGGTAGACGTTGTTCCAGCTCACCACGACGTAGCGGTTGGGCGCCGTGCCCTTCTGTTCCCAGGTCACCGCACCGGCGCCACTGCGGCCCGGGTCGAGATCGGCCCAGTAGGCCATCAGGACGTTGCTCGTGTCGGTGGCGGCACAACCGCCGCCGGCCGAGCCCGGCTTGCCGATCGGCATGGCCGTGTTGCTGTAGCTGCGGAAGAAGCCGGTGTCCGCGCCGAACTGCAGCCCGCCGTTGGTCAGTACCCGCACCGAGGGCTGGTCCGTGCCAGCGAACGGGAACTTGAAGCCGTCGCGGAAGGTGATCGTCGCGCGGTCGTCGTCACCGGCGTAGCTGGTGCAGCCGCCCGTCCAGGTGATGGGCTGCGTGGCGCTCTCCCACGCGTAGCTGTCGCTGCGGTAGCTGTAGGTGGCCGCATGGGCCGTGGCGGCAACGCAGAGGCCGGCCAGCCACAGCCACGGCAGCAAGGGCCGGATCAGGCGCTGCAGCCAGGCGGCCATCTGCGGTGCGCCGTCAGTTGCCGGCGGCCACGCCGATGAAGGTCTGGCTGTAGGTCGTCGTGCCGACCGTCTTGCTGACCGAGCACGAGGCCGTGTTGCCGTTGGTCGTGCCGATGTCGGCGGCGACGGCGGAGGCGGCATAGGCCGAGGGCAGGCCGCCCTGCATGAGCGTGCCGACATCGGCGCAGGCATCGACCACGACGCACTTGCCGGTGGTGGCGACGTTGCCGGTCAGCGCGCAGCCGCTGTAGTTCAGGTTCATGGCCGCGCCGGCCGCACCGGCCACGCTGTCGACGGCGGCCTGTTCGGCGTCGCCACGCATGTCGATGAACTTCGGCAGCGCGGTGGCGGCCAGCACGCCAAGGATGACGATGACGACGATCAGCTCGATCATCGTGAAGCCTTTTTGATGCACTCGCATGGGTCTCTCCAGGGTCGGGAATGAGGGGTTCGGATCGAACTGATCAAACGGTTTGTCCATTTGTGTTTTCGGTGATTCTTCGGCCGGGTTGAGTCGCCTGATCGGGGGATGTGTCACGTTCTGATCGGGTAAATCCGATGTCGCGATGGGGCGGTCGGCTCAGCGCTTCATCGCCGTGCTGCCCAGGTCCCACACCGGCAGGAACACGCCCAGCGCGAGCATCAGCACCAGCACGCCCAGCATCACGATGAGGATGGGCTCGATCTGCTGGCCCAGCGTCTTGAGCTCGTACTCGACCTCGCTGGCGTAGAAGCCGGCGACCTCGTCCATCAGCTCGTCGAGCGCGCCGGTCTCCTCGCCCACCGCCACCATCTGCAGCACCACCGGCGTGAAGACACCGGCCGCAGCGGCCGCGCGCAGGATCGAGTCACCGCGTTCGACCGCGCCGCGCATGCCGTCCAGGCGACGCGCGATGTGCTGGTTGTCGACCGTCTGCGCGACCACGCTCAGCGCCTGCTCGATCGGCACCCCGCTGCGCAGGGCCAGCGCGAAGCTGCGCGAGAAGCGCGCCAGCATCGCCTTGCGCACGATCTTGCCGGCCACCGGCACCTGCAGCAGCGCCGCGTCGATGCGCAGCCGGCCTTCGGGCGTGCGACGCCAGGCCCGCAGGCCGAACCAGCCGGCCACCGCGCCCAGCGCCATCGCCCAGCCCCAGTCGATCGTGAACTGCGAGGTCGCCATCAGCACGCGGGTGGGCAGCGGCAGGGCCGCACCGGCGGCGGCGAAGACGCTGGCGAAGGCCGGGATCACCATCAGGTTGATGACGCCCAGGGCCACCACCATCGCGGCCACCACGAAGCTCGGGTAGCGCATGGCCGACTTGACCTGCTGGCGCAGCGTGGTCTCGAACTCCAGGTGATGGAACAGCCGCAGGAAGACCTCGTCGAGCCGGCCGGTCATCTCGCCCACGCGCACCAGCGCGACGTAGATCGGGTCGAAGACGCGGTCATGCCGGGCCAGCGCCATCGACAGCGCGATGCCCGATTCAAGGCTCTTGCGGACCTCCTGCAGCACGTCCTTGACGGCGGGGTTGACGGCAGATTCCTGCAGCCCGGCGAGGGCCCGCAGGATCGGCACGCCCGATCGCAGCAGCGTGTGCAGCTGGCGGCTGAACAGCATCAGGTCGACCGGGCGGACCTTGGGCGCGAACAGGCCCCGGCGTGGCTCGCCCGCATCGCGGCGGCGCGGCAGGCCGCTGCCCAGTCGGGTGAGCCAGCCGGCCGACGTGGCCGTGCCCTGCTCGCGGATCGTCAGCGGCGTGATGCCGCGTCCGCGCAGCAGGTCGGCGCAGGCGGTGGGGCTGGGCGCTTCCAGCACGCCTTCGGAGGCGCCGCTGCTGGCATGTCCGGTCCAGGCGTAGGCAGGCATCGCGCGGGTCCTCACTCGCCTTGCAGGTGGCTCACGCGCATGGCCTCGGCCAGCGTGGTGCGCCCGGCCAGCACCAGCTCGGCGGCGGCCCGGCCCAGCGTGTGGCCGGCCATCTGGCGACGCGCGGCGGCGCTGAAGGCGGCCGGATCGCCGTGGTTGATCGCCTCGACCAGCTCGGGCGTCATCTCGATGAACTCGTGCACCCCCGTGCGCCCGCTGTAGCCGGTGTGGCTGCATTCGTTGCAGCCACGGCCCTGACGGACCTGGGCGGCATCGAGCCGCTGGCCGGCCGGCAGGTGGGAGGCCAGCCAGGCGGCCTCCTGCGGATCCGGTGCATGCGGTTCGGCGCAGTGCGGGCAGACGGTGCGCACCAGGCGCTGCGCCAGCACCATCTGCAGCGACAGCGCGACCATGTAGCGCGGCACGCCCATGTCGATCAGCCGCAGCGGCGTGGACAGCGCGTCGTTGGTGTGCAGCGTGGACAGCACCAGGTGACCGGTCAGCGCCGCGCGCATGCCGATCTCGGCGGTGGTCTGGTCACGCATCTCGCCCACCAGGATCACGTCCGGGTCCTGCCGCAGGGCGGCGCGCAGCACGCGGTCGAAGCCGAGGTCGATCTTGTCGTGCACCTGCACCTGGTTCAGGCCCGGCAGGCGGTATTCGACCGGGTCCTCGACCGTGATGATCTTGCGCTCGCTGCTGTTGAGCGCGTTGAGCGCCGCGTACAGCGTGGTGGTCTTGCCGCTGCCGGTCGGGCCGGTCACCAGCAGCATGCCGTGCGGCCGGGCGATCGAGCGGCGCAGCGCCTTCACGACCCGATCGGGCATGCCCATCGACTCCATCGACAGCAGGCCGTTGGACGGGTTGAGCAGCCGCATCACGACCGACTCGCCGTGCTGCGTCGGCATGGTCGAGATGCGCACGTCCAGCGCGCCGCCGCGCAGCGTGACGGCGAAGCGGCCGTCCTGCGGCAGGCGCTTCTCGGAGATGTCCAGGCCCGACATCAGCTTCAGTCGCAGCGCGACCGCGCCGGCGATGCGGGCATCGGCCTCGGTCTGCACGTGCAGCACGCCGTCGATGCGAAAGCGGATGCGCAGCGCGCCGGCCTGCGGCTCGATGTGGATGTCCGAGGCGCGCACGCGCAGCGCCTCGTCGAAGACCGAATACAGCAGGCGCACGACCGGTGCGTCCTCGGTGCTGGCGGTGCCCAGGCCGAGCAGCTCGCCCAGGTTGCCGGCCAGGCCGCTCTCGACACTGTCCAGCTCGGTGGTCAGCTCGCGCGCCAGGCCGGCGATCGCCTCGGTGTTGCGGTAGCTGCGCTCGATCGCGGCGATCAGCTGGCCTTCGGCCATGACGACGAGCTCGAAGTCGCGCTTGAGCAGCCGTGCCACCTCGTCATAGGCGGCCATGTCGGTCGGATCGGCCATCGCCACGCGCAGCGCGCCGGCGTTTTCCTCGATCACCAGCGCGCGCAGCCGGCGCGCCTGCACCTCGGGCAGCAGCCGGGCCACCTCGGGGCGGATCGAGCGCTGGCCCAGGTCGACGAAGGGCACGCGCAGCTGGCCGGCCAGCGCGCGGGCGATCTGGCCTTCGTTGACCCAGCCGTTGTCGATGAAGACGCGGCCGAGCTTGCGCCCGGTCGCCTTCTGCGCGGCCAGCGCCTGGTCGAGCTGCGACGGCGTGATCAGGCCCTGCTGGACCAGCAGGTCGCCCAGGCGGATGCGTTCGGGACGGGCCATGTGTGCGGGTCCTCAGCGGGCCGTGCCGTCGATCACCAGCGCGGCGCGCGCGGGCGGCGCGGCGTCGGCCTTGTCACCCGACGGTTCCGGGAACGGCTGCAGGCGCGAGGTCGGCGACGTCGCATCGGCCTCGGGCCACGGCGTGCCGTCGCGCACGATGGTCGGCTTGAGCAGGATGACCAGCTCGCGCTTGCGCATCGACGTCGCCTTCTGGCGGAACAGGCCGCCCACCACCGGCAGTTCGCCCAGGCCGGGGATGGCGGTGCTGTCCTCGCGGCGCTCCTGGCTCATCAGCCCGCCGATCGCGGCGATCTCGCCGTCGCGCAGGCGCACGATGCTGTCGGTCTCGTTGATCGCGCTGCTGGCCAGCGGCAGCTGGTAGCTGCCCAGCGAGCCCAGGTTGATGGCCTTCTGCTTCTCGGTCACCGTGCTGATGGCTGGGTGCACATGCAGCATCACCTGACCGTCCTCGCCGATCTGCGGCGTGACGTCCAGCGAGATGCCCGAGAAGAACGGCTGCAGCACCACCGACGGCGTGGACGTGCTGGTGCTGCCGCTGCTGGTCGTGGTCGACGAGACGCCGGTGACGTAGAGCTCGTCGCTGCCCACCTTGAGCACGGCCTTCTGGTTGTTGAGCGTGGCGATGCGCGGGCTCGACAGCACCTGCACCTTGCCCTGTCCTTCCAGGAAGCTCAGCAGCGCGGCGAAGTGCGTGGCCTGGAAGGCCAGGCCGTAGAACGGCGCGGTGGCGCTGCCCGAGGCGAGGTTGTTGCCCGGCGTGATGGCGGTGCCGTTGAGGTTGAGCGCCCCGCTGGCGGCCAGCGCCACGCCCGGCTGCGCCATGCCCACGCTGATCGCGCCGCCCAGCGCCCGGCCGAAGGCCGACCAGTTGATGCCGGTCTGGCTGCTCTCGCCGAGCTCGACCTCCAGGATCTTGGCTTCGAGCATCACCTGCCGCTCGATGCTGACCTGTACCGCCTGAAGGTAGGACTCGACCTGCCGCAGCTCGGCCGGCGTCGCCCGCACGACCACCACGCCGGCGGCGGGGTTGAGCACGAGGCTGCGACGCGGGGCGGGCGTGCCGGGGGTGCCGGCGGTCCCGACCGCCCCGACCGCCCCGGCAGCCCCGTTGTCCGCGCCGCTCTCGTCCAGCCCCAGCAGGGCCTGCAGCGAGGCCTTCACGTCGCGCCAGAAGTCGGCGTCCGAGCTGGTGCGCACGTAGGCGCTGTCGTCGTTGCGGGTGTTCAGGCCGCCGGAGCCGGAGCCGTTGTTGCCAGCGTTGTTGCCACCACCGTTGTTGCCCCCGCCCTGCGCCTGCTGCCCCGTGCCGCTGATCGACGCCGAGCTGACCCGCAGGTCGCTGGTGCCCTGTCGACGGCCGGGCAGGTAGTTGATGCGGAACAGCCGCGTCTGGACCGTGTTGGGCAGCACGTGCACGCGCTTGCCGTGGGTGCCGCTGAAGCGGACCTCGTAGCCGTAGAGCTCGCGCAGCGTCTCCAGCGCCTCGGGCACGGTGGTGCCGCGCAGGTTCAGCGTGATGGTGCCGGCGACGTCGGGGCTGACCAGCATCTGCCAGTCGCTGCCCATGCCCAGCTGCATGAAGACCTGGGCGGCCGGCGCCTGGTTGAGCGCGAGGTCGAAGCGGGGTTCGGCCGCCCGCGCGGGGCTTGCGGCCAGCAGCGCCCAGGCAGCGCCGACCAGCAGGGCGCTCAGGCGGGGCGAGAGGAATGGCTTTCGGGGCATCACGGTTCCTTGTGCAGGCGCGGTGCGGCCAGCAAGGGCAGCCACAGCGTGGCGGTGTCGGGGCTGGCGGCGTCCAGGCGGCGCAGCAGCACGCCGTCGTCGCCGATGCGTTCGAGCCGCCAGTCGCGGCCCAGCGTCTGGCCGGCCAGCAGCAACTGGCCGTCCAGCAGGGCGCTGCGCGCGCCGTCCTGCGGCGTCATCAGGGCCTGCAGCTGCGGCGGCGGTGCCAGCCGGGGTGCGGCGGGGGGGCGGGGCGCGTGGGTCGCGGCAGTCGGCGCACGGGCTGCCGTGGTGCCCGCCGCGTTGCCCCCAGTGGCCGGTCGCGCCGGTGCCGTCGCACCCATCGGCCGGGTCGGATCGGGCAGGGGCTGGGCGGTGGCCGCGCCCGTCAGCAGCCCGGACAGCAGCACGGACCGCAGCAAGGACAGCAGCGTGACGAGGCGGTTGTCTGGAAGGTGCCTCACAGCTGCACCCATCCGGCTTGCGGGCTGAGCGTGTAGACGCGCAGCGTCAGCACGGCCCGCGGGTGTTGTTCGACCTGCAGCTGCAGGCTGCCCCAGAGCAGCTTCTGCGGCAGGGCCTCCAGCGCCTGCAGGTAGGCCAGCAGCTCGGGGTAGCTGCCCTCGACCTTGACCTCGACGCCGTGGCGATGGAGCGTGGATCCGGTGGCTGCAGTCCCCGCCTTGCCAGCCTCGGCCGCGCCCACCGGCGTCTGGCCGAGCGATTGCAGCGCGCGGATGCGCAGCCCGTGGCGGCGGCCGATCAGCTCGCCCAGCAGCTGCGGCATCTGCTCGGCCGGCACGAGTTCCTGCCGGCTGCCGTCGACCGGCTGCGCCAGCCGGGCTTCCAGCGCGGCGACCTCGGCCTTCATGCGTTCGACGTCGGCGGCGTGACGGCCGACCAGCGCGGCCTGATCGGCCTGCAGGCGCAGCAGGCCGGCCTCCAGGCCCTGACGCTGCTGGCTCAGGCCCTGCCAGGCGCGCCAGCCGTCTTCCAGCCACAGCAGGTTGGCCAGGCCCAGCAGCAGCACGGCGGCGCTGGCGATCAGCAGGACCCGTTCGCGCGGCGCGCGGGCGTCGAAGGCGCGCGCGGCGCGGCGCCAGAGCGCGGTCAGGCGAGGCTGCAGGTTCGACGCGGCGGCGCCCGGTGAGGTGGCGGTGGTCATGGTGTCGGGCGTAACTGTTGTGCCGGTGGTTGTGCCGGTGGTTGGGCCGTTCCGGCACTCCCCGTCACGATCGGCAGCAGGCTGCTGCGCAGTACGAACTCGGTCAGTCCTGCCGCCTCCGGGTCAGGGCCGTCGACGCCCAGGCGGCGCAGTTGCAACTGCGCGAAGGTGCGGCCCTGCAGCAGCGGCTCGCGGCGCAGTCGCTCCAGGTAGCCGGGCATCGCGGCCGGATCGGCCATGCGGCCGGTCAGCTCCAGCGCGCTGCCGTCCGGGCCGACCGTCACGCCGGTCAGCCAGACGGCCGGATCGGCCTGACGCGCCAGGGCCAGCAGCAGCGCGGCGTGGCCGTCGGTGCGTCCGGCGCTGCCGGTGCTCAGGATCTGGCGGACCTGCGTGCGCGCGCGGTCCTGTTCACGCAGCAGTTGCCAGCGCAGCGACAGGGCGTCGTGCGCGCTCGAGCGGTCCGACGGCAGGCTGGCCAGTTGCTGCTGGAGCTGTTCGCGCTGCTGCGCCAGATCGTTCTGCAGGCGCGACATCTCGGCGCGCTCGTGGCGGCTGGCCAGCAGCAGCGCCGGCACGGCGGCCAGGCACAGCACGGCCAGCGCGGCCAGCAGCACGACGCCCTGCTGCAGCGTCGCCCAGGGGCGGCGGCTGCGCAGGTCGGCGCTGAGCAGGTTGAGGTGCTGTTGGCTCATGGCTTGGGGCGATCAGTCCGGACGCAGCGCCGCGCCGATGGCGCACAGGTAGCGCGCCTGCTCGGCCGGATCGGCCAGTGCCGGCACGGCGTCGATGTCGACATGGCTTTCCAGCGCGTAGGGCTGCACCGGCAGGTCGACCAGGCCGCCAAGGTGGGCGATGAAGCCGCTGGCGTGGCCCGGGCAGACCGCCATTCGGCCAATGCCCACGCGGTTGAACAGGCGCTCGCAGTGGTCCAGCGTGCGCAGGATCTCGAGCGCGGCGCGGTCCCAGGCGGCGGTGGTCTCGGGCGCCGGATCGTCCGACGGCTCGACCTGCGCCAGCGTCAGCTCGATCGGGCGGGCCAGCAGCAGCTCGCCCATCGCGGTGATGACCAGCGTGCCGTGGCGTTCACCCAGCCACAGCAGCGCGACGCCGCGCGCGCCGTCCTCGCCGAGCGCGCAGAGGTTGCGCAAGGCGGTGTCGGGCAGGTCGATCGCCTGCCAGGGCATGCGCGCCTCGTCGCCGCACTGCACCAGCGCCTGCAGCACGCTGCGCGGCGCGACGGCGGCCAGCAGGCCGGCGCGGCCACGCTGGCTGGCGTCGGCGGGGATTTCCAGCAGGTCGATGCCGGCGTCCTCGACGGGGAAGTCGACCATGTCCTTGAGCTGCCAGCGCACCGCGTCGCGCCACGACTCGCGCGGCACGTCCGGCGCGTCCAGCGGCAGCAGCTGGTAGTGCTCGCGCTGCAGCAGCGCGACGCTGCGCAGCGCGCGCAGCTCCGGCGAGCGCCGCAGCTGGCTCAGCCCGGCGGCGGGTTCATGCCAGCCGGTACTGCCAGCCCATCTCAGCTGCGGCCGCAGCTCGCCGGCCGGCCACACGACATGCGCCGCCCGCGCCGCATCCCCCGCCGGCGCGACGGCGAGCCAACCTGGCTGCTGGCGCAAGACGGATCGACGAAACATGGCGCACTCCCGCTGATGACTGGGAGCATGTTGCGTTCAGGTCCGGTTGGGCGAAGCTGAAAAAAACGAGAGAAAACAAGGGTGTCTGTCGGGTGATTCAGGCCAGCAGCACGAGATCCGAGTAGGGCGGCAGGGCGCTGTCGGCCGTCAACAGGCGCAGGGGTTCGGCGATGGCCTGGGCCACCAGCAGCCGGTCGAACGGGTCCCCATGATGCGGGGGCAGGTCGGCCACGCCCTTTGCATGGACCGCCCGGACGGGCAACTCGATGAAGCCGGAAGCCTCGATCGCTTCGGCGATCTCGGCCGGGTCAGCGGCCAGCTTGCCGAGCCGGACCTTGATGGCGATCTCCCAGATCGATGCGGCCGAGACGTGCACCTCGCGGGCTGACTCGATCAGCCGGCGCGTGGCCGGCTTGAGCTGCGGAGCGTCCGACAGACACCAGAGGAAGATGTGGGTGTCGAGCAGCAGTCGCATCAGCGGCCCTCGAAAGCGGCGATCACCTCGTCGGGCAAGGGCGCGTCGAAGTCCTCGGCGATCCGGACCTTGCCGGCGAGCACGCCGAACTTGACCGGCCGCTTCCCTGCGTCCAGCCGGGTGATCCGCACGACGGGCTTGCCATGCCGGCAGACGACGACGTCCTCGCCAGCCGCCGCCTCGTCAACCAGCTGGGAAAGGCGCGTCTTGGCGTCGTACAAGTTGACGATGCTCATGCGGTTCTCCGATGGGGCAATCTGGTCAAGTCTAGTCTGATTGCAGGACATCGTCCGGTCAATTGCCCATGAAAAAGGACGCCCTTGGGCGTCCTCTGTCGTCGAGCGTGTGGCCGGCGCTCAGCGGTTGGCGGCGTGGCGGTACTGCACCAGCAGCTCGTCCGGGCGGATCATGCCGTGTTCGAGACGGGCGCGTTCCTCGATCGTCTCGAGGCCGTCGCGCAGGTCGGCGACCTCGGCGGACAGGCGCTCGTTGCGCAGGCGCGCCTCGGTGTTGCGGTCGTGCTGCTCGGCCACCAGGCGACCCAGTTCGCGCACCCGCGGCATGCCGCTCTTGCCGAACCAGAGTTCCAGGTGGACGAGCCCGAGCAGGACCACCAGCACCAGCGTCACGCCGCGCATGCCGAGCACCTCCGGACGGGTCATGCCGCTTCAGCCTCAGCGCAGGTTGTAGAACGCCGCGCGGCCGGGGTAGACGGCCACGTCGCCGAGGTCCTCCTCGATGCGCAGCAGCTGGTTGTACTTGGCCATGCGGTCGCTGCGGCTCATCGAGCCGGTCTTGATCTGGCCGGCGTTGGTGGCCACGGCAATGTCGGCGATGGTGCTGTCCTCGGTCTCGCCCGAGCGGTGGCTGATGACGGCGGTGTAGCCCGCGCGCTTGGCCATCTCGATGGCGGCGAAGGTCTCGCTGAGCGTGCCGATCTGGTTGATCTTGATGAGGATCGAGTTGGCGATGCCCTTGTCGATGCCTTCCTTCAGGATCTTGGTGTTGGTGACGAACAGGTCGTCGCCGACGATCTGGACGTTCTTGCCCAGGCGGTCGGTCAGCAGCTTCCAGCCGTCCCAGTCGCCTTCGGCCATGCCGTCCTCGATCGAGATGATCGGGTACTTGTCGACCCAGGCCGCCAGCATGTCGGTCCATTCCTGGGCCGTCAGCGACATGCCTTCGCCTTCCAGGTGGTACTTGCCGTCCTTGTAGAACTCGCTGGCGGCGCAGTCCAGGCCCAGGGCGATCTGCTCGCCGGGGGTGTAGCCGGCCTTCTCGATGGCCTGCAGGATCAGCTGCAGTGCGGCCTCATGGCTTTCGACGCTGGG
>JACCDS010360321.1_pt1 | contig 14762 bp, 9 predicted proteins | sample 7446441 | NCBI WGS metagenome assembly JACCDS01 (sample SAMN15323445, study PRJNA562643) | freshwater metagenome | isolation source: river surface water | place: USA:Blue River Watershed | collected 2017-08-17 | reverse complement strand
GGCACAACGGCTCCTGATTTCATCAGGGGCCGTTTCGTTTTTAGTCAGGCATGGTATCCTTAGCGCCTTAAGCCTGAACTGAGCGGCTAAAGCCGTTATAATCACGCCATTCGGGCGATTTAATACATTATTGAGGCATTGTTATGGTACCTGTGGTCGCGCTGGTTGGGCGTCCCAATGTGGGAAAATCTACGCTATTTAACCGTTTAACCCGCACACGAGATGCGCTGGTAGCGGATTTTCCTGGACTGACTCGCGATCGCAAATATGGTCGCGCCGAAGTGGAAGGGCGCGAATTTATTGTTATCGATACCGGCGGTATTGATGGCACCGAAGACGGTGTTGAAACGCGTATGGCAGAGCAGTCGCTGCTGGCGATTGAAGAAGCAGACGTTGTGCTGTTTATGGTGGACGCGCGCGCAGGCATGATGGCCGCCGATCAGCAAATTGCAAAACATCTTCGCTCTCGCCAAAAAGCGACGTTTCTGGTCGCGAATAAAACTGACGGACTGGATCCGGATCAGGCGGTCGTAGACTTCTATTCTCTGGGGCTGGGTGAGATTCACGCCATCGCCGCTTCTCATGGCCGCGGTGTCACCAGCCTGATTGAAACGGCCCTGCTGCCGTGGATGGAGAAGGTCGATCCGGTCGAGATGACCGAAGAAGACGAAAACGAAGCTTACTGGGCAGCCTTAGCGGCAGAAGAAAACGGTGAGGAAGAGGAAGAAGAGGATGATTTCGATCCTACAACCTTGCCAATTAAGCTGGCGATTGTTGGCCGTCCTAACGTCGGTAAGTCTACGTTGACTAACCGTATTCTCGGTGAAGATCGCGTGGTCGTTTACGACATGCCAGGCACCACCCGTGACAGTATCTACATTCCCATGGAACGTGACGGTCGCGAGTATGTGTTGATCGACACCGCTGGCGTACGTAAGCGCGGAAAAATCACGGATACGGTCGAGAAATTCTCGGTAATCAAAACGTTGCAGGCGATTGAAGACGCTAACGTCGTGATGCTGGTGATCGATGCGCGTGCCGGCATTTCCGATCAGGATCTGTCCCTGTTGGGCTTTATCCTGAACAGCGGACGTTCACTGGTGATCGTGGTGAACAAATGGGATGGCTTGTCGCAGGAAGTCCGTGACGAAGTCAAAGAAACGCTCGACTTCCGTCTGGGCTTTATCGATTTTGCGCGCGTGCACTTCATCTCGGCGTTGCATGGCAGCGGCGTAGGCAACCTGTTTGAGTCCGTCACGGAAGCATACGATTGCTCCACGAAGCGAGTAAACACGTCACTGCTGACGCGCATTATGAACATGGCAGCGGAAGACCATCAGCCACCGCTGGTTCGCGGTCGTCGCGTTAAACTGAAATATGCCCATGCGGGCGGTTATAACCCACCGATTGTGGTGATACACGGTAATCAGGTTAAAGACCTGCCGGACTCCTACAAACGTTATTTGATGAACTACTTCCGTCGTTCACTGAACGTGATGGGGACGCCAATCCGCATTCAGTTTAAAGAGGGTGAAAACCCTTATGAAGGTAAACGCAATCTGCTGACGCCGACGCAACAGCGAAAGCGCAAGCGTTTGATGGCGCATATGAAGAAAAATAAGCGTTAACTGATCGAGGGCCAGATGGCCCTCTTTTTTTTGTCATAGAATTGCGCTTATTTGCCTGGCCGGATGAAAAAAATGAGCGCAACCTGTGAAAAATGTCAGCAACCCTTAGCCCCGGACGCCACCGATCTTATCTGTACCGGTTGTGGTGTCCGTTATCACTATCAGCCTGTCTGCCCCGACTGCCATCAGCCCCTTGAGCAACTCAGAAGCTGCGGCGCGACTGACTACTTTTGTAATCATGGTCACGGCTTAGTTTCAAAACATCGTCTGACTTACAGGATTGTTCCTGCCTGACGCTTGGGTGCTTCAACCTGCAACACATAACGATCCAAACGCTGCGAGCCGTAACGGCGTAAAAATTTGTAGCGAAAATGCTATTGCTTCGTAACGAACACGTTTAAACCTTCACGGGATAACGTACCAGGTGGTACAATTTTTGCCGCGTCATGACGGAGTCACGCCAGCATGGGCTGCCTCCGGAACACATCATTCATTTCATGAACGCGGGTCCGCTTTAATTGGAATAAAACAACGCTGTTTCTTTTACCTGCACCGTGACCGGCGATGAGCCGGGTCGCACAGGACAGGAACGGCTTTGTTTATCAGGAGAGTAAGTGTTATGGCTGAAACATCATCTCGATCCGGTAAAGGGTTGAGAATATGGTCCGTGCTGCTCGGGCTGGTGCTACTGGCAACCGGCCTGTTCTTTGCTGTTGGCGGGGGAAAACTCGCGACGCTGGGCGGCAGTTGGTATTTTCTGATTGCAGGCATCGTGATGGTGCTGTCCGCCATTCAGTTTGTCCGTGCCAAATCATCGGCAGTGGTCCTGTTCCTGCTGGTGTTTGTCGGGACGTTAATCTGGGCCGTTATCGATGCCGGGCTGGATTTCTGGCCACTGGTTTCCCGCCTGATGGTGCCTGCGGGTTTAATGATCCTGGCATTCATCACATGGCCCGCACTGCGTAAGCGTGAAAATAAGCCTTCTCTGGCAAAAGTCTCGTATGCCTTTTCTGCCGTCATTGCCGTAGGCATGGTTGCCACATTAGTGCAGATGTTCCAGCCTCATCCTACCGTTGCTTCAACCGGTCAGGAACTGCCGCTGATCCCGGTGGATAAGTCAAAGCAACAGCAAAACTGGGATCACTATGGGAATACCGCAGGGGGAAGCCGTTTTGTTGCGCTGGACCAGATCACCCGCGATAACGTGAAGGATCTGCAGGTCGCCTGGACTTACCACACTGGCGATATTCCAGAAAGCCCAACCGGCAATGGTGCTGAAGATCAGCAAACCCCGCTGCAGGTGGGAAATACCGTCTATCTTTGCACCCCGCACAACAATGTGATTGCGGTTGAAGCCGACAGCGGCAAGCAGATTTGGAAGCGTGAAATTAATGCCCAGGCAGAAGTCTGGCCGCGCTGCCGTGGACTGGCCTATTTTGATGCCACCAAACCGCTTACCCAGCCAACTCAACCGGGATCAACGCCGGTCCCAGGCGTGACTCTGGCTGCCGGAGACAGCTGCCAGCGCCGTATTCTGATGAATACCATTGATGCACGTCTTATTGCTATCAATGCCGACAACGGTGAATTCTGTGAGGACTTCGGAAACCACGGCATCGTCGATCTCAAAGCGGGCCTGGGTGATGCGCCCGATCCCCTTTATCAGCTCACGTCTGCACCCACGATTGCCGGTACAACGGTTGTTGTAGGCGGGCGCGTGGCTGACAACGTTAAAACAGACATGCCAGGCGGTGTGTTGCGCGGTTTTGACGTGATCACCGGCCAGATGCGTTGGGCCTTTGACCCGGGCAATACCGATCCAAATGCCATTCTGATGCCGGGTAAGGACTACACGCGGAGTACGCCGAACTCATGGGCACCCATGTCCTATGATCCGGCCATGAACACCGTGTTTATTCCAATGGGAAGCTCCTCAGTCGATCTGTGGGGGGCGAACCGCAACGCACTGGACCATAAATACGGTGCCTCGGTACTGGCGCTTGATGCCACAACCGGCAAAGAGAAGTGGGTTTATCAGACCGTACATAACGATCTCTGGGACTTCGATCTGCCGATGCAGCCCAGCCTGATCGACTTCCCGATGAAGGACGGCAGCACCAAACCTGCGGTGGTTATCGGTGGCAAGACCGGCATGATCTTTGTGCTGGATCGTCTGACCGGCAAGCCTCTCACTAAAGTGGAAGAGCTGCCGATGCCGCAGGGACATATCCCGAACGAGCAATATACGAAAACCCAGCCGCATTCGACCGGTATGCCAATGATTGGCAATCAGAAACTGAAAGAGTCTGATATGTGGGGCGCCACGCCGTTCGATCAGCTTGCCTGCCGTATCGCATTTAAATCCATGCGCTATGACGGCCTGTTTACCGTGCCGGGCACCGATAAGTCGCTGAGCTTCCCTGGCTCGCTGGGCGGGATGAACTGGGGCAGCATGTCCACCGATCCAAATAACAACCTGTTGTTTGTCAACGACATGCGTTTAGGATTGTGGGTACAGATGATTCCGGTGGATACCAGCAAGGTTTCCCGTGGCAGCAACGGCGGTGAAGCGATTAATACCGGTATGGGCGCCGTTCCTCTGAAAGGCACACCTTATGCGGTGAACAAGAACCGCTTTATGTCACCGCTGGGCATTCCCTGTCAGGCACCGCCGTTTGGTACCTTGTCAGCTATCGATATGAAAACCCAGAAAATCGTCTGGCAGGTCCCGGTTGGTACCGTGCAGGATACCGGTCCGTTTGGGATTAAAATGCGCGCCAAAATGCCAATCGGTATGCCAACGCTGGGCGGCACGCTGGCAACTCAGGGCGGTCTGGTCTTTATTGCCGGCACCCAGGATTACTATCTGCGGGCATTCGATAGCGCAACCGGTAAAGAGGTGTGGAAAGCGCGTCTGCCTGTGGGAAGTCAGGGCGGCCCGATGAGCTATGTCTCACCAAAAACCGGTAAGCAGTACATTCTGATCTCGGCAGGCGGTGCACGTCAGTCACCGGATCGCGGTGATTACGTGATTGCTTATGCGCTGCCTGACAGCAAGTAACAGCACGTCGTAACGGATAAAAGAAAAGGGCCGCTAGCGGCCCTTTTTTCTGCTTATTTTCCGTCGCGGAAGAGCGACGCCAGCTCCGGCGGTGCCGACTGCTCCGGTATCAGGAGCACTACCGTGCCTGCTTCACGGCGCGTGGCGTACTGGATCTGGATACGAAAATAGCGCTGGTCCCCGCCGCCTACCTTAGCCGCTTTTTCCTCTGGTTCGCACAGCGGCATCGCCTGTTCCAGCACTTTACAGACGCGCTGTTTCTCTGGCGCAGGAAGTTCACCCAAAGGAAAACGACGCTCGCTACGTAAGCCGGGAATAAAAGCAAAGCCACCTTCACGCGTAACCACAATGGTTGCGTCATCGGTAAGTTCGGGGAGTTGACTCATAATACGCCTACCTCTTTCCACGCCTGTTCAATTTTGCTACCAACAGAACGATCAAAGCGCTTTTCACCGTGCTGCACGGTCAACTGTGCAAAGGCTTTAAAGTCAGCATCCTGATGCAAATTATCATCACATAAGGTGTCATACCAGGCTTGCCCTGCCTGTTCCCAGGCAAATCCACCTAATGCTTTTGCTGCCAGATAAAAGGCACGGTTAGGAATGCCAGAATTCAGATGCACACCGCCGTTATCTTCACGCGTTTTAATATAATCGTCCATATGGCCCGGTTGCGGGTCTTTACCCAACATGGGATCGTCATAAGCGGTGCCGGGGTGCGACATCGATCGCAAGCCTTTACCGTGGATACCTTTCGCCAGCAAGCCTTCACCAATGATCCAGTCGGCTTTCTCCGCCGTCTGTTTCTTACTGAACTGCTTCACCAGAGAGCCAAATACGTCGGACATCGACTCATTCAGTGCGCCAGCCTGTTCAAAATAGATCAAACCGGCCTCGGTTTCTGTGACACCGTGCGATAACTCATGCGCAACAACGTCGATTGCGATGGTAAAGCGGTTAAAGATTTCACCATCGCCGTCTCCGAATACCATCTGCTGACCATTCCAGAAGGCATTCTGATATTTCTCGCCATAATGCACGGTGCCCGCTAATTTCAAACCGTTATTATCCAGAGAATTGCGTTTATATATTTGCCAGAAAAAGTCATGAGTTACGCCAAGATAGTTCCAGGCCTCGTCGGCGGCAATGTCACCATTTGAGGACTGACCTTCTTTACGCACCAGGGTGCCTGGCAACGTTTCCTGATTTTTGGCGTCATAGATTTCACGCTCAATCTTCCCGGCCTGCGTGGTCTTGGGTGCAGCGGTCTTTTGCCAGTGCTCCGCCATCAGGTGCTGAACGTGGGTGAGCGTACGGCGCGCCTGCTCCTGCTGATAGCCGGAACCGTGAGCAATAATCTTACGAAGAATGTAGGGAGGTATAACGCTGAAAGCCATTGTAGACTCCTTGGCACGAGGGATGTACCAGGAAGTATAGTTAAGAAATGCTTTTCTTTCGTTTCGGTTTTTCAGGAATCAGCTGAGTGACCTGACTTTCTACCCAGCCATCATCAAGGCGGGTACGCAGTAAATCGCCGTTGCTTAACTGACGTGTTTTTTTCACCACCTGACCCGCGTTGTCGGTGGTGACGCTGAAGCCACGCGCCAGGGTGGCTAACGGGCTGACGCCTTCCAACTGGGCCGCAAGCTGACCGAAGCGGTTTTTGTCGCGGTTAAGTAATTTCTCCATGCTTTGTTGCAGGCGATAATGCCAGCTTTGCAGGTTTTGTTGCGCCAGGTACAGGCGCTGCTGTGGTTGCTGCTGTGCCAGCCTCTGTGACAGGCGATCCTGCTGGCGGCTGGCGTTGCGCAGCCGCACTTCCATCGCTTCGCTCAGGCGCTGCTGTAAGCGAAACAGTGCAGTCTGCTGGCGGGCCAGGCGCAACTGCGGATGCTGCTGTTGCAGGCGGTGATCTAAACGGCTAAAGCCCCGCTGCTGGCGTGCCAGATAATAATCCATCGCCATTTCCAGCCGCTGCTGTTGTGACTGCAGCTGACGCAGAAGTTCAAGCTGATTACGGCTGACAATCTCTGCCGCGGCAGAAGGCGTTGGCGCGCGCAGGTCCGCAACAAAATCGGCAATAGTCACGTCGGTTTCATGGCCCACCGCGCTGACCACGGGAATGCGACTGGCAAAAATCGCACGCGCGACTCGCTCGTCGTTAAAACTCCACAGATCTTCCAGCGAACCGCCGCCGCGCCCCACGATGAGCACGTCGCACTCTGCACGCTGGTTCGCAAGCTCAATGGCGCGCACGACAGCGGCAGGCGCATCCACGCCCTGTACGGCGGTGGGGTAAATCACCACAGGCAATGACGGATCGCGACGATGCAGCACACGCAGCACATCGTGCAGGGCTGCACCGGTCGCGGAGGTAATAACGCCAACCTGTTTAGCCGGTTGGGGCAAGGGTTTTTTGTGCCCGGGCTCGAATAAGCCTTCCTGTGCCAGCTTAGCTTTCAACTGCTCAAACTGCTGCTGCAACAGACCTTCACCAGCGGGATGCATGCTTTCAATAATCAGCTGATAATCGCCGCGCGGTTCATACAAGGTGATGTTCGCGCGCACCAGGACCTGCTGACCGTGCTGAGGACGAAACGTGACGCGACGATTGCCATTGCGGAACATGGCACAGCGTACCTGTGCGCCATCATCTTTTAGGGTGAAGTACCAGTGACCCGAGGCAGGCTGGGTGAAATTGGAGATCTCGGCACTGAGCCAAACCAAACCCATCTCATTTTCCAGCAGCTGACGCACTGTGGTATTGAGACGGCTGACGGTAAAAATATTGGCGTTTGGCGGCAGCGACATGTGACGAAGATCAAATTCCAAATCAGTAGGTTAATCAGTCGATACTACATTGCTGATTGTGCGGATCAAGACTTTTTATTAAATAATAGTGGAGGCAATCGATTACGGCCTGTATAATGCCGCGGCAATATTTTATCTATTCTCACGCACCCAAGGTGGAGTATTGCCATGTTAAGAATCGCTAAAGAAGCACTCACTTTTGACGACGTCCTGCTCGTTCCTGCACACTCCACCGTCCTGCCGAATACGGCCGATCTCAGCACTCAACTGACCAAAAACATTCGTCTGAACATTCCAATGCTTTCTGCTGCGATGGATACCGTGACCGAAGCGGGTCTGGCTATTGCGCTGGCGCAAGAGGGCGGTCTGGGCTTCATTCACAAAAATATGTCGATTGAGCGCCAGGCAGATGAAGTGCGTAAGGTTAAAAAGCATGAAAGCGGCGTGGTCACCGAACCGCAGACCGTGTTGCCAACCACCACGCTGGCAGAAGTCAAAGAGCTGACCGAACGTAACGGCTTTGCCGGCTATCCGGTGGTGAACGCGGACAACGAACTGGTGGGCATTATCACCGGTCGCGATGTGCGCTTCGTCACCGATCTTACCCAGCCCGTCACTGCCGTTATGACGCCGAAAGAACGTCTGGTTACAGTGAAAGAGGGCGAAGCCCGTGATGTCGTGCTGCACAGAATGCATGAAAAGCGTGTAGAAAAAGCGCTGGTCGTGGATGACAGTTTCCACCTGCTGGGCATGATCACCGTTAAAGACTTCCAGAAAGCCGAACGTAAACCTAACGCCTGTAAAGATGCGCAGGGTCGTCTGCGCGTTGGTGCCGCCGTGGGTGCAGGTGCGGGCAATGAAGAGCGCGTGGATGCCCTGGTTGCAGCGGGTGTGGACGTACTGCTTATTGATTCGTCGCATGGCCACTCCGAAGGCGTGCTGCAACGTATTCGCGAAACCCGCGCTAAATATCCTGAGCTTGAAATCGTCGGCGGCAACGTCGCGACGGGTGCAGGTGCGCTGGCGCTGGTTGAAGCTGGCGTGAGCGCGGTCAAAGTCGGTATCGGCCCAGGCTCAATTTGTACCACTCGTATTGTTACCGGTGTGGGTGTACCTCAGATTACCGCCGTTTCTGACGCCGTTGCCGCGCTGGAAGGCACGGGCATTCCGGTTATCGCGGACGGCGGGATTCGTTTCTCTGGTGATATCGCTAAGGCGATTGCGGCGGGCGCGTCCTGTGTGATGGTGGGATCGATGCTGGCAGGTACTGAAGAATCGCCGGGTGAAATCGAACTTTACCAGGGCCGTTCTTTTAAATCCTACCGTGGAATGGGCTCGCTGGGCGCGATGTCTAAAGGATCATCAGACCGCTACTTCCAGACCGATAACGCTGCTGACAAGCTGGTGCCAGAAGGTATCGAAGGCCGCGTGGCCTATAAAGGCCGCCTGAAAGAGATCGTGCATCAGCAAATGGGCGGCCTGCGCTCCTGTATGGGCCTGACCGGCTGCCAGACCATTGATGACCTGCGCACCAAAGCCGAATTCGTGCGTATCAGCGGTGCGGGCATCAATGAAAGCCACGTGCATGATGTGACCATCACCAAAGAGTCACCAAACTACCGCATGGGTTCATAACCCCGTAAGATTTCCCGCCCGGCAACAGCCGGGCGCTTTACTTAAAGTCACCGTTCTGGAAACCCCTCAATGACGACGGAAAATATCCATAAGCACCGCATTCTGATTCTCGATTTTGGTTCTCAATATACTCAGTTGGTCGCGCGCCGCGTACGTGAGCTTGGCGTGTACTGTGAACTCTGGGCGTGGGATGTCACCGAAGCGCAGATTCGCCAGTTCAATCCAAGCGGCATCATCCTGTCTGGCGGCCCGGAAAGTACCACCGAAAACGACAGCCCGCGCGCACCTGACTATGTGTTTACCGCGGGTGTACCGGTTCTGGGTGTATGTTACGGCATGCAAACCATGGCGATGCAGTTGGGTGGCAAGGTGGAAGGGTCCAACGAGCGCGAGTTTGGCTATGCGCAGGTTGAAGTCAACACCGCAAGCGCGCTGATTCGCGATATCGAAGATGCCATCAGCGCGGCCGGTAAACCGCTGCTGGATGTCTGGATGAGCCACGGCGATAAAGTGACTGCTATCCCTGATGGTTTTGTTACGGTCGCCAGCACAGAAACCTGTCCGTTTGCCATCATGGCTAACGAAGAGAAACGCTTCTATGGCGTGCAGTTCCACCCGGAAGTCACGCACACGCGTCAGGGACTGCGCATGCTGGAACGTTTCGTGATGGATATTTGTGAATGTGAAGCGCTCTGGACACCGGCGAAAATCATTGAGGATGCCGTCGAGCGTCTGCGTGTGCAGGTCGGCAACGACAAAGTGATCCTGGGCTTATCCGGCGGTGTGGATTCGTCAGTGACTGCCATGCTGCTGCATCGCGCCATCGGTAAAAACCTGACCTGCGTATTCGTGGATAACGGGCTGCTGCGCCTGAACGAAGCTGAGCAGGTGCTGGACATGTTCGGCGACCATTTTGGTCTGAATATTGTGCACGTTGACGGTGAAGCACGTTTCCTGGATGCCCTGGCAGGGGAAAACGATCCGGAAGCGAAGCGCAAAATCATTGGCCGCGTTTTCGTCGAAGTGTTTGACGAGCAGGCACTGCGCCTGCAGGACGTGAAGTGGCTGGCGCAGGGCACTATTTATCCTGACGTGATTGAATCCGCTGCCTCTGCTACCGGTAAAGCGCACGTGATCAAGTCGCACCACAACGTGGGTGGCCTGCCAAAAGAGATGAAGATGGGCCTGGTCGAGCCGCTGCGCGAGCTGTTTAAAGACGAAGTGCGCAAGATCGGTCTGGAGTTAGGTCTGCCTTACGATATGCTCTATCGCCATCCGTTCCCGGGGCCTGGCCTTGGCGTGCGCGTGCTGGGTGAAGTGAAGAAAGAGTATTGTGATCTGCTGCGTCGCGCAGATGCCATCTTTATTGAAGAGCTGCACAAAGCCGACCTCTACAACAAAGTCAGCCAGGCCTTTACCGTGTTCCTGCCTGTGCGTTCCGTTGGCGTGATGGGCGATGGCCGCAAATATGACTGGGTTGTCTCACTGCGTGCGGTCGAAACCATCGACTTCATGACCGCCCACTGGGCGCACCTGCCGTATGACTTCCTGGGCCGCGTATCCAATCGCATTATCAACGAAGTTAACGGCATTTCCCGGGTAGTTTATGATATTTCGGGCAAGCCACCGGCGACGATTGAGTGGGAATGATTTACAGCCTTTTGCTGACGATTGACACCGAACTGTAAAAACCTTGAGCCATCAGCCTTTGCTGGTGGCTTTTTCTTTTTATCCATTGCTGAAAGACTCGATTTAGCGTCGGTAATAATTTTTGCCTTATCGGCATGCTGAAGAGCCTGAAAATAGCTCTAAAACTGTACATTATCATCAAAACTTCTCTATGCAGTGCACAACTGAAAACTTACTGCAACGCCATTCAGCTTTACAATCGTTTCGTGGGGGAGATGACAGGGAAAGGAGTCAGGCGCAGATTATCTGCATGCAGCTTACATCATCGATTGTCCTGATTATTTAGCTCAGGCTATTGCAGATGTTGAAAGTAGCTGCGGTAGTTTTATATGATGGCTGATATAATATCGTGCTTCAATGTTACAGTGTTGAATCATGCTGCATACTATTTATGTTTTAACAATATTAGCATAACGGATTAAGAATTTTCTGTAAACGTAGTATGAACCCCACATACCCACAAGAAATATGTGATTAATAGAATCCATAACGGTACTATCATTACATATTTTATCAGCTTGATAGCAGTATTAGGCACTTAATCGTTAAGTACGCACTACATTTACGCTGGATGTTTCAACTCAATCTCGGTTGGTTATGTTTCAAGGAGGTAATGAATGTTTAACCGCATTACAGTAATCCCGCCAGCAGGCGCGGAGTCCTTGCTGTTCTGGAAATTGAATGGTACAGAAGTAATGTCCCGATCATTCACCCTGAACGTTACTATGCTCAGCCAAGATGAAAATATTGATCGTAAAGCGCTACTTGGAAAATCGTTGACAGTGTTCGTTCCCACTCAGAGTCTGCAGCCTCGTTATTTCAACGGTAAAATAACGGAGGTAAACCTTCAGGGGACTGAGCTGAACGGGATTCGTTATGCGGTTTATCTCTTCAAAATTGAATCTGATTTATGGCCACTACTCCGAAATCGAGATCAGCGTATTTTTCAGAATCAGCGGGTTCCTGATATTGTTAAGACCATCCTGTCCGAATATGATGTACAGGTTGAAGACAAGCTTACTGGCGAATACCGTAACTGGGAATATTGTGTTCAGTATCAGGAGAGTAGCTACGAATTTATTTCACGGTTGATGGAACTTGAAGGAATATATTTCTTTTTCCGACACGATGCGGAATCGCATACGCTTGTGCTAATGGATTCAGCAGTGAGTCATCAACCTTTCAATGGTTATGAAGTTATTCCTTACCATATCAGCCCGTCAGGTGGTACAACCAGTGAGGAAGGCATAGGGAAATGGGCTATAAGTGAACGAGTAATGCCAGGTCTTTACAGCATAGATGACTATGATTTTAGGAAACCTCATGCCTGGATGTTTCAGGCTCGGCAGAACCCCGCTTCACCCTCGCCAGGTCAAATAGATTATTATGAGTGGCCGGGAAGATTTGTTGATCAGCAGCATGGTGAATTTTATGCACGTATTCGCCAGGAAGAATGGCAGGCAGAACAGCAACGCGTTGATGCTTCCGGTACGGCACTTGGCATTGCGCCAGGATACACTTTTACTCTCTCTGCGCCGCCCTATAAAGCTAATAGTAATGAATACCTTGTTGTCAGCGCAGATTATACATTTGAAGAAAACAGCTATGCTAGCGGTAGCGTCACCGATAGTATCCATAAGATAAATTTTGCAGTGATTCCTGCAGATATTAATTTTCGCTCGCAACAACGAACAGAATGGCCACGAACCCATGGGCCGCAAACAGCTCGCGTCGTTGGACCTGTTGGAGAGACCATCTGGACTGACAGGTATGGTAGGGTAAAAGTGAAGTTTCACTGGGACAGGCATGCCAAAGGCGATGACACTAGCTCTTGCTGGGTTCGTGTATCAAGTGCATGGGCTGGTCAGGGCTTTGGCGGTGTACAAGTACCTCGAGTTGGAGACGAAGTCGTTATCGCCTTTATTAAGGGCGATCCAGACAGGCCAATAATTACTGGACGAGTATATACCTAAGCCAGTATGCCTCCGTGGGAATTGCCAGCCGCCGCGACAGTGATGGGTTTTATGACTCGAAGTAAAGATGGTAATAAAGACAATGCCAGCCACCTTTTTTTTGAAGATAATCCAGGTTATGAACTTGTTGATTTGCATTCAGAAAAGGATATGAAGGTTTCAGTTGAAAATGATCAGAACGTAAGTATTGATGGCAACCGTAACACCGCGATAAAAAAAGAACAAAACGATAATATTTCCGGGGATGCAACCTTTCATTATCACCAAAAGCGTACGACTACCGTTGATAATATCGAAACGAAAAACTTCAATAATGGTGAGCACACGACTATACAAAAAGGAAGAACGCTAAAAGTCTTAGATGGTGGAGATACCGTCGAGGTAACAAGTTACCGTGATACTACCATTAACGGTAGAGAGTCCCATCACGTAACCGGCAAACTGACAGAAACGTATAATCAGGGCTTGAATACGACCATCGATAGTGGTGGTAAAGTTGAAACCATTAATGACGGTGTACTAGTAAATATTAATAGCGGAAACTGGACGCAGAACGTTAATGACGGCACTATCACTATATATAGTCCGCATGATATTACCTTACGTAGCACCACGAAAATAAACCTTGACGCACCAAATATTAAAAGCAAAGCAAAAGCTCATAATGAAAGTTTTACTGGAAACTCTTTCAGCGTTACTGGGTTTTCAGAAAGTTTTACTGGCGCTTCTTTTGGCTTTACGACCTCAACAATTAGTACATCCGTCATGAGTGTGTCAGTTGGTGCATTTTCAATAAAAAACAAACCTTTCGAGCTTAAACGCCACGACAATAAAATTCAGTTTGTTAGTGGAACAGAAACAACACTATCTAGTTTTCGCTCTTTTCTGAGCGCGTTAACCACTTTTGTTTAAGAAGATGAAAATGGCAAATTTAGCTATGTGGAGTCTGATAATCGCAACGGCGATTATTGTAATGATCGTTATTATTGGCATTCGCAATTCCGTTTTGGCGGCACGCGGCAATGAGTCCACAATGCAGGATGGTACGGAAACGACGGCCCTAATTATTAATGCAGTGCAGCATCGCAATCAGAATGCTGAGGGACGCCTCTCAATCAATCTTACCGTCGAATTCACCGCTGGGACTGAAAAAATCCTGACGCAAAAAGACGTAGTGGTGAAAATTTTCAATGCAGATGAGTTCAAGCCGGGACGGCAGGTGACTATACGTTATAGAAATGACTCGCCGTCGAAAATCGTGGTGTTGGGCAACGAAATTAATTAAAACTCAATATAATCAGGGAGTTAAGTTTAACCGATGTGTAAGCATGGCTTTCATTACAGAGGTAATCTGTTGGATTTTAACGCCCATAATAAGTAGGACCGGCATGAGTATCTAAAAAACGACAGATAACGGCTTGTGCCATTATGAGAAAACCAATACCCGAATTTATAATCGACTTATTAAGAAAAAAGCCCCTTTGGTAGCTTTGAGACAAATAAATAACCAGCCGTTATTCTTCGGCTGGTCAAACGTTATCGTTTACATTAATGTTGTTCTGGCCACAATTTTTTATGAGCCATCTTATCTCTGGAAAGAAATGAACTTATTTTAAATGTTCCTTCAATTCCGCTGACGCCTGGCCAATCGCCGTACGCACGGTAGGCTCTTTACTCAAGGCATTCAGCAAACCAAAGTCGTGAATCATGCCGTTATAGCGGGTAACCGTCACCGGTACACCGGCGGCATCCAGCTTACGACCAAAGGCTTCACCTTCATCGCGCAGCACGTCGAGTTCGGCAGTCTGAATTAGCGTTGGCGGTAAACCTGCCAGTTGTGCCTCAGTGGCACGCAGCGGAGAAGCCAGAATGTTATTCCGATCTTTATCTGACGTGGTGTAGTTATCCCAGAACCACTTCATCATGTTTCGGGTCAGGAAATAGCCGTTGGCGAATTGCTGATAAG
>JACCDS011291670.1_pt1 | contig 14763 bp, 15 predicted proteins | sample 7446441 | NCBI WGS metagenome assembly JACCDS01 (sample SAMN15323445, study PRJNA562643) | freshwater metagenome | isolation source: river surface water | place: USA:Blue River Watershed | collected 2017-08-17 | reverse complement strand
TCTTTGTCACTGTCGGTCAGGAGGAATCCTTGTATCAGCAGTTTCAGGGGATGTGTCGGCGGTTTTGGGGGTTGTTCCAACAGCAGCCGGAGATGATTTTAAGCAAGGGGCAATTTGATCACTTGCCTGCGGACTCGTTGCGCAGTCGTCACGAAGAGGCAAAAGTGGTGTTGGCACCGCTGTTCACCTTTTTTATTCGCGGTCGTGAGCAGCAGGTATTAAAGGATTTTCCGGATGAAATTTTATTCTCGTTGGCCTTTGAAACCTATTTTGAAATTGCGCGCAAATCCCTTCAGGGGTTTGTTTGCGTTGACGATGAAATGCTGGAACAAATTATCAGTGCCAGTTGGGATGCCATTGCAAAAAAACCGGTAGGCTGAGCAGCGTCATTCAGTAATAAAAACGGCGAGTCATTTCTGGCTCGCCGTTTTTTTATTGCTGGATTCGGATAATCGACATCAGTTTATTTCAAGTGACCAAGGTTTTTCTGCACGATTTGCAGGATTGGCTTAAATACCTTGGGCGCTCCGCACACTATGTGGCCGGTTTCCAAATAATCTGCACCGCCATTAAAGTCGCTGATCAAGCCGCCTGCTTCTTTAACCAGCAAAATGCCGCCAGCAATATCCCATTCGTTTAAATTCATTTCCCAGAAGGCATCAAAACGGCCCGCTGCGACATAAGCCAAATCCAGCGCCGCAGAACCACAGCGACGAATACCGGAGGTTTGTCCGGCAATTTCCTGTACACAGGCGAGGTAGGGGCCAATGTGTTCCAGTGCATAACCGCTGAATGGAATACCGGTGCCAATCAGTGCGCCTTCAAGGCTGCGACGAGTAGAAACACGCAAACGGCGACCATTCAGTGCTGCACCACGGCCGCGGCTGGCGGTAAATTCTTCGCGTTTAATCGGGTCGATAACAACGGCGTGTTCGATCTGGCCTTTGTATTTGCAAGCGATGGAGATAGAGAAGTGAGGAACCCCATGAATAAAATTGGTGGTGCCGTCCAGCGGGTCAATAATCCATTCGTAGTCAGGATTCTTACCGGGTTGATGTCCGCCTTCTTCACCGCGGATGCTGTGATCGGGGTAGGCTTTACGGAGGTGGTAAATGATTTCTTTTTCCGCGGCTTTATCAACTTCAGTGACATAGTCGTTGCGGCTTTTGGTTTCGATTGTCAGCAAATCAACGCGTTCAAAGGCGCGTTCAATCAATTCGGCAGCTTTGCGACCAGCGCGCAAAGCAATCGTTAACATGGGTTCCATAAAGCACCAATTAATGGGCTGCTGCAGTATCACTGTTGATACGCGCGGGCCAGATTGTTCAGGGGGTGGGGATTGTAAAAGAGCGCGGCCGCAGGTGTCATAAGCACCTCTCGCCAAGGGCGCGCAGTATAGCGGTAAGTCGTCACTAGAGGCTAGTCATAAGTGACTGTATACTGCGCGCCTTTTTGTTAATTGCGCCTGTTGTTGCGCGCCAGTCACCGAGAATTGCCTATGTCAGCCCAGCCTTTTGCCAACATCCGTATCGTTTTGGTTAACACCAGTCACCCCGGCAATATCGGCGGCGCGGCGCGGGCGATGAAAAATATGGGCTTGTCGCGCCTGTATTTGGTCGCCCCGCAGGAATACCCATCAGATAAAGCCGTATGGCGCTCCGCCGGTGCAACAGATGTGCTGGATAACGCCGTTGTCGTTGAGACACTGGATGAAGCGATTGCCGGGTGCAGCCTGGTGGTGGGTACCAGCGCCCGCGAACGTCGTATCCCCTGGCCCTTGCTTGATCCGCGCCAATGCGGTGAGAGTGTCTGGGCAGAGGCGGCCAGCCATGAGGTGGCATTGGTGTTTGGTCGCGAAGATCGCGGCTTGACCAATGAGGAACTGCACAAGTGCAACTATCATGTGCATATCCCCGCCAATCCTGACTATAGCTCGCTCAATCTGGCAACCGCCGTGCAGGTAATTAGCTACGAAATTCGTATGGCTTACCTATTGGCTGCAGAAGGAAAGACTTTGCCCCAGCATCAATGGGATATGCCCCCCGTTGAAGCCCAGGCGATGGAGAGTTACTACGAGCATTTGGAGCAAACTCTGGCCGAATTGGATTTTCTGGATCGCGACAACCCCAAGCAGACCATGACCCGGTTACGTCGCCTTTATAACCGTATTCGCATGGATCAAATGGAGCTGAATATTCTGCGAGGTGTGCTGACCGCCGTGCAAAATTATGTCCACTACAGCGGGAAAGTGATGACCAAGTTTGGTCTCAAACCTGGCCTGGATAGCATGCGCGACCTCACCAAAGAGGTCAAACCGAGAGATAAATCGGCTGAATAGCCCAATAAAATCAAAAGGATAGTAGGGCTGGCCGATAATGGGTGTTGGAAAAACGCTAATACCTGAGTAAAATAGTCGGAATTAAATCGGCGGGCGATTATTATCCGCTATCGCTAACCACGCCTTCCACTGGCGCCTTGTTGCTACGGGGTTCAGCTGCATGAGACTCACCACCAAAGGACGTTATGCCGTGACGGCAATGCTGGACCTGGCACTGCACAGTGATCAGGGGCCTGTCAGCCTTGCGGATATCTCTGTACGACAGGGAATTTCTCTGTCGTATCTGGAGCAACTTTTCGCCCGTTTGCGTCAATTCAAATTAGTGAAAAGCGTGCGTGGCCCGGGTGGTGGTTATCAGTTGATGGGTAGCACAACGGAGATCTCCGTTGCGCAAGTGGTCGATGCCGTCAGTGAATCCCTGGATGCAACTCGCTGTGAAGGAAAAGGTAACTGTCATGAAGGCGAGGTGTGTTTAACCCATCATTTGTGGGAAAACCTGAGTGAGCAAATCCACCGTTTCCTCAGCGATATCACCCTCGCTGATCTGGTGGCCCGCAAGGATATTCGCGCCGTGAGTGAGCGCCAGAATCAGCGGCTTTTATCGGCCCAACATGACAACAGCCATATTGCGGTGAGTGAAATTAATTAATCGCACCAGCCCAACCATTTTAGTCTCAAGGTATTCAAGGTTTTGCGTAAACCCGTTTATTTAGATTATGCCGCCACTACGCCAGTGGCCCCTGAAGTCGCTACGCGCATGGCGCAATGCCTGACGCTGGAGGGGAATTTTGCCAACCCTGCGTCCCGCTCCCATGTCTATGGTTGGCAAGCAGAAGAATTGGTAGAAGAGGCGCGGGCTCAGGTTGCGCAATTAATTAACGCTGATCCGCGCGAAATTGTATGGACCAGCGGCGCCACCGAGGCTAATAACCTTGCACTCAAAGGAATTGCAGAAAGCTATCGTGCGGCCCATCCGCAGGGTGGCCATATTGTTGTTTCAGCAATAGAACACAAAGCCGTACTCGACCCTGTGGCATGGCTTGAACATCAGGGGTTTAGCGTTACCCGGTTAGTGCCAACGCCAGAGGGGATAGTCACTGGCGATGCACTCACTGCCGCACTGCGGGCGGATACGTTTTTAGTGAGCATCATGCAGGTCAACAATGAGCTGGGCTGCATCAATGATATTCAGTCCCTGGCGGCGATCTGTAATGCCCGTGACATTTTATTTCATTGCGATGCGGCGCAAAGTGCCGGAAAAATCGCAATCGATGTCAGGGCGCTGAATGTGGATTTGCTCTCGCTCTCAGCGCATAAATTTTATGGTCCCAAGGGTGTTGGTGCGCTGTATGTGAAGCGTGCAGCCAATGTAAAAGTGAGCGCACAAATTCACGGTGGTGGACACGAGCGCGGTATGCGTTCCGGCACCCTGGCAACCCATCAGCTAGTTGGAATGGGGGAGGCGGCCAAATTGGCGCAGGCGCATCTTGTTGCGGATGCTGAACGTATCAAAGCTCTGCGCGATCATTTATGGCAGGCAATCGCGTCCTTGCCCGGTGTAACACGCAATGGTTCCAGCAGTGCCTGCGTGAGTGGCATCTTGAATGTCGCCTTTGGCAATGCTGATGGCGAAATGTTGTTGCTGTCGCTGCGTGAATTGGCTATTTCCAGTGGGTCAGCGTGCAATTCAGCCAGTATGTCACCCAGCTATGTGCTCAAAGCCATAGGGCTGAGCGATGCGGCAGCTCAAGCATCGTTGCGTTTTAGTATTGGCCGTTATACCACGGCTGAAGAAATTGAATTTGCGATTGAACATCTGCGCAGTGTGATCAGCAAACTGCAAAAGGCCTAGTGTTTTCAGGTCGCCGCAAACAAGGTAATTATCATGTCTGAACAAGTCGAACAGCTCATCAAAAAAGAATATGCCGCTGGTTTTCATACGGCGATTGATGCAGAAACCTTGCCTCCTGGCTTAAACGAAGATGTGATTCGTTTTATTTCCGCCAAGAAAAATGAGCCAGAGTGGTTGCTGGAATGGCGCCTTAAGGCCTATCAGTCATGGCTTGAGATGAGCGAGCCGGAGTGGGCTCACGTTAAATATGACGATATCGATTTTCAGGCGGTGTCCTATTACTCCGCGCCAAAATCCATGGATTCCAAACCCAAAAGTCTGGATGAAGTTGACCCGGAATTACTGCGCACCTACGAAAAGCTTGGCATTCCCTTGCATGAGCAAGCGGCATTAGCGGGCGTTGCCATGGATGTGGTGTTTGACTCTGTGTCAGTCGTGACAACCTTTCGTGAAAAATTACTCGAAGTCGGTGTGATTTTTTGTTCAATCAGCGAAGCGGTGCATAAGTATCCCGAGCTGGTTAAAAAATACATTGGCTCTGTAGTGCCGCAAAAAGACAACTACTATGCCGCGCTAAATTCAGCCGTCTTCTCAGATGGTTCCTTTGTATACATTCCCAAAGGCGTGCGCTGCCCAATGGAGTTGTCTACCTACTTTCGCATCAACGAGCAAAATACCGGTCAGTTTGAGCGCACATTGATTGTTGCTGACGAAGGCTCCCATGTGAGTTATCTCGAAGGCTGTACGGCCCCCATGCGCGATGAAAACCAATTGCATGCGGCGGTTGTTGAATTGATCGCGTTGGATAACGCCGAAATCAAATATTCAACAGTGCAAAACTGGTACCCGGGTAACGAAGAAGGCAAGGGCGGTATTTACAACTTTGTGACCAAGCGCGGTGTATGTCACACCAATGCCAAAATTTCCTGGACGCAAGTTGAGACAGGTTCTGCCGTCACCTGGAAATACCCCAGCTGTATTTTGCGTGGCGATAACAGCGTAGGCGAATTTTATTCCGTAGCCTTGACCAATAATTATCAGCAGGCCGATACCGGCACCAAGATGATTCACATCGGCAAAAACACTCGCTCGACTATTATCTCCAAGGGTATTTCGGCAGGTAAAAGTTCCAACGCTTATCGCGGTTTGGTGCGCATCAATCCGGGCGCCGAAGGTGCGCGCAATTACACCCAGTGTGATTCGCTATTGATCGGTGATAAATGCGGCGCGCATACCTTTCCTTATATCGAAAGCAGAAATCCCTCAGCAGTTATTGAGCACGAAGCGACTACATCAAAAGTCAGTGAAGACCAGATGTTTTTGTGCCAGCAGCGCGGGTTGGATGCAGAGAAGGCCGTTTCCATGATTGTGAATGGTTTCTGCCGCGAAGTATTTAAAGAGTTACCCATGGAATTTGCCGTAGAGGCTGGAAAATTGCTGGAAGTGAGCCTTGAAGGTTCTGTTGGTTAGTCGGGTGATAAGGCTTTGCCTGTGAGCATTTTTTTGGCAATCCAAAAAACGCGCTCCTACAAAAACCAGAAATTGAATTTACCGTGTTAGAAATTATCGGACTGAAAATTTATGTTATGCATTACTGATTTGTTTGCACGCGTTGAAGATAAAGAAATTATCAAAGGGTTGAACCTGACCATCAAACCCGGCGAGGTTCACGCCATTATGGGGCCTAACGGTGCGGGCAAAAGTACATTGGGTAACGTGCTTTCAGGTCGTGACGGTTATGAAGCAACGGCCGGTACAGTCAGCTTCAACGGCAAAGATTTATTCGAACTGGACATTGAAGAGCGCGCGCGTGAAGGGTTGTTTCTGGCGTTCCAATATCCGGTGGAAATTCCCGGTGTAAGCAACATGGAATTTTTGAAGGCTGCCGTTGATGCCAAGCGCAAGCATCATGGTCAGCCGGAACTGTCAGCCATTGAATTTATGAAAATGGCGCGCGAAGCCAGCAAGCGCGTTAATCTGGACCAGGCTTTTTTAAAGCGCGGTGTGAATGAAGGCTTTTCCGGTGGCGAGAAAAAGCGCAACGAAATTATGCAAATGATGTTGCTTGAGCCGAGCTTGTGCATCCTTGATGAAACCGACTCCGGTTTGGATATTGATGCCCTGCAAGTTGTTGCCAGTGGTGTCAATGCAATGCGTTCACCGGAGCGCAGCTTTATTGTTGTGACCCACTACCAGCGTCTGCTGGATTACATAGTGCCGGATTATGTCCACGTATTAGCCAATGGGCGTATTGTTAAAACCGGTGGTAAAGAGCTGGCGCTGGAGCTGGAAGAAAAAGGCTATAGCTGGCTTGAAACCGAGGCCGTATAACCATGACCGATTTTCAACAACAGGCGATCAAACTAGCCGCGCAACAACAGCCTTTGGCATGGTTGGAGCATTTCCGTGCACTGGCTGCCAATGAGTGGTTGGCTCAGCCCTGGCCTACACGCAAAACAGAGCATTGGAAATACACACCGCTTCAGGGGTTGCAGAAAACACAACTGACTTCCTGGGGGGGTACTGGTATTGCGGCAAATCATGTGCAAAGCGAGTTTATTCCGCTGGATGCGCATCGCTTGGTATTTGTGAATGGCGTACTGGATGTTGCCAACTCAACGATGGAATCAACTTATCTGGTGCGTTTTTCACAGGCCAGTGCAGAGCAGCAGGCATTAATCCAAACCCATTTGGGCAAGATTGTGGAGGGCGAACGCCATTTGTTTGCCACCTTGAATAATGCCTGGCTGGATGATGGTGTATTGCTGCATGTGCCGCGCAACCAACGACTCGATAAGCCGGTTTATATCGTCAATATCGCAACGGATACTTGTGCGGCCAATCAGCGGTTGTTGATTGTGCTGGATGACAATGCTCAAGCGGAAGTGATTGAGCATTATTTTTCGCAGGCGGATATTCAGGACGGTTTTGCCAACTCGCTGACTGAAATCCACATCGGCGATGGCGCTCAGCTGCAGCATTATCGACTTAATCTTGAAGCCGAACAGGCTCAGCACATTGGTGCTGTGCATGTGAATTTGCAGCGCAATGCACGCCTGCGCGGATTCGCCTTGGCGTTGGGTGCCCGTGTGATGCGGATTGATTACCAAATCAATCACCGCGGCCAAGGGGCCGAGCTGGATTTGCAGGGTATTTACGTGCCGCGCAACCAGCAGGTTGTGGATTATCACACCAATGTTTGCCACTGGGTTCCTCACTGCACGTCCAATGAAGTATTTCGCGGCATTATCAGCGATTCGGCTCAAGCTATTTTTAATGGCCGTATCTACATTCACAAAGACGCACAAAAAACCTTGGCCGAGTTGAGCAATAAAAATTTGCTGACATCCAACAAAGCAGAAATTAATACCAAACCCGAGTTGGAAATTTATGCCGACGATGTGAAATGTGCTCATGGTGCAACGATTAGCCAGCTCAATGAAAATGCGCGTTATTACTTGCAAAGTCGTGGACTGTCGCGTGCAGATGCGGATGTCATGTTGAGTTTTGGTTTTATCAATGAGTTGCTGGAACAGATTGCCCAGCCAGCAGTGCACGATTATCTGCAGCCGCGCCTTGCGGCCCTGTTTGGGCGCGATATGAGTTTGCATACCGCTGCCGGTATGGCGGAGCTGGGCAATGACTAAATCCGGATTCGATGTAGAGCGGATTCGCGCTGACTTTCCGATCTTGCATCAGCAAGTAAATGGTCAGCCGCTGGTGTATTTGGATAATGCGGCAACAACGCAAAAACCGGAGCAGGTGATAGCTGCAATCAGTGATTACTATCGCACGGACAACAGCAATGTGCATCGCGGTGCTCATGCTCTGGCGGATCGCGCCACAGTAAAGTTTGAAGCGGCGCGCGAAAAAGTAGCGCAATTTTTAAATGCACCCGCGGCAAAACAAATTATATGGACTCGAGGCACCACAGAAAGTATTAATTTGGTTGCTGCCTCTTGGGGTAAGGCTAATTTAAAACCGGGTGACCGGATTCTGGTATCGGCGATGGAGCATCACGCCAATATAGTGCCCTGGCAATTTGCTGCCCAGGCTACAGGCGCGACGCTTGAACCTATTCCCGTGGATGCCCATGGCAATATCAATATGCTGGCGTTCGATAGCATGTTGGATTCCCATGTGAAAATGGTTGCCGTAGGGCATGTTTCCAATGCAATGGGAACCATTAACCCGATCGAGAAAATCATTACTCTGGCCCATGCGGTGGGGGCGCGAGTGCTGATTGATGGCGCGCAAGCGGTGAGCCATTGGGCGGTGGATGTGCAGAAACTCAATTGTGATTTTTATGTTTTTTCTGCCCACAAATTATTTGGCCCAACAGGCTTGGGTGTGCTCTACGGTAAGGAAGATTTACTCAACTCCATGCCGCCTTATCAGGGCGGTGGGGAGATGATCGAAACTGTTTCTTTTGCGGGCACAACATTTAATCAGTTGCCTTATAAGTTTGAAGCGGGCACACCGGATATTGCCGGTGCGATTGGCTTGGGAGCCGCGATTGATTATTTAAATGCACTGGATCGCGTTGCTGCCGCTGAGCATGAGCAGGCATTATTGGCTTATGCAGAAGAAAAAGCGCGTGCAACATCGGGGCTGACATTGGTGGGCACTGCGCCCCACAAAACCTCGGTAATGAGTTTTTTAATTGATGGTGCCCATCCTGCAGATGTGGGAGTGTTGCTTGATAAGCAAGGCGTTGCCGTGCGCACAGGCAATCACTGCGCCCAGCCAATCATGGATCAGTTTGCCATTCCGGGTACTGTGCGCGCGAGTTTCAGTTTTTATAACACCTTTGCTGAGGTGGATCGTTTATTCGCAGCGATTGAAAAAGCAAAAACGTTTTTAGTCTGATGATGGCTTCTATCATCCTGAGTAATTGTGATGTTTGTCGGAGTAGATCATGAGTATCGCTTCATTTGACCCGCAACAAGACACTGTCGTTGTTACGCCTGCGGCAGCGGCGCACTTCAAGCGTCAGCTCAGCACCAGTAAAGAACCTGCAACGGCGGTTAGGCTGAGTGTTAAGCAGAGCGGCTGCACTGGCTGGAAATATGTTGTTGATCTGGTGGCTGAAGGTAAGCCCGATGATTTGCATGTGCCCTTGGCAGACGGTGTTGAATTGTTGGTGGACGTGAACAGCCTGTCGGTGGTTAGTGGTACGGAAATCGATTATGTGACTGAAGGTGTGAATCGCCAGCTTCGGTTCAATAATCCGCGCGTTAAGGATTATTGCGGCTGTGGTGAAAGTTTTAGTGTTAATTAACGGGCGCTGTGCCTAGAGAATTTCTATGTCTGAAAGACGCATGGTGGTTGCCCAAACGGATTGCCCCGCACGGCGCGTGCCCGATGGGACGCCATTGACTATCCCCGAAGGGACCTTTGTCACCATCACCCAGGCATTGGGTGGCAATTACACGCTGACTTATCACGGGCAAATGGTGAGAGTTGATGGGACCGATGCCCATCGACTGGGTTTGGAGTCTACTCATATTGAGTTTCCCGCGCCGCTTGATGATCAAATTATCGAAGCACAGGTCTGGCAGGCGCTGGGCAGTGTCTATGACCCGGAAATTCCGGTTGATCTGGTGAATTTGGGGCTTATCTACGCCGTGAAAATAGACCAGCAGGCCAAGCAGGTTGATATACAGATGACCCTTACCGCACCTGCTTGTGGTATGGGGCCGGTATTGGTTGGCGATGTCGAGTACCGTGTGCGCTTGGTGCCCAATGTCAAATCCGTCAAGGTTGAACTGGTGTTCGATCCGCCATGGCAACGCCATATGATGAGCGAAGAGGCTCAATTGCAAACCGGTATGTTTTACTGAGTTGCCTGTTTACTGATTGCTACCGCCAGGAATACATATGACCCAATTTGGTATAGATGTCACGGCTGAGGATATTGTCGATACCCTCGGCTTCTTTGATAACTGGGAAGAGCGCTACAAGTACATTATTGACCTGGGCAAAGAGCTGCCACCAATGGATAGTGCATTGCGCAATGACCAATATTTGGTTCGCGGTTGTCAGAGCCAGGTATGGCTAGTGGATGAGTGGCGTGACGGAAAGCTATTTTTTCAGGCTGACAGCGATGCTTTCATCGTCAAGGGGTTGCTTGGTGTGGTCTTGGCAGCATTTAACGGCAAAACGCCCGGTGAAATATTGAGCGTTGATATAGATGCCTATTTTGGCCAACTGGATTTATTGCAGCATTTGAGCTCCACCCGGGGGAATGGTCTCAAGGCGATGGTCAAGCGCATTCAGGAGCGGGCAAGCAGTGCCAACTAGTCGTCTCCCTGGCAGATAATCCTTAGCCGATTTTGTTTATTAATCAAATAGCTAGCATATAAAAATAATGTAAACCCGCGTATAATTCGCGGGTTTTGTATTTTGTAGGCCCTGAATCGCTGGTTGCGGCGTAGAAGGAGCTAGTCTAACCGGAAACATTGTGTGTGGAGTCTCTCATGGCTGTTGAACAAACCTTATCAATTATCAAGCCCGATGCTGTTCGCAAGAATCTTATTGGCGCCATCGTCTCTCGCTTCGAGCAGGCGGGTTTGAACGTCGTCGCCCAGCGCATGTTGCTGTTAAGTCGTGCCCAAGCTGAAGGGTTTTATGCTGAGCATCAAGGTAAACCTTTCTTTGATGGTTTGGTGGATTTCATGACCTCTGGCCCTGTGGTTGTACAGGTGCTCTCGGGCGAAAACGCTATTGCCCTGAATCGTGAGTTGATGGGTGCTACTGATCCTGCTAAAGCGGCACCAGGCACCATTCGTGCGGATTATGCTGAAGCGATCAACAAGAATGCGGTGCACGGTTCCGACTCACCTACATCCGCTGCGCGCGAAGTGGCTTATTTCTTCGCGACCCATGAAGTGAATCTTCGTTAATTACCCCTTAGCCCTAATTTTTGTTTACAGGTATTGAGCCATGACTGATGTATCCACCTCCATTACTTCCGCTGATGCGGTTGCAGAGGGCTCTGCCAAAGTAAACCTCTTAGGGCTGCCGGAAGCCAAGCTGGTTGCTTTTTTTGAATCCATCGGCGAGAAAAAATTTCGTGCTATCCAAGTCATGAAATGGATTCATCAGTTGGGTGCCGATAACTTTGAAGACATGACCAATGTCAGCAAAGACTTGCGGGCGAAATTAAAAAATATTGCTGAAATTCGCCTGCCCGAAGTAGTGCAGCAATTTGACTCAACCGATGGCACGCGCAAGTTTCTGATTCGTGTCAGTGGTGGCAGCGTTATTGAAACGGTATTTATTCCTGATGGTGATCGCGGCACCTTGTGTGTTTCCTCCCAAGTGGGTTGCTCATTGGATTGCAGTTTTTGTGCAACGGGTAAACAGGGTTTTAATCGCGATTTGACCGCCGCTGAAATTATTGGCCAGGTATGGATTGCTGCAAAATCGTTTGGACAATTACAGGCAAATGGCCCGCGTCGTGTTACCAATGTGGTGATGATGGGAATGGGTGAGCCGCTGCTCAATTTTGATAATGTTGTCGACTCAATGAACCTGATGATGCACGACAACGCCTATGGTATTTCCAAGCGCCGCGTCACCTTGAGCACCTCTGGTGTGGTTCCCCAGTTGGATCGCTTGAGCCAGTACACAGATGCCTGTCTGGCGATTTCATTGCTTGCGCCTAACGATGAATTGCGCAATGAATTGGTGCCCATCAACCGCAAATACCCGATTGCCATGCTGCTTGATTCTGCCAAACGTTATATTTCTGCAATGCCGGATACGCATCGCAAAATTACCATCGAATACACCTTGATCGATCAAGTCAATGACCGCCCCCATCATGCCCAACAGTTGGCGGAACTCCTGCGCGATGTGCCGGTCAAGATTAACCTTATTCCGTTTAATCCGTTTAATTTGTCCAACTACAAACGCGTCAGTAACAATGCACTGCGTAAATTCCAGGACATATTGATGGAGGCTGGCTATATCACCACGGTGCGTACTACGCGCGGTGACGACATAGATGCAGCTTGTGGTCAGTTAGCGGGGCAGGTGAATGACGTGACGCGTCGCAGTGAGCGCTATCGCGCGCAATTTGATGAAATTCAAGCAGTGAAGATTGTTAACCAGTAGTTGTATAAAAACAGATTGGCTTCATTAACATCAGTAAGCTTAATTAAGAGTAGGTGTGTTCATGCAAAAGAATAAACTACATAAATTGCTACAACTGTTGCTAGTCGGTATAGCGAGCGTGGTACTGCTTGCTGGTTGTGTATCTGATGGCAAGGGAAAACCCAATCGCCCTGTTGATAAAGTTAAGTCTCTGGAGTTACACATTAAGCTGGCGCAAGGTTACATCGACAGGGGAAATCGTGAGTCTGCACGGCATCATCTGCGTAAAGCGGCAGAGATAGATCGCAATTCGGCAGACGCTACCGAAACCATGGCGCGCCTCTACCAATTAGAGGGTGAGCCCGCACTGGCAGAAGAGTCGTTCAAAAAAGCGATTAAAGCCAAAAAGAATTTTACCTTGGCGCGCAACAACTACGGTGTCTTTTTGTTTGGTGCCAAACGCTATGAAGAGGCATTGGAACAATTTGAATTGGCTGCGGAAGATCTGGATTACACTGGTCGCGCATCTACTTTGGTAAATGTGGGAAGAACGGCGTTGTTGCTCGGCAAAAACGAACGTGCCAAAGCTGCACTTGAACATGCTGCTGTACTTGATCGCAGTTTGGGCGATGCACAGATTGAGTTGGCCGATATCAATTTTCAAAATCAGGAGTACGCCGCTGCTAAGCAGCATCTTGATCGCTATCAAGCGCTGGGGCAGGTTACACCGCGTTCACTCTTGTTAGGTATCCGTTTGGAACGTATTTTTGGCAACAAGGATAAAGAGGCCAGTTATCTTTTAATGTTAAAAAATCGCTTCCCTTATTCAAAAGAATATCTTGAATATAAACAGACGATGATGTGAGGCGATTCGCGATTGTTGCAGGCAAAAAATGACTTCTGAAGACGAGAAAAAATCCATAGACGATAGTAGATCCAGAGACCTTTCGCCCGGAAAGCTTCTGGTGTGGGCGCGTGAGCGATCCAACCTGACGCAAGATCAGGTGGCAAAAGAACTCTACATGACGCTCACTAAAGTCAGGGCATTAGAGTCTGATGACTATCGTCATATGGGCGCTGATACTTTTGTACGTGGTTACCTTCGCGCTTATGCCAATCTGGTTCATCTTGATGTTGCCCAAGTGTTGGTAGCCTATGATCGGCACCTGCAAAAATTAGGTTTGCTCGAAGCTCCCGTACCGCGTCGTACAGAATCTGCCAATAAACCTATTTGGCAGTTCGTGTTATTTATCGTGGTTGCTCTGGTTGTGCTGTGGTTAATTTCAATCTGGTTCTTTGATAATCGCCAGCCCCCCGTGATTGATCGCCCCGCCAATATCACGCCGCAATTGGAGATTGGTCATGTCGCATTAAGTTCGACAGCCAGTTCGGTACTGCTTGTTGCGGATGGGATCCCGGCTGTCGAATCTACGGCATCTTCTACTGATAGTGTGTCTGCTACAACCTCGAGCGATGCGGTGCAATCCACTACACAATCCGTTAGTAGTGTCGCGGCATCTGTTGAATCTTCCAGTCAGGCATCGGTGGCTGTTGTTCCGGTGGCCGCGAATACAACTGGATTGGCGGTGCTTGCGTTAAGTTTCACTGCGGAGTGTTGGTTGGAAGTGAGCGATGCACGCGGTGATGTGCTCGCGGCAGATTTGCAAGCAGCAGGTAGTCGTTTGCAATTGCAAGGTGAGGCACCATTTGATGTGAAACTTGGTAATGCTCATGCTGCACGTATTGAACTTAATGGTGAGTCAATTGCGATAACGCCATTGCCAACCACAAATGTATTGTCGTTAAAAGTGGGTCAGTAAACGAGTTGCTCTGCTCGTAAAAACGAATCGGGAAATGTTATGCACTGCGAGTCTCCTATAAAACGTCGTAAGTCGCGTCAAATAATGGTCGGAAATGTAGCGGTTGGCGGTGATGCACCTATATCTGTGCAGAGCATGACCAACACAGAGACAACCGATGTTGCGGCAACGGTTGAACAAATCCGCCGAATCCAGGCTGCCGGTGCTGATATAGTCCGTGTCTCGGTGCCTAGTATGGAGGCCGCTGAAGCCTTTGGTGCCATTCGGAAACAAGTCAATATTCCCTTGGTCGCGGATATTCATTTTGATTATCGTATTGCGTTGCGTGTGGCAGATTTGGGTGTGGATTGCCTGCGCATTAACCCCGGCAATATTGGTCGTGAAAAGCGTATCAAAGCCGTTGTTGATAAAGCGCGCGATTTAAATATTCCCATTCGAATTGGTGTGAATGCCGGTTCGCTTGAAAAAGACTTGCAGAAAAAATACGGCGAGCCAACGCCCGATGCCCTGGTTGAATCTGCGTTGCGTCATGTAGAAATTTTGGATCAATTAAATTTTTACAACTTCAAGGTCAGTGTAAAAGCCTCTGATGTATTTATGGCTGTTGCTGCTTATCGCAAGCTTGCCACGCTGATTGATCAGCCGTTGCATTT
>JACCDS011191957.1_pt1 | contig 14763 bp, 12 predicted proteins | sample 7446441 | NCBI WGS metagenome assembly JACCDS01 (sample SAMN15323445, study PRJNA562643) | freshwater metagenome | isolation source: river surface water | place: USA:Blue River Watershed | collected 2017-08-17 | reverse complement strand
CGGCGGCCCACTTGGCCCAAGTGCGGATGTTGTTCGGGTTGGCGCTGCCGGCCACGGTCGTGGCGATGTCGCCGTGGGCGAGGGAAAATTGCAGGGCCAATTTCGCGATGTCGGATCCGCGGGAGGCGCAGAGGGCGGCGGCTTGGCGGGCGGCGGCTTTCACGTTTTCCGGTTCCTTCAACCAGGCCGGGAGCGGCGCGTTGGTAAGAAGGCGAGCGCTGAAGGGACCGGCGTTCATCACGCCGACGCCACGGGCTTTGAGATAGGGGACGACCTCGTCGGCCAAGCGCGTGTTTTGCAGCGTGTACTGGTTGTAGCTAAGGACGCAGTCGACGTCGGTCTGATCGAGAATGAAACGGAAGATCTTCATCGGGTAACCGCTGAAGCCGATGTAGCGCACTTTGCCGGCCTGCTGGATTTTGCGCAGGGCCGGGAGTGTTTCGTCGACGATCTGCTGCATCGGGACGAACTCGATGTCGTGGCAAAGGACGATGTCGAGATGGTCGGTGCCGAGACGGTGAAGCGAGACGTCGACGCTTTCGGCGACGCGCTTGGCCGAGAAATCGAAATGCGGCAGATCGTAGCGGCCGAGCTTGGTGCAGAGCGTGTACGATTCGCGGGGCACGCCCTTGAGCGCGACGCCGAGGAGGACCTCGCTCATGCCGCGGCCGTAGAAGGGCGACGTGTCGATCAGCGTCAGGCCGCAGTCGAGGGCGACGCGGACGCTGGCGAGCACTTCGTCGAGGGTGACGCTGCGGAATTCGGCACCGAGCGAGCTGGCGCCGAAGCTGAGGACCGGGAGGTGGAGATCGGTTTTTCCAAGGCGGCGGGTTTGCATGAGAAAAGCGGAATGGCGTTTCAGTCGGTGCGGCAGCCCATCGTGAGCAGCACATTGGCCCAGAGACTTTGGTCCGCGGTCTGGATGGTGAGCACGTGGTCGGGACTTTCGACGTGTTGGTAGAAGTCCCATTTCAAAATCGGCTCGAGGGTGAGCTTGGAGCCGGAAGCGGCGAGGACGGCGCGGTAGTCGGCCCAGACCGGCGGTTCGCCGTGTTGCGCGTAGGGGTCGTCGGGCGGGATGCCCATGGTGGCGACGTGGTCGATCGGCGCGGCGCTGAGGATCGCGCGGAGGACTTGGGCGACGGTGACGACGCCGGGGGCAAGATTGAGGGAAACGAGTTCCGCGTGCGGGCCGCGTTTCGAGGAGGCGGGGTAGTTGCCGTCGGCGATGAGAATCTTGGCGTGATGGCCGGCGCGGGCGAGGACGCGCAGGATGTCGGGGTGGGTGAGCGAGGTCTTGAGCATGGGGGATCAGGCGGAGGCGAGGGCGGTGCGGAACGACGCGATTGTGCGGGCGGCGGCGGCGGCGGGATCGGGCAGGGGCAACACTTCGGCCGAGAGGTAGCCACGGTAGCCGATGACGCGCAGCGCGGCGATCACGGGGCGGACATCGGTATGGCCGAAACCGACGGCGCGGCGATTCGAGTCCGCGAAATGCACATGGCCGACGAGGTCGCCTGCCTCGCGCAGAGCGGCGGCGAGATCGGTTTCCTCGATATTCATGTGGAAGAGATCGGCGAGCAGGCGCACGTGGCGGGCCGGCGTGCCGCGCAGCCAAGCGGCGGTTTCGCCGAGGCGGTTGAAGAGATTGGTTTCGTACCGGTTGAGCGGCTCGTAAAGCAGCGGCACGCCGTGCCGGGCGGCGCAGTCGCCGAGTTCGGTCAGGGCCGCGGCGAGCAGGGCGAGCGCTTCGTCGCGGGCAACAGATCCTTCCCAGCGGCCCTGCATCGAACCGATGATGGCGGGGGCGCCGAGGGCGCCGGCGACGTCGATGATGCTGCGGATGAAGGCTGCGGCTTGGGCCCGGATCGCGGGGTCGGCGTGCGTGAGCGTGAGTTTGTGGCGCACCCAGCCGCCGCCGGTGCCGATGGCCGCGACCCGCAGGCCGTGGCGGGCGACGAGCGTTTGGATCGCGGCGGCGTCGAGGGCGTCCGCGCCGGGCGGGAAAATTTCGATCGCGTCGAAGCCGAGGGCGGCGGCATCGGCGCACGCGGCTTCAAGGCCGGCGGAGTACACGAAGGGCCCGCCCCGGGATTCGGGGACGAGCGAAACGGTGATGGCGGAGCGCATGCGGAAAAGAGGGCGGCCGGAAGCGGAGGAGCGAGCGGAGAGTAACACTCCGGCGGCGCCGAAGGAATGGCGGAGATTGGCGGCGGGATGTCGATTTCCGGCTTTCGATTCCGCCTGCCCGCAGGAAGCGGCCGCGGCCGGATAGCAAAAAGGCGCGTCGTGCGACGCGCCTGGGAGTGGCCGCCTGCCGTTTGCTCAGACGTTGCAGAGCTGGACGGCGGCGCGGAGCGACGCGAGGGCGTCGCGCTTGGGGATGAATTCCTGGCCGACGAAGCCCTTGAAGCCCGTCGCTTTGATGGCGCGCATGATCGGCACGTAGTTGAGTTCCTGGTTGTCCTGCGGCTCGAACTCGGCGCGGCCCGGATTGCCGGCGGTGTGGTAGTGCGCGAAGAAACGGTGGCTCTCCTGGATCGTGCGGATGACGTCCCCTTCCATGATCTGCATGTGGTAGATGTCGTAGAGCAGCTTGAAGCGCTCGGAGCCGATTCGCTTGCACAGCTCGATGCCCCACGCCGAGCGGTCGCACATGTAGTCCTTGTGGTTCACCTTGGAGTTGAGCAACTCCATGACGAGGGTGACGCCGCGTTTCTCGGCGAGCGGCAGAATGCGTTTGAGGCCGAGGGCGCAGTTCTCGAGCCCCTGCTCGTCGGGCATCTTTTCGCGGTTGCCGGAAAAGCAGATGAGGTTTTCGAAGCCGCCGTCGGCGACCTCGGCGATGCGCTTCTCGTAGATCTCGACGAGGGTGTCGTGGTGCTCGGGGCGGTTCCAGGATTTGTTGATGCCGCCGACGTTGACGCCCTGGGCGGTCTTGCCGGTGGGGTTGCTCACCATGGCGCAGTGCAGGCCGAGCTTCTTCAGCAGCGGGAAATCGGCCGGGTTCAGCAGCTCGACCGACTCGAGGCCCATCTCCTTCGCGGCGACGGCGAAGGGCTCGAGGTCGATCTTGTTGAAACACCATTTGCAGACGGACTGGCGGATCTTGGCGGCGGGCACGGGCGCGGGGGCTGCGGCGGCCTTGGCGGATTCGGCGGCGCGGGTGCCGGCGACGGACGCGAGCGCGGCGGCGCCGGCGAAGGAGCGGAGAACGTGACGACGGGTCATGGTGGTGCGCATCGGGGAAAAGGGGTTGGACGGACCTTCGGGCGGGCGGGGGACCTTGGCAAGAACGCAGCGGGCCGGCGGTCCCGGGTCCGGCAGTTTGCGCTGGCTGCGGAACGGGGAATGGGGTGCCGTGGCGCGCAATCCCCCTCGTGAAACAGCGTGTGCTGGCAAATCTCGGCCGGTTTTTGGCGGCGGCTGCGGGCTTTTCCGCGGTGCTGTATCTCTTCGCCGCGCTGTTCCGGCCGGATCTGCGGACGCCGGTGGCGCCGGTGCCGGCCGCCGAACTGGCGGCGGTCGAGTTGGCGCGGGCGCGCGTGCAACGCCTCGATCTCGCGCCTCCGGCTGTGATTCACCGGCCGGTCGACTACCAGGCCGCGGGCAAGCAGCCGTGGCGCCCCCGGGGCGAGGCGCCGGTCCTGCGGGATCTGGTGCGCGAGGGCCGGCTCCCGGGGGTGGCGCAGCGGGTCGGCCCCGAGCCCGTCGTGCTCGAAGGCGTGGACGGCATCGGCCGCTACGGCGGCACCTGGCATCGGTTCGTGAATTCGATGGGCGATTTTTCCACGATCTATTGGCGCCTCTCGGCCGCGACGCTCGTGCGTTGGTCGCCGTTGGGGTATCCGATCGTGCCGCACGTGGCGAAGGCCTGGGAAGTTTCGCCGGATTTCCGCAGCTTCACGTTCGAATTGCGCCGCGGCATGCGCTGGTCCGACGGCGCGCCGCTCTCGGCGGACGACATTGTCTACTGGTACGAGCACGAGATCCGCTACCTCAACGGCCAGCCCAAATTCCTCCGCGCCGGTGCGACGCAGGGCACGGTGCGCAAGCTCGACGCGCTGCGCGTCCGCTTCGAATTCGCGCAGCCGAATCCGCTCTTTCTCGAGCGGCTGGCGTCCACGGGGATGAATTTCGAGGACCACACGGAGCACATCGTGCCCTCGCATTACCTCCGGAAATTCCACCCCGAACTCGGCGATCCGGAATTGATCCGGCGGACGATGGAGGCGCTGGGTCTTTCGAGCCCGTTGGCGGCGTATCGGAGAATCAAGCACTTCATGAACCCGGAGCACCCGCGCCTGTGGCCGTGGGTGCTGCGGACGTACAACCCGACGTCGCCGCAGGTCTTCGTCCGCAATCCCTACTACTGGGCGGTGGACCCGCAGGGCAACCAGCTCCCGTATCTCGACCGGCTGGTGATGGACATCCGTTCCAACAACCTCATCGCCACGGGCGCGGCCAACGGCGAGGTCGCGATGCAGGACCGCCACCTGCGCTACGAAGACCACATCCTGCTGCTCGGGGAAGCGGCGCGCCACGGCTACGAAGTGTACCACTGGAAACCGAGCACGCAGTCCCTCTTCACGATCTACCCGAATCTCAACCGCCGGGTCGATCCCGCGCGCCCCGAGACGAAGTGGAAGCACACGATCCTGAACGAAACGCGGTTCCGGCAGGCGCTTTCCCTCGCGATCAACCGCCGCGACATCATCGCGGCCGAGTTCAACGGCCAGGCCGAACCGTCCCAGATCGCGCCGCCGCCGGATTCGCCCTACCATCATCCGCGGCTGATGCGTTCCTTCATCGAGCACGATCCGGCGCGGGCCAACCGGCTGCTGGACGAGATCGGACTCGGCCGGCGCGACGCGGAGGGTTACCGCACCTTTCCGGACGGCACGCGGATGACGTTCACGCTGAATCTGACCGACTACACGACGGACGGGCCGGCGCAGTTCGTGATCGACGACTGGGCCAAGGTCGGGGTGCGGGCGCTGTTTCGTTCGCGGGCGCGCCGGCTTTTCGAACAGGAGAAACTCGTCTACGAGCACGACTTCACGGTGTGGACCGGCGAGAGCGAATTCTACCCGCTGGTGGAGCCGCGGAATTTCGTGCCGACCTATTTCGAGTCGTTCTACGCGCCGGCGTTCGGCACCTGGTACCAGTACGGCGGCCTGCACGGCGATCCGGCGGCGCGACGGCCGAATGCGGTCGAACCGCCCCGCGGACATCCCCTGCGCCGGGCGATGGAGATTCTCGACGAGACCAGCATGATGCCGGCGGAGGCGGACCGCATCGCCCGTTTCCGCGAAGTGCTGGATATTGCGGCCGACAACGTCTGGAGCATCAGCATCGCGACCTCGCCCCCGCAGTTGGTGGTCGTGAAGAAAGGATTCCGCAATGTGCCGCGCACCGCGCTCTTCGGCGCCAATTTCCAGACTCCGGGCAATACCGGGATCGAGACCTATTTCTGGGAACGGCCGCCGGCGGAGCCCGCTGTCCGCGAGCAAATCCGCGAGGCGATGCTCGCCCCGACGCCGTGGCCGCGTCCGGCGGGGCCCGGTCACGACGATGGCGACGGCCTGCTGGGCACGGCGCTCCGCGGCCTGCTGCTCGCGGCGGCCGGTCTCGGCGTGGTGCTCGTGGCGGTGCGGCATCCGCTCATCGGGCGGCGCCTGCTGCTGATGGGACCGGCGATGCTGGCGGTGTCCGTGATTGTCTTTGTGCTCGTGCAGCTGCCGCCGGGCGACTTCGCGGAGATGCGGGTGGCGCGGCTGGAGATGGAGGGTACGCCGGCGAGCGAGGAACTCGCGGCGGAGTTGCGGCGCAATTTCCGCCTCGATGAACCGCTCTGGCAACGGTACGCGCGCTGGCTGGGGTTGACGTGGTTCACGACCTTCCAGGCTGCCGACGCGGGGCTGTTGCAGGGCGACCTCGGCCTGTCGATGGAGCACGAGAAGCCGGCGGGAGAAGTGATCGGCGACCGGATCGTGCTCACCGTCGCCGTCTCGCTGGCCACGGTGCTCTTCACCTGGCTGGTGGCGCTGCCGACGGGCATCTACTCGGCGGTGCGGCAGTATTCGCCGGGGGACTACGCGCTGACCCTGTTCGCGTTCCTCGGGGTTTCGGTGCCGTCGTTCCTGCTCGCGCTCGTGGTCATGTACCTCGGCAAACGCTGGTTCGGGCTCAGTCTTTCGGGCCTGTTCTCGCCCGAGTTCGCGAGCCTGCCGGGCTGGACCTGGGCGAAAGTCGCCGACCTCATGCGGCACATCTGGCTGCCCGTGCTGGTGCTCGGCTGCGGTTCCGCCGCGGGGATGGTGCGGGTGATGCGCGCGAACCTGCTCGACGAACTGCGCAAGCCGTACGTCACGACGGCGCGGGCGAAGGGCGTGCGGCCGCTGCGCCTGCTGCTGAAGTACCCGGTGCGGCTGGCGCTGAATCCGTTTGTATCCAGTTTGGGCGGACTCTTTCCGCACCTTGTGTCCGGCGGCGCGCTGGTGGCGATGGTGCTCAGTCTGCCGATGGTGGGGCCCACGCTGTTCGACGCACTGCTGGTGGAGGATGTCTACTTGGCCGCCTCGATGCTGATGATTCTGAGCCTGCTGGGGATGATCGGGACGCTGGTGAGCGACCTTTTGCTCCTCTGGCTCGATCCGCGGATCCGGTTCGGCGGCGGTTCGCGCTGAGCCGGGGCCGGCCGGCGGAAAATCCGCCGCGGAGCCTTGCCGCCGGGGGAGCGGCCGGTACGGTCGCGGAATGCTTTCCGCCCAAATCGTTTCCCGTCGCACGGCCTTGAAAACGCTCGGCGCCGGTGCCGCCCTCGCCGGTCTCGGCACGCTCCCTGTCGGTGCCGCGCCGGCGGCGACTGCCACACTGCCGCCGTTCGTGCTGCCGAAACTGGACTACGCCTACGATGCGCTGGAGCCGCACTTCGATGCCCGCACGATGGAAATCCATCACGGCAAGCACCATCAGGCGTACATCACGAACGCCAACAACGCGCTGAAGGACCAACCGACGCTCGCCATGCAGTCGGCGGAGGCGATGGTTCGGAATCTCGCCGCGCTGCCGGCCGCGGTGCGCACCGTGCTGCGCAACAACGTCGGCGGTCATCTGAACCACGCGCATTTCTGGCAGATCATCGGCCCGCGGGCCGGGGGCGCACCCAAGGGGCCGGTCGCCGACGCCCTCAACGTCGCGTTCGGGTCTTTCGATGCCTTCAAGGCCGAGTTCGCCAAGGCTGCCGCCGGCCGTTTCGGCTCCGGCTGGGCTTGGCTCTACGTCGGTGCCGACCAGAAACTGGCGATCGGCTCCACGGCCAACCAAGACAGCCCCCTGATGGGCAAGGCCGTGGCCGGAATCGAAGGCAGCCCGGTCCTCGGTCTCGATGTTTGGGAGCACGCCTACTACCTCAAGTACCAGAACCGGCGGGCCGATTTCATCGCCGCGTTCTGGCAGGTCGTGAATTGGGACCGCGTCAACGCGCTTTACACCGCGGCCCGCTGAGCGGTCGGGCAGGAAAAAGCCGGCTCGGACGAGGTCCGGGCCGGCAGCAAAAAGCGAGGCGGGTCAGCGGGCGGCCGTGCCCACCGGAGCAACTTGGATGCGACCGGCCTGGGGGGCGACCCCGAAGAACTCCACGATGTGGCCGACCTCGGCGAAGCCGCGGGCCCGGAGACCTTCCTGGACCACTTCGATGGCGCGACGGAGCTCCTCGGAGACGGCGGGATCGAGTTCTTCCACGCGATTCGTGGTCTTGCAGACGACGTGGTAGCGCGCGGGCTGCCCGAGGTTGATCTCGTAGAGGGCGGTCCCGTTGTGGAAGAAGGCGCGGCGCACGAGGCCGATTTCTTCGAAGGCCGCCATGCAGCGATAGACAGTGACGAGGTCGCAATTGCCGGCGCCGACATCCTCGTGGATTTGCTCGATGGTCGTCGGCTGTTCCCGGCGGCTGAGGGCGGCGATAATCGCGAGGCGAGGTTGTGTGATGCGCAGACCGGCCGACTTGAGCCGGGCCGTGGCGAGTTCGACAGCGGTTGGCGCTTTGGCGCTGTTTTGGGAATTCCCGGCCAGCGGGTGGTGAGTCGCGGTAGAGGAGATCATTGCGGTTTTTACAAATTAATGACGCCGCATAGGGAAAATTCCAGATAATAATCATTAGCATTAACACTCAGGGGGTTCTGCGGCCATTCGGGGGATTGCACCGCGTCAAACGCTGTGCCAACTTCGGCCAGCGCTCATGCAAAACCCGGACTTTAGCGAGATTGTGGCATTGATTTGCAAAGAGGATCCCCGGTTCGACCGGAAGGCGTATGATTTCGTACGGCTCGGTCTGGACCACACGGTGAAGGAGTTGAAGAAAAAGGATGCCGCGCGCGCCGAGCGGTCCCGGCACGTCTCCGGCCCGGAGTTGCTCGATGGGTTGCGGGTTTACGCGCTCGATCAATTCGGGCCCCTGGCGAAGACGGTGCTCAACACCTGGGGCGTGCAACAGTGCCGCGATTTCGGCGACATCGTGTTCAATCTGATCGAGTACAATGTGTTTTCGAAAACCGAGAACGATCGTCGCGAGGATTTCGCCGATCGCTTCGATTTCGACGAGGCGTTCGTGAAGCCGTTCCAGCCGGCGCGGCGTTCACGGGGCACCCCCGAAACGTTCGGCGCGGCCTGAGCCGGCGGATCGGCGGCGGCCCCGGTGCGCCGTGCTTTTGGCGTCGACGTCGGGCCGGCCCCTGCGGCAACTCTACCCCTTCATGTCGAAACCCTCCGCCGCCGTCGCCGCCGATCTCCGTCTGCTGGATACATTCTGGCGCGAGCCGGTCGAGCGGACGATTTTGGCCAACGGCCTCACGCTGCTGGTGAAACGCGACCCGTCGGCGGCGCTCGCTTCGGTGCAGGTCTGGGTGAAAACCGGCAGCCAGCACGAAGGCGATTTCCTCGGCGCCGGCCTCTCGCACTACCTCGAGCACATGCTGTTCAAGGGGACCGCGCGGCGCGCCGGCCGCGAAATCAGCGCGACGGTGCAGGCCCACGGCGGCTACATCAACGCGTACACGACCTTCGACCGCACGGTCTATTACATCGACTTGCCGAGCGAGCACACGGGCGTGGCCGTCGATATCCTGGCCGATGCGGTGCTGAACTCGACGCTGCCGGCGGACGAAGTCGCGAAGGAGAAGGACGTCATCCTCCGCGAGATCGCGATGACCCGCGACGATCCGGACAACCGGCTCTGGGACGCGCTCTTCGCGACGGCGTTCCGCGAGCATCCCTACCGGCAGCCGATCATCGGGCACCGCGACGTGTTCGCCGCGGTCTCGCGCGAGGACCTGCTGGCGTACTATCGGGCCCGATACGTGCCCAACAACCTCGTCGTGGTGGTGGTGGGCGACGTCGATCCGGCCGCCATGCGCGCCGACGTCGAGCGGCACTTCGGGGCCGCGCCGCGGGTCCGGCTGGCGCCGGTCCTCGTGCCGGAGGAGCCGCCGCAGCTGGCCCCGCGCCGGGAACACCGTTTCGAGGATGTGGAAGCGACGCGCGCGGTCCTGGCGTGGCCCATCCCGGGACTGGCGCACGCGGACGCGCCGGTGCTCGACCTGCTCTCGATGGTGCTGGGCAACGGCGACAGCTCCGTGCTCTGGCAGGAAATCCGCGAGCGCACCGGACTGGTGCACGCGATCGATGCCTCGAGCTGGAATCCGGGCACGACGGGGTTGTTCTGCATTTCCTACACCTGCGATGCCGGCAAGCGGGAGGCGGCGGCCGCGGCGATCCAGGCGGCGCTGGCGCGCTGCCTGCGCCGGGGATTTGCGGCGGCGCAGCTGCGCAAGGCGGTGCGCCAGCTGGTGGTCGGCGAAATCAACTCGCGCAAGACGATGAGCGGGCAGGCCTCGCGGCTCGGCGTGGCCGAGGTGGTGGTGGGCGATCTCGACCACAGCCGGACGTTTTTCGAGGAGGTGCGCCGCGTGCGGCCGGCCGATCTTGTCCGGGCGCTCCGGACCTACCTGCCGGCGGCGCGCCAGATCGAGGTTTCGCTCAATCCGGCGGCCACGGCCGCAGCGACCGCGGCGACGGCCGCGGCGGCCGCGGGCCGGCCCGATTTCACGGAGACCCGTTTGCCCAACGGCGCGCGGCTCCTGCTGCAGCCGGACCGGCGTCTGCCGAATTTGCATCTCCGCCTGCTGATGCAGGGCGGGCCGCTGTTCGAAACCCCGGGCCGGCGCGGCGCCACCGGGCTCCTGGCGACGATGCTGACGAAGGACACACGGCGGCGCAGCGCGGCCGCGGTGGCGCAGCGGATCGAGGAAGTCGGCGGCTCGTTTTTCCCATTTTCGGGCAACAACAGCCTCGGCCTCGTGGCGGAAGTGCTGCCGCCCGATTTCGACCGGGCGCTGGAGATATTGGCGGATGCCGTGCTGGCGCCCGCGTTCAAGCCGGCGGCGTTTGCGCTCGAGCGCGATGCGCAGGTCGCGGCGCTGCTGCAGGACGACGACGATGTCGTGCAACTCACGCGCAAGCGGGGGCGGGCCCGGTTCTTCGGCGGCCATCCGCTGGCGCTCGATGCGCAGGGCGACGCGGCGGGGCTGAAGGCGCTGACGCCGGCCGAATTGAAGGCGCTCCACCGCCGGCTCTGCGTGGGTCCGAACGTCGTGCTGGCGGTCGCGGGCGATTTCGACCCGGCGAAGTTGGCGCCGAAGTTGCGGGCCTTTTTGCAACGGATCCCGGCCGGGAAGCCGCTCGCGTTTCCGCCGCCGCCGGCCCCGGAAAACCTGCCGGCGGCGTGCGGCGCGTGGGTCGAGCAGGAGCCGCGCGAGCAGGCCGTGGTGATGCAGGCCTTTGCCGGGCCGACGGTGCACAGCGCGGATTTCTATGTCGGGGAAGTCGCCGACGAGATCTTCAGCGGCATGGCGTCGCGGCTGTTCGAGCGGGTGCGCGAAGAAAAAGGCTTGGCGTACTTTGTCCGTTCGGGGCGCGTGACCGGGCTCGACGCGGGGATGTTCTACTTCTTCGCCGGCACGCAGCCGGGAAAAGAAAACGAGGTGCTGGCGGAGATCGACGCGGAGGTCGCGCGGATGCGGGCGGGCGAAATCGAGCCGGTGGAACTGGCGCGGTGCCACGCGCGGCTCAAGGCGGCGCGGCGGCAAAGCCTGCAGACCAATTCCGCGCGCGCGATGCAGGCGGGGTTGAACGCATTGCAGGGCCAGTCGGTCAACGACTGGAAAAATTACGACGGGCGGATCGAGGCCGTGACGATCGCCGATCTCGCGGCGTTTGCGGCGCGGCATTTCGACGTGGCGCGGCGGATGCAACTGGTGGTCCGGCCCTGAGGCCGAGTCGGGCGTGGGCATGATTCCGTTGGCCGAACTCCTCCCGGACGAGGATTTCCGGCTGCACCTGACGTTGCGGCGGGGTCGGCCGGAGGATTTTTTTCGGCCTCTTGATCCGACCGGCGCGGTGCGGCGCGAGCGGGCGCGCTGGTTGGCGGAGGATCCGGACCGGTATGCGCGGATCCTGCCGGCCGGTGAGGCGTTGATCCGGGAATTCGCCGAGCAGTGGCCGGCGGCGGAGGCGGCTTGGCCGGAGCCAGCCGCGGAGACGAAATTGCGTGCCGACCTGTGGCGGTTGGGGACGTGCTGCGAGGCGGACCTGCTTTTCCTGGCCCCGGATGCGGCCGGAGATTTCCGGCTGGCGGCGGGCGTCCTTTGTTTCCCGACCGGCTGGGCGCTGGAGGAAAAGATCGGGGAAACCATCGATTTCATTCATGCTCCGGTGCCGGGACTGAATGCGGCGCTCGGATCGCCGATCCGGTCGTTTCTGGGCAAGATGCGGCCGGGGCTCGCGTTCATGCGGGACAACTGGGGTATCGCGGCCACCGAGGAACTTAACCTGCACCCCGCCCGGCAGTTGCCGGCCCCGGCGCGACCGGTCGGCCTGGATCGACTATGGTTGCGGGTGGAGCACCAGATGCTCGCGGCTTTGCCAAGCGGAGCAGGGATCGTGTTTGCGATCCGCATCGCAAATCACCGGCTTGACGAAGTGGTGAAGGCCGGGGTCGGGCCGGGATTGAAGCGGGCGCTGGCCACGATGCCGGCGGATCTGGCGGCGTACAAACGGCTCGAGTCCGTGCGGTCGGAACTGCTGTATTTATTGTAATTAACGGACTGGATTTTTATCGGGCGATCTCGCAGTTTCCCCGCGCCCTATGAAAAACACCGCCTCTAAACTTACCCTGATCGCCAGCATGCTGGCTCTCGCTTTCGCCTTCGCCGCCCCGGTGGCCCGCGCCGCCGACGACGATGCCGCCAAGGCTGAAAAGAAGAAGAAGAAGATGGAAGCCGACCTGAAGAAGTACGACAAAAACGCCAACGGCAAGATCGACGCCGACGAGGATGCGGTCCGCAAGTCCGACATGGCCAAGGCCAAGGCCGAGAAGGACGCCAAGAAGAACAAGTAAGCGGACGGATTTTCCGTTCTCGAATTTCAAACCCCGGTCGCAAGGCCGGGGTTTTTTGCTGCCCGACGTCCGATGTGCCCGGAGCCGATGCCGCGGAAGCAAGGTTCGGAAAACTGAAACCGGAGTCCGGAGTCCGGAAACCGGAATCCAAACCACAAACGCTGAACTCCGAACTCCGAACCTCCTTCTCCTGCGGCCGGCCCGTCCGCGCTCAGCGTTTCTCGACGAAGCCGCCGCTCCACTTGAGCTTGGTGCGCACGACGGAGAAGTGGGAATAGTCGGGGCGTTGCGCGAGCGGCAGGCGGAGTTTCGCGATCGAGATCTCGACCGGCGAACTGCTGCCGACCTTCAGGTTGCGCTGGCCGTCCATCGCCACCAGCAGACGCGAGTCGGCGGAACGGTTGAAGACGCGGAGCTTCACGTGATCGCGGAAAATGATCGAGCGGTTGCTCAGCGTGTGGGGACAGATCGGCGTCATCGCGATCACGCCCGCCGACGGGTGCATGATCGGTCCGCCGGCGGAAAGATTGTAGGCGGTCGATCCTGTCGGCGTGGAAAAAATCAGACCGTCGCAGGTGTAATCCGTGACGAGCTCGCCGTCGGCGAAAACCTCGAGGCGGACTAGCCGGGAGTTCACCTCCGCCTTGATGAGGACATCGTTCAGGGCGAGGTCCTCGGAGCCCGGGCGCGTCGAGCAGGCGAGCATCGTGCGGCGGTCGAGGCGGAATTCGCCTCCGAGCACGCGGGCGAATTGGCTGCGGGCTTCGTCGGCGGAGAACGTCGTGAGAAAGCCGAGGCTGCCGCGGTTGACGCCGATGAGAGGCACCTGTTCGCGGACGGATTCGCGGGCGACGCCGAGGAGGGTGCCGTCGCCGCCGATGACGCAGCAGGCATCCATGCCGCGGAGGTAGCCGCGGGCGACGGGAAAGCGGGTCGTCTGCTTGCACCGCACGCCGGCGGCGGCGGCGATTTGGCAGAGATCGCGGGCGAGTTCGGGTGCGCCGGGTTTGTCCTCGTTGACAACGATCGCGAGCTTGCGGATGGGCTTCATCGGTAGGCCGGCCATGGGGAGCACGATCAAGCAGGATTGGCGGCGGGCTCCGAGCCTTTATTCCCGGATTGCCTGAGCCCGAGGAGAAACTCGCGGTTGCCGTCGGCGCCGGCGATGGGCGAATCGATCGTGCCGAGCAAAACGGCGCCGGGCAGGTGCGCGAGAGCGAAGTCGCGCACCGCGGCCAGCGTGGCGTCCTGCACGGCGGGGTCGCGGATGACGCCACGGCCCTTGTCGACCTCGGCCTTGCCGGCCTCGAACTGCGGCTTCACGAGCGCGACGAGCCGACCGCCGCCGCGCACGAGGGGCCAAACCGCGGGCAGCACCGTTTTGAGCGAGATGAAGGAGAGATCCATCACGACCAGATCGTAGTCGGCCCGCGGCAAATCGGCGGCGGTGAGAAAGCGCGCGTTGAGCTTTTCGAAATTGGTCACACGCGGATCGGCGCGCAGGCGCGCGTGCAATTGGGCGCGGCCGACATCGACGCACACGACGTCGGCGGCGCCGGCCTGGAGCACGCAGTCGGTGAAGCCGCCGGTGGAAGCACCGACGTCGAGAACGTGCGCGCCGCGGACATCGAGGGCGAAGCGTTCGAGCGCGGCGGAGAGTTTCTCCCCGCCGCGGCTGACGAAGCGCGGCGGCTGGTCGACGGCGAGGTCGGTGTCGGGGGCGTAGTCCTTGCCCGGTTTGTCGAGGCGTTCGGTGCCGAGGCGGACGCGGCCGCTCATGACGAGGGCCTTGGCTTGCGCGCGGGACTCGGCGAGGCCGCGGAGCACGAGCAGTTCGTCGAGGCGGACTTTCTTCATCGCAGGAGCTGGCGGGCGGGGGACCAGCAGGTCGTGCGGCCGCCGATGGTGGCGTAGGCGAGGGGCGTGCGCGTGCGCGGGCAGGTGCCGCCGGGACGCCAGCGATGCAGAAAAAGCCAGGACTTCGGGATGCCGACGTTGAGGTCGGTCGGCAAAGACCTGCCCCGGCCGGCGATGGCATCGAGCGCGATCCGCGCGACCCGGCGGCATTCGCGCCAGAGTGTGCGCACCTCCGCGGGCCGGAGCGAGCCGGCGAGGCGGCGCGGATGGATCGCGGCGCGCCAAAGGACTTCGTCGGCCATCCAATTGCCGATGCCGGGAAACTGTTCCTGCATCAGCAGGACGGCCTTGATCGGCGCGCGGCGGCGGCGCTGCAAAAAGGCGGCGACGGCTTCGACGGTGAATTCGCGCGAGAGCAAGGCGGGCGCGATTTTCGTCCACCAGTCCGG